>OGIE01004581.1_pt1 | contig 12888 bp, 7 predicted proteins | sample 1571581 | NCBI WGS metagenome assembly OGIE01 (sample SAMEA2582021, study PRJEB24529) | metagenome | biome: Human gut stool | place: China | collected 2011
TACTCAAAGTAGTAATTGCGGTAGCTTCGGCTATTGTAGGGGCACTGAGTGCTAACGCTATGAATGTGTAAAAAGGTAAAGTAAATACTCTCTAAAAGTGAATAAGGCTGTTTTCGAAAACAAGACAGCCTTATTTTTAGTAAATAAGGCTAACCTATCAGAAATTCAGATATAGCCAGTATTATTTTACATGATAAAACTATAATTCACAACAATAACAGGGGAAATATTTGTTAATTAGAGTTAATACAATGCAGAAAACAAGTATAAAAAAACTTGCTTTTGTATTTTTGTATCAATATCCAATATTAATTCAATACAAAAAACACTTAATAATTGATTATGAGACTTTTTTTATCCTGGAAACATATAATCAGCCTCTGTTTTGTTCTACTACACTTAAGTTTATCCAATACGGCCGTAGCCAAAGAACAACATCGGCTACTTATTATTAACTCATACAATGAAGGAGCCCCATGGAGTCAGACTCTTATAAACCCTATTATGCTTCAAACGTCTTCAATAGAAGATGTCAGTGCCGACTTAGTGCATATAAATGGGACATTTATCCGCAATGACTCATTGTACAACCAAATGGAAGAAGGAATCTTCCAGCGTTATGAAAAAAACAAGCCGGATTACCTGGTGCTCATAGGCAATATAGCCTTCACTCTAAGAGACCGTATTCAAAAAGAATGGGGAGACATTCCAATGGTATTAATCGCCAACGAAGACACCTATGCCCCACGAGGATATTATTTCACAGGAAACTCCATAAATATGACAGATAACAAAGCCCTCCCCCTGAACAACATCAGAGAGCAATATAACTTCACATTTATCGAAGCCCCGAATATGTATAAAGAAACCATTGACATGATGGTACAGATGTTGCCCCAAATGAAGAAGATCGTATTTGCGGCAGACGAACTTTATCAGAATCAACGACTGGACTGGCTGATACACTCGTACATTACATTAAAATATCCGAACATCAAATACGAACGTCTGGTAGGTAAAGAAGAAAACAGCAGGCGACTGCAAGAATACTTACTGAAAGATGATCCGACCACAAGCATATTGTTTTCTACCTGGTTCTATGAACGTGAAAACCTTTTCGGATCGCCTACACTCATCAGCGGCGATTTTCAATTAGTAGCATCTTCATCTCAACCGGTATTCGCATTGAGAGGGGCATATATCAACAAAGCAGGATTCATTGGTGGATACTTTTATGACCAAACAGAATTAGAGAAATCATTAACTGCCATTATCGAAGAAATGCTCCGGGGAAAAGAACTACGTGACATTCCATTCGTATATAGTAAAAAGTCATACCCGCTCGTCAACTATGCACAACTGAAATTGAGTGGCCTGAATGCAGACCTTTGTCCGTCAGATACAATATTCTTGAATAAACCACTCACATTTTGGCAAAAATATAAATGGTGGATCATCAGCGGAACAATTCTGCTGCTTTCACTTGTGGTCATTGCGCTTATAATATACTTGTTTCAGCGAAAGAAAATAGCCCTGTTCAGTGCCCATAATACCCTTGTATGCAACATGCCCATATCATATACCCAGGCAAAAGTGGCTTTCGATGAAAAGGGAGAGGTAACAGATATAAAATACCAGGCCGGCAATAGCTTGTTCAATAGTTTGTTTACAGTAAATGAGGATAATGATACGAATAAGAATTCGCTTTCACAGATTGAATGTCTTCCTCAATTTATACAAATGGTATTCAGAGAAAAACAAGCGATTACCTTCACACACTATTTCAAGCAGACCCACACTTTTTACGAGTTCATTATCTGCCAGTCGTCCGAAAAGTACACCATAGATATTTTCGGGGTTGACATCACAGCACGCAATGAAGCGGAAAATGCGTTGCGGGAAATCAATAAGAAGCTGGAAATGACCTTGAGCGTGGCCCGAATCATTCCTTGGCGCTGGGATCTGAAAAGCGATATGATTACTTGTGAATCCGAACAGGTACTGGCCCATATGAATTTTACCAAAGAAGAAGGTTCCACTCCCCAGGCACACATCATAAAGGCTTCTGAATACTTCCGAAAAATACACCCGGAAGATGTGGAACGCATGGAACAAGTGTATATGAATCTTGTATCCGGAGAATTACAACATGCCAAAGAAGAGTTCCGCATCATCACCGAGGTGGAAGGACGGAAATTTATAGACTGGCTGGAAACCAATGCGGTAGTAGACCAATACGATGAGCAAGGATGTCCGATATCCTTGGTAGGTTCGCTGCTATTGATCACAGAACGCAAGAGACAAGAAAAGGCATTGATAACAGCCAAAGAGAAAGCCTTGGAATCCGAACGGCTAAAATCTGCATTTCTGGCTAATATGAGCCACGAAATACGTACGCCATTGAATGCTATCGTAGGATTCTCCAGCCTGCTGACCGCCACTGAGGATGAACAAGAACGTGAAGAATTCATCAGTATCATAGAGAATAACAACCAACTTCTCCTGCAACTTATCAGCGACATTCTGGACTTGTCGAAAATAGAAGCAAATACTCTTGAGTTCAATTACCAGAACGTTGACCTGAACGGATTGGCAAGAGACGTGGAGAGTACAGTACGACGCAGACTGAAAGCGGGTGTCGTTCTGGAATTCATTCCCGGAGTTACTGAGTGCTATGTACAAACCGAAAAAAACCGACTCTCACAGGTACTTATCAATCTGCTGGTCAATGCTACTAAGTTTACTTCGGCAGGCAGCATCACATTCGGCTATAAAATCCGTGGAGAAGAACTTTATTTTTATGTAAAAGATACAGGTTTAGGTATCTCACAAGAAGACCAAGACAAGATATTCGAGCGATTTACCAAAGTGAATACTTTCACTCAGGGAACGGGATTGGGACTTTCTATCTGCAAAAACATTATCGAAAAGATGAAAGGTCATATCGGAGTAGAATCCGAGGGTAAAGGCAAAGGCAGTACATTCTGGTTTACAGTACCATATAAGCCGGGAGCAGTTGCACAACAGAAGAAACAGCAGCAAGTTGATCTTGCCCCCAAAGCACCTCAGCAAAAACCTGTCATCCTGATAGCAGAAGATAATGAAAGCAACTACTTGCTGTTCAATTCTATTCTTAACAAAGAGTACGATCTGGTTATGCCTGGAACGGTGAAGAAGCCATAGAATTATACCGGAAATTCCAGCCGCATGTCATCATCATGGATATCAATATGCCCAAAATGGACGGATACGAAGCAGCACGAGAGATACGGAAATTCTCAGCAACAGTACCTATTATTGCCGTTACGGCATATTCTTTCTCTTCGGATAAAGAAAAAGTTATGAAAAACGGATTCAACGGTTATGTACCCAAACCGGTTGACGCACACATCCTGAAAGAAAAACTCCACAATACGATCAAACAAAACATTGCAGCAATATAATAGCAAGGAGGGCCTCCACCCTCCTGCTATTCATTTTCTTGCCTTAATCTGAATTTTCTTTTTCTGCCGTTCCTTTTCCCCTATATTCACTGGGGCTGACTCCGAAATGTTTCCGGAATACTTCCCTGAAATATTTTGCATCGCAGAACCCGGTCTTATCCGCAATTTCCGTGATAGAGTACTCCCCTTCCTTCAACATCCGGGCAGCACACTGCATACGGATGAGACGAACATAATCTGCCGGAGAACAATCAGTCAATGCTTTCACTTTATTGTAGAAACTGCTACGGCTCATGTGGTGAAGTGAACAAAGCATGTCTACCGTAAAATCCGGATCGGCCATATTCTTCTCCACATTTTCCCTGACGGAAGCAATGAATTTCCAGTCAAGTGTATCCCGGCATCCTTTCGGCCATTTTTCATTTTCAAAATCCGAACTGCCATACTTTTTATACAGCAAAAGCCTGTTGGCTATCAGCCGGTCGATACTTGCCTTCAGGATATTGATGCTAAAGGGCTTGGCTATGTAGTCATCCGCACCGATTTTCAGTCCTTCCAGCATGTTCTTTTCATCTCCCAATGCAGTCAGCAGAAGCACCGGAATATGGGAAGTCTCGATATTACCCTTTATAGCCGCACACAATTCATCTCCCGACATTTCCGGCATCATGATATCCGACAGCACAAGATGCGGCTTGAACTCGGACAAAATTTCAAGCGCTTCTTTCCCATTAAGACAGGACTGCACCTGATAATCCTCACCAAGCGTATTTGTCAGGTAGATGCGTAAATCATCATTATCTTCCACTACGAGGATACGCTGCGAAGAAGCCGGATTCTGCTTGGGCGTAACTGATGGAGAAAACGGAGAAATAACTTCGGGCACAGTGGCGGGATGCTCCGGAGTTTGGGGAGTGATAGTAGCTTTATGAAAATGTTTGTTTCCTTTAGGGAAAACGATTTTTACTTGTGTGCCTTGTTCCGCTGTACTCTCTATAGAGATTTTACCACTATGTAGTTGTACTAATCTATGCACCAGCGCCAAACCGATGCCACTGCCACTCACTTTAAGATTGATGACATTACTACCCCGGAAATAAGCATGAAATAATCCTTTCTGTTCATTGCGGGGAATTCCAATACCTGTATCTTTCACCTCAATGCACCAATTGTCCTCACACTCTGAAGCGGAAACATGAATACTTCCATTTTCAGGCGTATACTTCATGGCATTCGACAGGATATTTTTCAAAATAGAATCCATCTTGTCCCTGTCAAACCAGACATTCAGATAACTGAAATGACTCTCATAATCCAGTCGGATATGCTTGACACTTGCATACGAACGGAAAGTATCGCAAATGCCGGACATATACGAACCCAGTTCATACTCGGACACATACAAGCGGGATGAGTAAGTGTCGATACGTTCAAAATTGATGAGATTGGTCGTAAGCCGCAAAAGTACATCCACATTCCGCAATGCCATACTTACATGGCTCTTCCCTTCTTCATTCACCATGTCCCCATTCCGTAGTTCCTCCAACGGAGCCTTTATCAACGTCAGAGGCGTCCGGATATCATGAGCTGTATTGATAAAGAAACGTGCTTTTTCTTCTGACGCTTTCTTCTGTTTTCTCAACGTGACGATACGGAACAGAATCACACATACCAGAACCGCCAGCAGGACATAACCGGCTATAGCCCACGGAGTAGCCCATAGTGGAGGAGAAATAATAATCAGCATACTGCGCTGTTCATAGCTCTTATATTTCTCCTCATTGGACACCGAACGCACATGAAGCATATACTTACCCGATGGAATATTGGTAAAACGCATCAGCCCGTCAGCCGAAGGAGCTGTCCATTCTTCATAAAAACCTTCCAATTTCCATGAGTATAACACATTGGAAGGATAATCATAATTGATAGAAGAAGCTCTCAATGAAAAAGTATTCTGCCCATACTTCAGTCGTAAGACCTCTGTATTGTTGAGATCCGTTTCCAGAGGTGATCCTTCATCACCGGGATACACAGCCTGATAAGATATATTCAAATCACTGAGCAGCATCGGAGAAAAAGCGGGAACCGGAATGTGCATATCCGAAGGAAAACCGATAACCCCATCATTACTTCCCAAGACAAAGCGCCCGCTGCTATGCAGAATTCCGGCACCGGGATTAAAGCAGACACTCATAAGCCCTTGTTCTCGGGTCCAGTTATTGAAAGACATCCTGCGAGGAGAGAAATGAACAATCCCGTTTTCCGTACTAAGCAATAAGTCTCCGTCCGGTTTAGGAAGAATCGTATAAATATTGTTGGAAATAAGGGCACAATTGTCCGTATAGTATTGGGCAAAAGCTTCCTCTCCGGGATCGTAGAGTACCAGGCCGGAACCGCTGGTACCTATATACAACACACCGTCATCTCCCTGATACAAAGCACAAATATGCGATGATTCCACCGGCATATCAATGCTGCGGTACTTCCCGGAAACCTTGTCGAGCAAATACAATCCCATCGAAGTACCGATCCACATTGAGGAACTATCCTTCTCTTGAATACAAGTGATGGAACTCAATCCCGGATATAAACGGGATTTTCCACCTGTCAGATCAAAGCACTTCAGGTTATAAAAACCGCCTGACCAGATATTGCCTTCCGAATCTTTCTTTATATCACGTATATACTGATCGGGACGTAAATCAAGGTGAAAAAAAAGTGAAGAAGCGATATAATCAACCGTTAGTGTACGTTTATCTATCTGGTAAAGACCGGAAGTGAAGCCACCTGCCAGAATAATACCCGGTGAAATTTCGCAAAGTGTCAGAAAAATGTGGTTCTTATCTTCCAACTCATGATCGAAAGTACTGAAGAAGGAATGCCACTCACCCGTACCGGAATTATAAAGACTGATACCGTTACTGGTACCGAACCAGAGATCACCGTCACTGTCTTCAATGACATCATGTACCTGATCATTGACAAGCGACTGGCGGTTACCAACCGAATGACGTGTCCAGCGATACCCTCCATAGCGGTTGTCACGAATGGTTATACCACTGGGATAATTGGCAATCCAGATACGGCCATCATCGTCCACATACACATCATTGATATTGTTGCCGTTCATTCCGTTATGAATCGTATAATCAGCTACAATGTAAGGAACTGCATGGCATGAATCGACATTCATTCGGTAAATACCTTTCCCGTCAGTAGCTATCAACACCTCCTTTTCGCCCAAGGGCACAATCCGCTTGACGTTCACATCGCTAAGGGTTCTGTCCGAACTGGTTTTCGAAGAAGTACTGAGATCACAAATCCATATCCCCTGTTTGAAAGTACCGACAAACAGTTTTTTTAAGGTATCCGAGAAAAACAACTCGCTTACCGGTATATGAAGATTATAGGCAGATTTGCATGTGAGTGACATACGTTGCTCATCCAGTATAGCCTGATACAGTCCGGATTCAGTACCTATGAAGAAGTTCATCCCGTCCATCTGTTCTATGGAGGTGATGTTACTGATTATGCCGCATGACAACCGGAAAGCCTTTTCTGTATGGGTGTCAAACAATGTAATCTGCTCCTTACTACATAACCATATACGGCCGGAATGATCCATATAACTATGGGTGATATTCGGTGAAGCAATTCCTTTCTCCGGCAGAGAAGGCATATACACCTGTTCAAAGCGGTCGCGTCCCGGCTCATAACGGAAAATGCGGCCTCTTCGCCCTATTCCCCACAAAACACCGTCACCAGCTATATAAAGCCAGTTCAGGCTAAACTGCATATTAAGTCTCTGTCCTTTATCCGTCAGTTCGTAATGTTTGATTTCCTTACCATTGTAACGGTCCGGACCTTCCTGAGTGAGAAACCACATGTATCCCAAAGAGTCTTGCAGAATACGGTAAACTTTCTGGCTACCCAGCCCATCCTCCATGTTTATGTATCTATATGCTTGGGCTGCACATACCTGAGTAAAAAATACGAGTATGGCAAACAGCACGGAGGTGTTTCTCAATTGATAGAATCTTCTCCTGTTCATCACGGTTCGTGTGTGTTATCACATTAAAATACAAGATTAATACGCAAAAATACGTAAAAAGGAAGAAAAAATCATAGGATAAAAAACGTTTTTTTTCGTACTAAAATTCACTTATTATCACCTTGGAAATATTTTTAAAATGACAAAATATAACAAGTAATAAATCATAAAAACAAAAAGAACTGATTTTCATAAAAATAGAACGTAATTACTGAAATATTTCAGTAATTACGTGTAAATAACATTATAAAAAAAATTGCCGGCCTCTTTCTTTTATTATTATTAATCACTTATTTGACAACATTTTAGTCCTTCCGTTTGTTTATGATAGACAGTAATCCATAATCCATAGTCCATGAAAGCACATGAATATCAGGCAAAAGAGATTTTCTCCCGTTATGGTATCCCGGTAGAACAGCACGTGTTATGCAGTACCCCCGATGAAGCAGTGACTGCTTTCCGGCAATTAGGAGTGAACAAAGTAGCTATCAAAGCCCAGGTGCTGACCGGTGGACGAGGAAAAGCCGGAGGCGTCAAGCTGGCAGACAGCGAAACACTTGTGAGGCAACATGCTCAGGAAATCCTTAATATAACCATCAAAGGATTTCCAGTAACCCGAATCCTGATTAGTGAGGCCGTAGACATCGCGGCTGAATACTACACCAGCTTCACCATCGACCGTAACGCTCGCTCAGTCGTCCTCATCATGAGTGCGGCAGGCGGAATGGATATTGAGGAAGTGGCCCGTAAAACTCCGGAAAAGATTATCCACTGCAACATTGACCCACTGATAGGATTGCCCAAATATCTAGCACAACGTTTTGCATTCACGCTCTTTAAACAGGCGGAACAGGCCAAACGCATGACCACTATCCTACAGGATCTCTACAAAGCTTTCATAGAAAATGATGCTTCACTGGCCGAAATCAATCCACTGGTATTGACGGCTAAAGGCACACTGCGGGCTATCGACGCCAAAATGGTATTCGATGATAACGCACTCTACCGCCATCCCGACGTACAGGCTCTTTTTGAACCGACTCCGGAAGAACAACTGGAAGCTACGGCCAAAGAGAGAGGATTCAGTTATGTACGCATGGACGGTGATATTGGCTGCATGGTGAATGGAGCCGGACTGGCAATGACCACAATGGATATGATTAAACTCTATGGCGGTTCGCCGGCAAACTTCCTGGATATCGGAGGCAGCTCAAATCCTGTGAAAGTGATTGAAGCCATGAAGATACTGTTGAATGATTCGAAGGTAAAAGCTGTCTTCATCAATATATTCGGCGGCATCACCCGTTGTGACGATGTGGCCATCGGCCTGATACAGGCTTTCGACCAGTTGCAAACAGACATACCCGTCATTGTAAGGCTAACGGGAACCAACGAAAATATCGGCAGGAAATTATTAAAGGACAGCAACCGTTTTCAGGTGGCGGAGACTATGAATGAAGCTACCCTGATGGCAGTAAAATCTGTGAAAGGAGAAACATTATGAGCATACTTATCGATAAATCGACCCGCCTGTTGGTGCAAGGAATAACAGGCCGAGACGGGCACTTTCACGCTGTGAAAATGAAAGAATACGGCACTCATGTGGTAGGCGGTACCTCTCCTGGAAAAGGCGGCAGCACCATCGATGGACTTCCCGTTTTTAATACCATGTACGAAGCGGTAGAAAAGACGCAGGCCAATGCCTCCATCATATTCGTGCCGGCAAGTCATGCGGCAGATGCCATTATGGAAGCGGCTGATGCGGGAATCAAACTGATTATTTGTATCTCCGAAGGTATCCCCACCCTTGATGTAGTAAAGGCTTATCGCTTCACCCAACTAAAAGGTGCAATGCTTATCGGCCCCAATTGCCCCGGTTTAATATCTCCGGAGAAAAGTCTGGCAGGCATCTTGCCCGGTAATGTTTTTAAAAAAGGAAATGTCGGAGTCATCAGCCGCAGCGGCACATTGACTTATGAGATAGTTTACCACCTTACGGTCAATGGCATGGGACAGTCCACCGCCATCGGTATGGGAGGCGATCCTGTAGTGGGCCTTTACTTCCGCGAATTGCTGGAGATGTTCCAGAACGATGAGGACACGGAAGCCATCGTCATGATTGGTGAAATTGGCGGAAATGCAGAAGAACTGGCAGCCGAGTATATAAAGAAGCACGTGACCAAACCCGTCGTAGCCTTCATAGCCGGGCAATCGGCTCCTCCGGGAAAACAAATGGGACATGCAGGAGCTATTATTTCCGGCAGTTCAGGTTCGGCAGAGGGGAAGATTGCAGCACTCACAGCAGCAGGAATACGAGTAGCCAAAGAACCGGCAGAAGTTCCGGTCTTATTAAAAGAGTCACTTCCAAACAAATAACATAACTCATAAGGGGTTGGTCCGAAAGCGGATTCAGCCCCTTATCCCATTCAAATCAATTCGTAGCTGGCACTTTGGATTGGCATATCCAAATTATGCAGTACTTTTTCAAGCAAAATACCCTCCCGATTATCATACTCATAACCGAAAGTGGCACGGATGCCCTGAAGAATGAATTGCGTGGCACGATCCAATGCAATGGGAAGACTGTCGCCTTGCAATAAGGCTCCGGTGATGACGCTCGTAAAGGTATCTCCCGTTCCCGGATAATGCGCGGGCAAATACGGGCAGGTAATTTTCCAGTAGCGGTCTCCTACCCGATTATAAGCATATACTGAGGTCTTGTGACTCTCGCCATGAACGGGAACACTGGTAATAATGACTACTTGCGGGCCTGCATCGGACAAAAGCCGGAGATAGGTCTTCAATTCTTCATCGGTATTATCTGCTTTGTAAGGCTTGTCCATCAGATAGAAGAGTTCAGTCAGATTCGGAGTAATTACGTCCGCCTTTGCAGTCAAATGGCGCATCTCCCGAATCATAGACTCGTCAAAGTTAGTATAGAGTCGTCCGTTGTCTCCAAGTACCGGATCTACCACTACCAAGTCATCCGGCTGGCGAAAATCATCTATAAAGTCCGAAACAATCTGCACCTGTCGCGGAGAACCCAGATAGCCTGTATAGAAAGCATCAAACTGTATATCCAGCTTCTTCCATTCGGCAATAATCCGAGGCATTTCATCCGTCAGGTCAAGGATAGAAAACTGCGGGTATTGTGTATGGCTGGACAGTACGGCCGTCGGCAAGGGACAGACCTGAAAGCCCATTGAGGACAGAATAGGGATAACGACTGTGAGGGATACGCGTCCAATACCCGATAGGTCATGAACCGCTGCTATTTTCTTTACTTTATTTGTGTACATCTTAGAGTTTATTACGCAATACTACCACATTCTTCTTTCACACAAAAAATCCCCGCAAAGATAACTTTACGGGGAGTAAAGAACAAGCTTAAAGAGAAAATGTTTAGAGATATTAAAAAATAAAAGGTCAGGCTAATGCAAGTATCAATATTTGTGCCGTAAGCACACGTAAGAACATAGTAAGCGGATAAACCGTAGCATATCCCACGGCAGGCGCATCACAAGAGGTCAAGTCATTGGAATACGCCAATGCCGGCGGATTGGTGGTTGAACCGCCCAATACCCCGATCAGCGTATAATAATTCAGTTTAAAGACATACCGCCCTACAAGGCCTGCTATCAGTAACGGAACGATAGTGATTATGACACCATATCCTACCCAGACATAACCGCCGTCATAAATCACTGTTTCTACAAAACCTTTGCCCGCACCCAGTCCGACACAGGCCAGGAAAAGAGAAATTCCAATCTCCCGCAGCATCAGGTTGGCACTCATAGTAGTATAGGTAATTAACTTATATTGAGGTCCGAAACGGCTGATCAGAATGGAAACGATAAGAGGTCCGCCCGCCAACCCTAATTTTACGGGTTGCGGAATCCCCGGGAATACAAAAGGGGTGCTACCCAGAATACACCCCAATGCTATACCCAGAAATATAGGTATCAGATTCGGATGATCCAGGCGCTTCATTGAATTCCCCAACACCTTTTCCGCATGGCTCACCGCCAACTCACTACCTACGATAGTAACACGGTCGCCCATCTGTAACTGCAACTGTGGAGCAGCTACCAAATCGACCCCCGAACGATTCACACGGGTGATACTGGCACCGAAATTATTACGTATCTTCAATTGCGAAAGCATCTTCCCATTCAGCTCCGGTTTGGTAATCAGGATGCGGCGGGAAATCAGCTTTTTGTCCAATTGTTCCCATTGCATGTCAATCTGTTTGCCGAAGAAGACAGTAATCGCTTCAATATCCTTGGGAGTAGAAATTATCAGGATTCTATCATGCAAATGCAATACTGTATCAGAATTTGCCAACTCAGTTTCCTGTCCGTCGTTATACCGCACACGCGAAATCACAAAATTGCGGTTCATCAACGGACGTATATCTTTTATCTTCTTTCCGTCGATAGCTTCATTGCGGATTTCCAACGATATAGGCCGTACAGTGAGCTCCTGTAAATGTCCCAATCCGCGCTCGGCTTCCGCTTCTTCCGTTTTGGTATCGATACGCAGGATATACTTCAAAGCTATTAACGACAAAATAATGCCCACCACACCCAACGGATAAGCGACTGCATATCCCAATGCTATCTCAGGCGCATCCACACCATTCAAATCGCTGTTTGCCTGCTGGGCGGCTCCAAGACCCGGAGTATTGGTAACGGCACCCGACAAAATGCCCACCATAGTGGTGATAGGCGTGCCCGTGACAAAATGCAATATAATCGTGATAACCACCCCAAGAAAGACTACCAACATAGCCAGCAGATTCAAAGTCAACCCGCCTTTCTTGAAAGCTGAGAAAAACCCCGGCCCCACTTGCAAACCTATGGAGTAAACAAACAGTATCAATCCGAACTCCTTCATAAAATGAAGCAGGTGTTCATTCAAAGTCATATTAAAATGTCCGAACACAATACCTACAAAGAGTATCCATGTGATACCCAATGAAACTCCCGCGACTTTGACCTTAGCCAGCATGATGCCAAATGCTATCACAAGCGAAAGAATCAACACGGAATGAGCCACTCCACCACCCCAGAGATCCGGGTATCCTTCAAACAGGTTACTTAATAATTCCATAATTTAAAGCATATATAATTATACCACAACATAGACATACCTTTTTCATCAGGCACCCCTCTCGCATGAATTATAAAAAAACAATTATTCTTTGCGCACTGTTCCCCTAATCCCACGAGTGGAAACAGTCTTTAACGAATGGCAGGTCTTCTGACTGACTCCCCTTCTGATTCCTTCCCGGCCTTCAATTCACAGCCAGTGGCAAAAGTATTTATCAGAAAGTTATGGAGTTTCACAGCAGCGGGACTGTCCGGGATTTACACCCGATTCCCTTTTAAT
>OGIE01004601.1_pt1 | contig 12831 bp, 11 predicted proteins | sample 1571581 | NCBI WGS metagenome assembly OGIE01 (sample SAMEA2582021, study PRJEB24529) | metagenome | biome: Human gut stool | place: China | collected 2011
CTTCGTCGTTGATCATCATGACGGGAGCCAGTCCGCAGGCACCGACACAGCGGCAGGAATCCAGGGAAAAACGTCCGTCCGGGGTGCACTCCCCGTTGGTGATGCCGAGCAGTTCTTCCAGTTTGGAAAAGATCGCACCGGAGCCTTTGACGTAGCAGGCTGTGCCTAAGCATACGGAAATCTGATATTTGCCCTTTGGCTGCAGGGCAAACTGGGAATAAAAGGTGGAAACACCGTAGATTTTTTCCAAGGGAATTCCGGTTTCATCGGATATCATGGTCTGAACTTCAATAGGCAGGTAGCCATAGATGTCCTGGGCATGCTGCATGATCGGCATCAGTGCGCCTTTGGTGTCCTTTAACTGGGCAATCACCTCTTTTAAAGCTTTTTCCTGTTCTGGTGTACCATTGAAAGGAACGTGATCTTTTTTACAAGTCATGTGAATCCTCCTAATTGATAAAAAACAATGTGCAAGATGGTTAAAATTATAACACGTAATTGATAAAAATGCTACAATATCACAAAGAAAATAAAAAATTAAAATCTGCTGCTATGAAAATACACAAAATAAGAATGGTAAAAATTGAAAATATGTAATTCTGACGAAAATATGACTCATTCTGAAGATTCCCTTAATTGGTTTGCTTTTTATAGGAAGAAACAGTATACTGATAAGGCGATGGGAGAAGGAATAAGATGTGACTGGTGGTGGGAATACAGACCATCAAAGACACAAAGAAGATCAATCGCGAGTAAGAGGGAAAAGAGGATGATCTTATGAGAAAAATGAAGAGAGGGCAGTGGATCGCAGCCGTATTTGGACTGGCGCTTGCGGGGACACTGACATTTGGAGTAACATATGATGCCCAGGCGGCTGAAAGATCCCTGATTGCCGGGGAATGGATCAATATGGAGGGTGGACCAGGTGTTGCCCAGTGGAAAAATGAAGATGGAACAATTGTGGAACAGCCAGGAGTGATGCCGGGTGATGTACAGACCTCAAACCAGGAAAATGCAAATGATCCACAGGGTTCACAGGGGGCGTCAGCAGATCCGTCCCAGACAGCAGCTCCGGGGACAACAGACAACGCCCAGACAGATAATGGACGCCAGATCGACCCGGATAAGCCAATGGTAGCCTTAACATTCGATGATGGTCCTTATGCGCCGGTTGGAAACCGGATCATGGATTGCCTGGCACAGTACGGCGGCAAGGCAACCTTCTATGTAGTCGGGGAACGTTGTGCCAGCTATCAGGCAGAGCTGCAGAGAATGGTGGCGGAAGGTCATGAGATTGGCAATCATACCAATAATCATAAGTATTTGAATAAATTAGATGCGGCACAGATCCGGGAACAGATCCAGAAGGGCAATCAGGCCATCACGGACGCTTCCGGCAAAGGAGCAGCCACGGTCCGTCTGCCGGGTGGATGCAAGAATGCCACTGTAGTAGCCAATGTGGATGCACCGATCATTTTGTGGAGCATCGATACCCTGGACTGGAAGACCAGGAATGCCCAGAAGAGCATGGATGCAGTTCTTGGTCATGTAAAAGACGGCGACATCGTGCTGATGCATGAGTTATACAATGCCAGCGGTGATGCAGCAGTAGCCATTATCCCGAAATTGGTGGAGCAGGGCTATCAGCTGGTGACAGTCAGTGAGCTTGCCCAGTACCGGGGCGGTATGGAAAATGGCAAGATCTATTACAGCTTTCCAAGACAGTAATGGATGATCCACCCACCCAGACAGATGGAGAAGATATAAAAACCGATTCCGGCGCCAGTGCCTATGAGCAGTGATACCTGATAGAAAAATATCTGGGTCACCGGATAGAAGGGCGAGATGTAGAACATGTCTGCCTGGCCATGAGTGGTGACATTAATAATAGAAGCAAAAGCGAGAAACACTGTCAGCAATGGCAGTGTTTTTGCGTATTCCCGCCAGTTTTTTCCGGCAAGACCACACCGGTGGCAGTAAAGACCGATGAAGATCAGGATCAGGTGCCAGGTCAGTCCGTGAACGGTCAGTGTCACGTAAGGCTGCATAAGTCCGGATGGTTCTGCCAGTGCCATGATGCCTCCCAGAAGGGAAAAATCCTGGAGATAGGTGCAGATGGTGCGGGTGATAGGGTTGCTTTTATGCATAAAAATTAATATTATACATAAATACATGGGGGTACTGCAAAGCTGCATGGGGAAGTACCACCAGTCGTAGCATCCCTGATTGACGACCTGGTATAAAAACAACTGTTTATATAGCTCTCCAAGAGCCAGAACCAGGCCGCAGCCGTAGAAAGGCACGTATGGTATTTTATAACATTTTCTGCATAAAATATGCACAAGAAAACCAACGAGAATGATGCCGACTCCGCAGAAAAGCAAGTGAAAACAGGAATATGGGCGGGGAATAGTCATTGTCCAGGCTGTTTTTTGTAAAAAGTTATGCATAAAAATTCCTCCAAAATAAGTATTTATGCATTCGGTTTTTGGTGATTTTGCTGAATATCCCTATTATAGCACAAAAAACGGAAAAAAATAAAAAGTTGTACTTGATTAATTTGAAAAAAGTCTTATAATAGGGTCTATCACTTATTTATAGTTATGCATTAAAGATGCATATATATGAGAAAGCTTGAGGAGGAAGACATTATGAAAAAACAGGCAATCGCATTAGCAATGGCAGCACTGATGGCAGCATCCATGACAGCATGCAGCGGCGGATCCAAGACTGAGACAACTGCAGCAGCTACAACTGCAGCAGGAGCAGCAGCAACTGAGACAACAGAAGCAGCAAGCAGCGAAGCTGAGACTGAGGCTGCAGGCGGCACACTGGTTATGGTAACCAACGCAGAGTTCCCTCCATATGTATATCATGATGGTGGTGAGATCGTAGGTATCGACGTAGAGATCTGTGATGCCATCGCAGCAAAATTAGGCAAGACCATGGAAATCGAGGATGTTGCATTTGATTCCATCATCCCAGAGGTCGTTTCCGGTAAGGCAGATATCGGTGCAGGCGGAATCACGATAACAGAGGATCGTAAGAAAAATGTTGATTTCTCTGATGTTTACACAACCGCTTCCCAGGTGATTATTGTAAAAGATGGCAGCGACATCGCCGGACCAGATGATTTAAAGGGAAAATCCATGGGTGTTCAGTTAGGTACGACTGGAGACCTGTATGCATCTGATTATGAGAAGGATGGTTCTACGGTAGAGCGTTATGGTAAAGGCTTCGAGGCAGTTCAGGCACTTCTTCAGGGTAAAATTGATGCGGTTGTCATCGATGAAGAGCCAGCAAAGGTATTCGTAACTGAGAATGAAGGCATCAGCATCTTAGATGAGCCGCTGACTGTTGAGGATTACGCATATGTAGTCAAGAAAGGCAACACCGAGTTAGTAGATCAGGTAAATAAAGCACTGAATGAGTTAAAAGAGTCTGGTGAATTACAGAGCATCATTGACAAATATATCAGCGCAGAGTAAAATATTGGGAAATGTTGAGTAAGGGGAATCAGATACGATGATGGATAATTTTACAGCATCCTTTTATCAGAACTTTATAGAGGATGACCGATGGAAGTATATTACAGATGGTCTTTTTAATACTTTAAGAATCACCTTTTTTGCAGTATTGATCGGTATTTTTCTTGGATTTTTGATTGCAGTGGTTCGTTCCACCTATGATAAGACACATAAATTGGGTGTTTTGAATGCCCTTTGCAAGGTTTATCTGACTGTGATCCGTGGAACACCAGTTCTGGTCCAGCTGCTGATTATTTACTTCGTCGTATTTGGTTCCGTAAAGATCGACAAGACCCTGGTAGCGGTCATTGCATTCGGTATTAACTCCGGTGCGTATGTAGCTGAGATCTTCCGAAGCGGTATCATGTCGATTGACAATGGTCAGTTTGAGGCAGGGCGAAGCTTAGGTTTCAATTATCCACAGACGATGTTTTACATCGTGATGCCGCAGGCATTCAAAAATGTCTTACCGGCTCTGGGCAATGAGTTTATCGGATTGTTAAAAGAGACATCCGTAGCTGGTTATATTGCGATCCAGGATCTGACCAAGGGTGCAGATATTATCCGAAGCCGTACCTACAGCGCATTTATGCCATTGATCGCGGCAGCGCTGATCTATCTGGTACTGGTTATGGTATTTACGTTCTTTGTACAGAAACTGGAGAGGAGGTTAAGAAACAGTGACCACTAATGAGAGACAGCCATTGATCCAGGTGCAGCACCTGGGCAAAGCATTTGGCGATTTAGGCGTATTAAAAGATATTAATGTAGACATTTATAAAGGTGATGTGGTCTGCGTCATTGGCCCGTCAACATCAGGTAAGATCCTCTTCGAGGGTGTTGATATCACCGATCCAAAAACTGACATCGATAAGCATCGTCAGAAGATGGGCATGGTGTTCCAGCAGTTCAATCTGTTCCCGCACATGACCATCATGAAGAATCTGACGATCGCTCCTATGAAGCTCCAGGGTGTTTCTCAGAAGGATGCAGAAGCAGAGGCTATGCGTTTATTAGAGCGTGTTGGATTGGCAGACCGTGCGAACGCATATCCGAACCAGTTATCCGGCGGTCAGAAACAGCGTATCGCCATTGTCCGCGCCCTGTGCATGAAGCCGGACGTGATGCTCTTCGATGAGCCGACCTCCGCTCTGGACCCGGAGATGGTAGGCGAGGTATTAAACGTTATGCGAGACCTGGCAGACCAGAAGATGACCATGGTAGTTGTAACCCATGAGATGGGCTTCGCAAGAGAAGTATCTACCAGAGTTATGTTCATGGATGAAGGCTATTTCGTAGAAGAAAATGCCCCGGCAGAATTCTTCGCAAATCCAAAGAACGAAAGACTGAAAAACTTCTTAGGAAAAGTATTATAAGAGAAGACGGAAAGCATGTCAAAAAAGGGTTCGACTTGTGTAAGCGAGCTCTTTTTTTATTTCTGTATAGCTGCATATTCGCAGAAATCTTAGTTGGCAGGTTATGCAAATATGAGAAACAACAAGTGCAGCAAGCATGGAATTATTGGGGGATAAAGGGGGTTTCTATGAAAAATGAGGTGTTATACAGGCACATTTTGACTGGCGTATTGATTTTGCTGCTTCCGGTGATCGTCCTGACTGGATTTATCCAGACGAAAATCCTGGGGCAGATCAAGGACAGTTATATCTATCAGCTGGAAAATCAGGTGATGTACAATGTCAATGATATGGAACAGATTTTCTACAGTCTGGATACGGTTACAACAGATATGGTCTACAATGAGAAAATGTATACCAGAAATGATCTGAAAGATGTCAGTGCAGCTTGGAATCTGCTACGGGAATTGCACGGATATACCATTAGCAACGTCTTTATCAAGGAACTGATCTTCTGGTATGAGGGTGATGACTATGTATATCTGTCCAGTGGATCCAGCTACCGAAAAGACAGTCTGTATAAATTGTATCCATTTTTTAAGGAACACCCAGTAGAAGATGTGATAGAAGCCAAAAGCAGCAACGTCAAGTATTATTTTGCGGACGCTTCCAATGATGAAACGGGAAAGGAGCAGGTCTGCGCGGCTACGGTGAATAAGGCGGGAAAACAGGCATATCTGATTTTTATGCTGGATTTAAAAGAATTGAATACGATCCAGAATTTTTTTGCCTTTGATAAACATGGCAATCTGTTGTTCAGCACAGACAGTGATGAGAAATTGCAGGGCAATGTACATGCGAATGAACCGGTAGAAGGATATCTGGATATCTCTTTTGAAAAGGAATCAAGAAACTATGTGCGGTATTATTCAGAAAAGCAGGTATATGCCAACTTCTGGAAAATCCAGATAGTTTATTGCGGAATCGTGGCGGCAGTAGTGCTCTGTGGCATCTTTCTGATCTATTTAGGTGTAAAGAACAACTTAATCCCGGCGCTGCGACGGAAACAGGAATTTACAGATTCCGCCCAGTTCAGATTTTTACATAAATTGTTAAAGGGCCGGTATACCAAAGAGGAATTTCAGCGCATGATCGAGGAATACCGTCTATCAAAGCTGGATGGGGATGTATTTTTCATTATGGTGTTCCTGCTTCCAGAAAAAGATCAGCCGGATAAGCATGAATTGATCGAGAGTATCCTGCAGTGCTATCTGAAAGGTTATCTGTTGGAACTTCCAGAGGGCAAAAAATATGTCTATATCGGGAGTTTGAGCCAGGCAGAGCGTAAAGATTATGACCAGGCGGCCCATATGATCTGGAAATCTCTGGAAGAGAAGCTGCAGGAATCCGTCTCATTTTCCATGGGAGCGTTGTTTGAAGAGGTGGAGGAGATCCAGCAGGTATTTTTACGGACATCCCTGGCATTGGAGATGAAATTTGCCAAAGGAAATAGCTGCTTTATTGATTCTGATCAGTTGTTTAATGAGGAACTGGTGGACAATTATTGGCCAAAACGCCAGATTGACTATGTGCTGTTCCACATCCGTCTTGGCAATCAGGAAGAGGTGATGAAGACTTTAGATGAACTGAACCAGTACATCAAGACCTCCAGAATGCCTCTAGTCTATTCTAAGGGAATCTGCTATGACCTGATTATGCAGCTGATTGATCTGGTATATTCCATGGGAATCTTCGGGGAAGAAGAACGGCCATCTTATTCCATGATCCTAAACCAGAGCGATACAGTAGATGAACTGACTGAGAAAATCCGCAACATCGCAAGAAATATCTGCTTTGGGATCATGGAGAAGAAAAAGCAGGACAGTGAGGAAGATACCATGGGCATGGAGCAGTTCATCAAAGATCATGGACTGCAGGAGAATTTTTCTGTTCAGTATATGGCTGATTATTTTTCCATGTCGGCGTCGAAACTTAGCAACGTCTACAAAAAGAAGACGGGCAATACAATCATGGAGCATGTGACCCAGATCCGTATGGCCATGGCAGAACAGCTTCTGCTCAGTGAGGATCCGGTCTACACAGTCAATGAGATTGTGGAGAAGATCGGGTATAACAACACTTCCAGCTTTATCCGGAAGTTTAAGAGTATTTATGGGGTAACACCTGGACAATATGTAAAAGCAAAAAAAGTCTGATGTGCGAAAAAATCGCACATTCTATGCAAAATAAAATGGCACATCTCAAATAAACTGACTTATATCTTTTCATGGGAACGTGTGCTACAGTGACCTTACAATGATTTTCAACGACGAAAGGAAAAGGTAGGAAAATTATGAAAGAGGTTACTGTCACCAAACAGAAGGCTTGGGTTCAGCGCTGGAAAAAGATGTTAAAGCGAGACTACCATTTGATTCTATTATGTGTACCAGCACTGATTTTTATCTTTATCTTCGATTATGGTCCGATGTATGGAATCCAGATCGCATTTAAAGATTACAACTCCAGACTGGGAATCTGGGGAAGCCATTGGGTGGGATTTGAACATTTTGAACGGTTCTTCCGTTCCCCCAACTTCTGGGCACTGTTAAAGAATACGCTGACGATCAGCTTCTACACTTTAATCGCATCGTTCCCATTTCCAATTTTTCTGGCATTAATTGTAAACCAGCTGACACATGAGAAATTTAAGAAAACCGTGCAGACAATTTTATACGCACCGCATTTTATTTCTGTAGTAGTTCTTTGTGGTATGCTGCATGTATTTTTAAGTCCATCTACCGGTATCATCAACAATATGCTGGCGGCATTTGGAATGGAACGGATCTATTTTCTGGGAAAAGCGGATCTGTTTGACGATATCTTCGTTTGGTCGGGTATCTGGCAGAACTCCGGCTGGGGTATGATCATTTATTTGGCGGCATTGACCTCCATTGATCCGTCTCTCTATGAAGCAGCGAGAATCGATGGCGCAAACAATATCAAGCTGATCCGGCACATTGAGATTCCGCAGATTCTTCCAACCATTGTGATCATGCTGATCATGAATGTGGGACGTTTCATGAACGTGGGATTCCAGAAAGCATTCCTTCTGCAAAACTCCATGAACCTGCAGAAATCCGAGATCATTGCAACCTATGTCTACCGTATGGGTATGCTGCAGCAGCAGTTCGACTTCTCAACGGCCATCGGTCTGTTTAACAACGTGGTAAATATCATTTTACTGATCACAGTGAACCAGATCTGTAAAAAGTTAAATGAAACAAGCCTGTTCTAAGATACGGAAGACAAAGGAAGGAGAAATGAGATTGTGGCTGCTACAAAAATAAAAAAATCAAAAGATAATTTTCTATTTAACGTATTTGTGTATGGATTTTTGATCCTGGCTCTGATCGTGGTGCTGTATCCGCTGTATTTTGTATTGATCGCGTCTGTATCGGATCCATATATGGTGCTGAGGGGCGATGTGACCTGGCTGCCGAAAGGAATCACCTTTGATTCTTATAAGAAGATATTTGCCAATGCGGATATCTGGATCGGTTATGCCAACAGTATTAAGTATACAGTGATCGGAACATTTTTAAGTGTTACTTTAACGGTATGTCTGGCTTATCCGCTGTCCAGAAAATATTTCTGCCTGCGAAAGCCTATTTCTCTCATTGTGCTGATCACTATGTATTTCAGTGGCGGTATGGTTCCGACTTACATTCTGGTAAGTAAGCTGGGACTTCGCAATACCATTTGGAGCATTATCCTGGTTGGTGTGGTCAGTGCTTATAACGTAATTATTGCAAGAACATTTTTTGAGTCCAATATTCCAACAGAGCTGGAAGAGGCAGCGGAGATCGATGGCTGTAATTCTCTGCAGAGATTAATCTATATCGTAGTGCCGATCGTGAAGCCGTCCATTGTTTCTGTAGCATTATTCCAGTTCATGTGGAGCTCCAATGACTTCCAGGGACCATTGATCTATATTAATACGGTAACGAAATACCCGGCATCCCTGGGACTGCGTCTGATTGCCGATAGCGAGACTGGTTTTGAGTGGAATAAGATTCTTGCACTTTCAGTAATCTCCATCATTCCGACCCTGATCGTCTTTTTCCTGGCTCAGGATCAGTTTATCGATGGTATTGCAGCTGGTGGTGTAAAAGGTTAAAAAGGAGGAGACCTATGTTAAAATTTTCTGTTCTATTTCTCACATCCCGTAAGGCGATGATCGAGGTGGAAGATTTTGGTATCTGGAATACCAATGAGCCCTATGAGATCTGGCTCAACGGAGAAAAATATATGGAATCAGACCGTGCTACGCAGACGATTAAAAATCTGAAACCGGATACGGATTATGAGATCCAGATAAAGAGCAAAAATGATAGTTCGGAAATCACGGTGATTCATACAGATTATGAATTTGTTACACTGGATGTAAAGCGCTTTCAGGCAGTTGGTGATGGAATCCACGATGATACTGCTGCAATACAGGCAGCGATCATGGCATGCCCGGCGCAGAGCCGTGTCTGGATTCCAAAGGGTATTTACAAGGTTTCCAGCCTGTTTTTAAAGAGCAATATCTGCATTGATCTGGATGATGAGGCTGTGCTTTCTGGAACGATTGACCGAAAAATGATTCCGGTACTTCCTGGTATGATCCAGAGCTATGATGAAGAAAAAGAATATAATCTCGGATCATGGGAAGGAAATCCATTGGATTGCTTTGCGAGTATGATCACCGGAATTGGTGTTTCCAATGTGGTGATCACCGGTGGAGGTGTGCTGGATGGCAATGCCGCCAATGATAACTGGTGGGAGGATGACAGAGCAAAGATCATAGCATTCCGCCCGAGAATGATCTTTTTAAATCATTGTGAGAATGTGACGGTTCATGGTCTTACTGTCCAGAACAGCCCGTCCTGGAATCTGCATCCGTATTTTTCCAGAAAGATCCGTTTTTTGGATCTGACCATTTTAAATCCATGGGATTCTCCGAATACAGATGGGATGGATCCGGAATCGGTTAATGGCCTAGAAGTGATCGGTGTCCATTTTTCACTAGGAGATGACTGTATTGCCGTGAAGTCCGGCAAGTATTATATGGGTCATAAGTACAAAGAACCATCACAGAACTTAGAAATCCGTCAGTGTTATATGGAAAATGGTCATGGGGCTGTTTCGATAGGAAGTGAGATGGCTGGCGGTGTGAGAAATCTTCATGCCAGTAAATGTATCTTTAAGAATACAGACCGCGGCTTGCGGATCAAAACCCGTCGCGGAAGAGGCAAGGACGCAACGATAGAAGGAATCTGTTTTGAAGACATTCAGATGGAAGATGTAAGGACTCCTTTTGTAGTGAATTGTTTTTATAATTGCTGCGATCCAGATTGTCATTCAGAGTATGTAAAGTGTAAATCTCCGCTTCCGGTTGATGAGAGGACACCGGCAGTGAACCATCTGGTATTTAAAAACATTGAGTGCAGCCATTGCCATGCAGCAGGTGCATTTCTTTATGGACTTCCAGAGCAGAAGATCGATTATGTAGAAATGGAGAATATCCATGTCGATTATGCTTCTGATCCAGTTCCAATGGAACCAGCTATGATGGATGACTTGGGAGAAACATGCAAGTTAGGTTTATATATCAATAATGCGAATACACTGGTCATGAATCATGTAACGGTAGAAGGCAATGAGGGAGAAGCCTTTGATTTCCATAACATTGATCATTTGATCGTAGACGGAGAGGAGAAAGGAGCTATTCGGTAGTATGATCATTTCAACAACAGGAACTTTGTCACAGGATGATAACTTTCTGGTTTATCATGGCCCATATGCGGAGATTATTCCACAGATGGCAGAGGACGGTTATCAAGGTGTGGAAATGCATATTTTTGATTCGGCGGAGATCGATCGACAGGAATTGTGGAGCTTATTGAAAAAATATAACATTCGTCTGACATCGATCGGAACTGGTTCTGTCTATGGACGGCTGCATTACAGTCTCGGTGCTGCAGACCCGGCAGTACGAAAGGCAGCCATCCGGCATCTGGAACAGCATATGGTGACAGCAGCTCCGGATCAGGCACTGGTGATTTTAGGACTGGTGGCGGGACGGTTTTCCGACTGCCATGATGATGGAGAAGAGTTTAAGAAGAATCTGACTGACAGCTTACACAAGCTGGATGATCTGGCTGAACATTATCAGGTACGGCTTGGATTCGAGATCATGAACCGGTTTGAAAGCGACTATCTGACAACGATTGCGGAAGGCGTGGAGTATTTAAAAAAAGAAAAATTTCAAAAGCTGCTGCTTCATATTGATACCGTCCACATGAATATTGAGGAGGCTCATATCGGAGATGCGATCCGGGCAGGAAAAGGGTATATCGGTCATGTCCATGTGGCAGATAATGACCGCTGGTATCCGGGACATGCTCATTATGATTTTCAGGAAACAATCCAGGCATTAAAGGAGATAGGATATGATGGCGCATTAGCGTTGGAAACGAACTGTGAACCGGACACACGGACCTGTGCCCGAAAGAGTCTGGAGTATTTGAAGAGGATCCTTGGAGAATAAAACTATATGATGTTTAGCAGGAAACAATTAGTATATTTGATTGTCCCGCTGATCGTGGAACAGGTATTTTTAGGAACAATCGGGATTGCGGATATGCTGATGGTAGCACCGGTGGGAGAAGTGGCGATATCCGGAATTTCCCTGGTTAATTCTATTAATATGCTGTTCCACAGCGTATTTTCGGCTCTGGCAGCTGGTGGCAGCATTTTGTGCATTCAGTATCTGGGAAAAGGCGATGATAAAAATGCGAATTCCGTTGCTAAGCAGCTTTTGATCCTTTCAGTTACATTAGCAGTGATCTTAGGATTATGCTGCTGTGCTGGGAATCAGTTCCTTCTGAAAAGTATTTTTGGAAATGCAGAGCCACAGGTACTCAAGGAGGCAGTGACATATTTCTATTTATCGGCACTTGCATATCCCTGTATTATGCTGTTTGATTCCTGCAGCGCTTTGTTCCGAGGCATGGGAGAATCCAGAATTTCTCTTGCAGGATCTGTAGTGACCTGTCTGACCAATATTGTACTGAATGCAGCGTTGATCTATGGGATGGGCTGGGGCGTATTTGGAGCCGGACTCGCGTCATTACTTGCGAAAGGAATTGGTGGTGGATTTTTACTGATATGTCTCGGAATGGGCGAGAGAAGCGTCGGATTAAGAAAATTTGCCGGTCTTCCGAGAGAAAGCTTCATTGTCAGGAATATCATGCGTTTGGCAGTTCCGATGGCCTTAGAGGATGGGATTTTTCATGTTGGTAAGCTTTTGGTGCAGGGTGTTGTTACATCTTATGGTACAACTGCGATTGCAGCAAATGCAGTGGCATTAACGGTGGCAGATTTTATCCAGATGCCGGCTTATGCAGTTGGACTAGGCATGACAACGGTCGTAGGGCAGTGCATTGGAGCTGAACGGAAGAAAGAAGCACAGTTTTATGCGTCACACATATTATTTGTTTCCTTTCTTTTAGAAGCGGGGCTGGCAGTTGCGGCATATGTGTGGTCAGGGCAGATCACAGGATTTTATCGCCTGACGGAAGAAACGGCTGCAGTGGCCAGACAACTGATCTGCTTCCATTCGCTCATCTGCGGTGTGACCTGGGTATTTGCCTTTAATATCCCGTGCGTATTAAAGGCATCCAGCGATGTGAATTTTGTGTTGGGAATTTCCATTTTTTCTATGTGGACCTTCCGCGTGGGATGCAGTTATCTGTTCCGTGAATTCCTGACAGTAGGTGTTCTGGGTGTCTGGATGGCAATGGGACTGGACTGGGCTTTTCGGGGAATGATATTTTATCTGAGAATGCGCAGCGGGAAATGGATGGAGAAAAAGTTTATATGATGTTACCGTTCGTGCAATGCAT
>OGIE01004603.1_pt1 | contig 12829 bp, 7 predicted proteins | sample 1571581 | NCBI WGS metagenome assembly OGIE01 (sample SAMEA2582021, study PRJEB24529) | metagenome | biome: Human gut stool | place: China | collected 2011
ACCACGGTACAGAAAATGACCGGCGCGATGATCATTTTGATGAGCTTAACGAACGCGTCGCCAAGCGGTTTCATTTGCGCGCCCAGTTCAGGGTAATAGTGACCCAGCAGAATACCGATGGCGATGGCTGTCAGGACCTGGAAATAAAGACTTTTGAAGAGTGAGGTTTTCATAGGGTGTCCTTGGGAAGAAAAACCACAGGCTTTGTAAGGTTATGGTTAACCTGCGGCTTTAAAATAACACCCGCATAACAGGACAGAAATAAACTCAGTTCAAATTTGAAACACAAATGTTAAGAAATTTGAGCTGGCTCGCACAAGCCAGCAACAAAATTACACTTTTGCGTTATTGTCAGCACCAGAAAGGTATCGTTCTTCAAAGACATCCGAAGGCACTGCGGGGGCAAACAGGAAACCCTGCCCGCTCTCCACGCCCGCCTCTGCCAGCCAGGCGCGTTGCGCGTCGGTTTCAATTCCCTCGGCAATAAGGTGCAGGTTGAGGCTGCGCGCCATCTGGATAATCGCCTGCACCATGCTGCTGTCGTCCGGCAGACCGTCGACAAACGCTTTGTCAATTTTTAGTACATCCACCGGAAGCGTCTTCATGTGCTGAAGCTGGCGCAGCCCGGCGTAGCCCATGCCAAAATCGTCCAGGGCAATGCGAATGCCGGCATTACGCAGCGGCTTAAGAATCGCGACCGCCTCATTGGGGTCGTCAATGCGTCGACTCTCCGTCACTTCCAGGGTCAAGGTATCCGGTTTGATGCGGTAACGATGGATCAGCTCCAGCATCTCAGCGGTGAGCAGCCAGCCTTCGCCCATCTTGACGCCCTGACCGATAATGGCGTGCGACTTTTTGCGTACCTCGTCAAACGGCATCGGCGGACGGAAATGACCATCCTTTTTCATCATTTTGATGATATCGGCCTGTTTGCCGAGCACAAACTGGTACACCATCTTGTAGACGGCGGCGGTTTTGCCGTTGCGGCCGTACAGCTCGTGGTCGATGACCGAGTTGTAGATGCAGTACAGGCAGAAGTCCATCAGACCGGGCAGCACCGGCTCGCAGCCCTCGCTGAGCAGGAATTCTTCCAGACGGTTGTTGCCGAGCGGCGAGAACTTGACGTAGATCTCACCGACCACGCCCACCTTGACCTTGGGCACCCGGGTGACCGGGATGTTGGCAAAGTCGGCTGCAATGAGCGGGAAGGTGTGCTTCATCTCCTTGGCGGTGTAGCCCTTGCCGGCCAGCAGGACCCGGCCCAGACGGGTGACCCACAGGTCCACCATCCTGTCGGCAGCACCCTTCTCGTTCTCATAGGGGGCCACCTGATTGCGCAGAGCGCACAGCATGTCACCGTAGAAGATGCAGGCCAGTGCACGGCGGGCCAGCGGGATGGTCATCTGGAAGCCGCTGTCCTTTTCCAGGCCGGAAAAGTTCAGGCTGGCCACCGGGATCTGCGGGTAACCGGCCTTGACCAGTGCCTTGCGCAGCAGATGGATGTAGTTGGAAGCACGGCAGCCGCCGCCGGTCTGGGTGATGAGCAGGGCCGTGTGGTCCAGATCATATTTGCCGCTGTTCAGCGCGTCCAGGAACTGGCCAATGACCAGCAGGGCCGGATAGCAGGTATCGTTGTGGACATATTTCAGGCCCAGCTGTGCCACGGCACTGCCGCAGTTGCCCAGGATCTCGCACTTGTAGCCGTCGTAGCGCAGGGCGTACTCCAGCAGGCGGAACTGGGTAATGGCCATGTTGGGGATGAGGATGGTATGCGTTTTCTTCATCTCCGGGGTGAATTTGGGATAATTGTATTCCATAGGTTCCTCCTATGAGTTTATCTCTCGCAAATCTTGGCTCTCCCCTTGGGAGAGCTGGCGCGCAAGCGCCTGAGAGGGCGGATCTTTTCAGCGTCCTCGCCCTCTCCGTCACGGCTTACGCCGTGCCACCTCCCCCAAAGTGGGAGGCAAGAAAAGCGCATCTGAATCGTTATGCTTTTGCCTTTTCCTCGGCCACCTCGTCGCGCTCATCCAGCGCGGCAAACAGACTGCGCAGGCGGATGTTCACCGCACCCAGGTTGGTGATCTCGTCGATCTTGAGCTGGGTGTACAGCTTGCCGCCTGCCTGCAGGATCTCGCGGGTCTCGTCGGTGGTAATGGCATCCACGCCGCAGCCGAAGGACACCAGCTGCACCAGATCCATATCCTTCTGGGTGGTGCAGTATTTGGCGGCGGCATACAGGCGGCTGTGGTAGGTCCACTGGTTCAGCACACTGGTGGGGAACTTCTGCACCCGGTTGGAGATGCTGTCCTCGGTGACGACGGCAGCCCCGTGGCGGGTGATCAGACGGTCGATGCCGTGGTTGACCTCCGGGTCCACATGGTAGGGGCGGCCCGCCAGCACGATGATGCGCTTGCCCTGACGGCGTGCCTCGTCGATGATCTCGCTGCCCTTCACGCGGATTTTGGCCATGTGGGCCTCGTACTCGGCGTAAGCGGCGTCGGCGGCTTCCTGCACTTCCTTCTCGGAGATGCCGCCAAAATACTTGGGCAGCACGGTCCTGGCCATCTTGTGCACAAAGTCCTTGGGGCGGTGGATGCCCACATAATCATAGATGAACTTTTTGCCTTCCAGCTCCGGGCAGTTGCCGGCCAAAACTTCCGGGTAATAGGCCACCACCGGGCAGTTGTAATGGTTGTCGCCCAGGCCCTCGTCCACGTTGTAGGTCAGGCAGGGGTAGAAGATGGCATCCAGCTCCATCTGGCTCAGGGCCTTGATGTGGCCGTGGCTCAACTTTGCCGGGAAGCAGGCCGTATCGCTGGGGATGGTGGCCTGTCCGGCCAGATACAGCCCGCGGCTGGACACCGGGCTGGTGTGCACCGCAAAGCCCAGCTTGGTCCAGAAGGCCCACCAGAAGGGCAGCAGCTCGTAGAAGCCCAGGCACAGCGGGATGCCGATGGAACCGCGCTTGCCGGGCACCGGCTTATAACTTGCCAGCAGCTCCTGCTTGTAGGCGTACAGGTTCAGGCTGTTGTCGGCGCTCTTGCCCGTAACGGGCTTGTCGCAGCGGTTGCCGGAAATGTACTTGCGGCCATCCGCAAAGGTGTTGACGGTGAGCTGGCAGTGGTTGCCGCAGCCGCCGCACTTGACGCTGACCACCTTCTGTTCAAAGGCTTCCAGCTCCTGCTGGCTCATCATGCCGGAGGCGGTACGGTGGGCCTTGCTGCTCTGGCGCAGACCATACAGGGCCGCACCGTAAGCACCCATCAGACCGGCAATGTCCGGGCGGATGACCTCCACGCCCATCTCTTTTTCAAAGGCGCGGAGCACGGCTTCATTATAAAAGGTACCGCCCTGCACCACGATCTTGCGGCCCAGTTCTTCGGGGCTGGACGCACGGATGACCTTGTACAGTGCGTTCTTGACCACGCTGATGGACAGACCGGCCGAGATGTTCTCGATGCTGGCACCGTCCTTCTGGGCCTGCTTCACCGAGCTGTTCATGAACACGGTGCAGCGGCTGCCCAGGTCCACCGGGCGGTCCGCAAACAGACCCAGGGCGGCAAACTTCTTGACGTCATAACCCAGCGCCTGGGCGAAGGTCTGCAAAAAGCTGCCGCAGCCGGAAGAACAGGCTTCGTTCAGGAAGATGTTGCTGATGGCACCATCCTCGATCTTGAAGCACTTCATATCCTGGCCGCCGATGTCGATGATGAAGTCCACATCCGGCATGAAGTACTTGGCGGCGGTGAAGTGGGCCACCGTTTCCACCAGACCGTAATCACAGCGGAAGGCGTTCTTCACCAGCTCCTCGCCGTAGCCGGTGGTGGTCACGCTGGCCACCTGCAGGCCGGGGTGTTCCTGATAAATTTTGAGCAGCTGCTCCCGGATGAGGGGCAGCGGGTTGCCGAGGTTGGGCTGATAGTTGGTGTACAGGATCTGGCTCTTTTCGTCCACCACCACCAGCTTGACGGTGGTGGAGCCGGAGTCGATGCCGATGTGCACCGGGCCGCAGTGGGCACTGAACGGCACATGCGGCACGCTGTGGGACATGTGCCGGGCGTGGAATTCCTCGTACTCCTGCTTGTTGGCAAACAGCGGCGGCTCGCTGGCATAGGTGGCCGTGGCGGCATACTTGTCCAGTGCGTCGGCCACATCGGTAAGCACAAAGGATTTGTCCGCATACAGGGCGGCACCCAGTGCCACATACAGCAGGCTGTTTTCCGGGCAGGTGCCGGTCACGCCCAGCGCCTCGTCAAAGCTCTTGCGCAGCACGGTGCTGAAGGTGAGCGGCCCGCCCAGATACAGGATGTTGCCCTTGATGGGGCGGCCCTGTGCCAGACCCGCAATGGTCTGGTTGACCACGGCCTTGTAGATGCTGGCGGCAATGTCCTCGGTGCGGGCACCCTGATTGATCAGGGGCTGCACGTCGCTCTTGGCAAACACGCCGCAGCGGGACGCAATGGTGTAGGTGCGCTGTGCATTCTCTGCTGCCTTGTTCATCTCGTCGGCACCCATTTTCAGCAGGGTGGCCATCTGGTCGATAAAGGCACCGGTGCCGCCGGCACAGCTGCCGTTCATGCGCACCTCGGTACCGTTGGTCAGAAACAGGATCTTGGCATCCTCACCGCCCAGCTCGATCACGCAGTCGGTGGCAGGCACAAAGCGCTTGACCGCCACGCGGGTGGAGAACACCTCCTGCACAAAGGGCACGCCGCAGCTGTCGGCCAGACCCATGCCCGCCGAACCGGAAATGCTCAGCAGTGCCTTCTGACCGTGCAACTGCTCGGCATCGATGCGGCGCAGCAGCTCCTGCGCCTTTTCCAGAATATGGCTGTAATGCCGTTCGTATGTAGAATACAGCAGCGTATCATGTTCATCCAGCACCACACACTTGATGGTGGTACTGCCGATGTCAAGACCTACTCTCACGTTGTTTTCCTCCTAAGGACAAATGCCGGAGGCAAAGCCCCCGGTGGACGGCAAAATCAATTTCTTTGCCAAAAATTAGTTTGTTAACGAATCATTTTGTCAATTCGCATACAAATGTATTATAATCCAATTTTGCGGCACAATCAATCAGCGTCCTTTATTTTACACAGAAAAAATAGTATTTTCCGCTCAAAAAGTTAAACATTTTGTGAACTTGTCGCTTTTTATGCGGCTGCACCGGTGTCTCGGCAAAGTTTTTTAACCTTTGCCAACAAAAAAGGACTGCCGCACAGGAGCATCTCCCCCGCAGCAGTCCTTATTCATTATTATAATGCAATCATGCAGCATGCATCACAGCTCGTCCGGGTCGCCGCGCTCCGGCATGGTACGCAGCTCCCGCACCAGCATATTGCGCAGCTGGTACTGATGCTGCTGTGCCTGTGCCGTATCGCCGCCCGTATGCAGCTCTACCGTCGGCTCCGTTATGCGGTCGGTGCACAGCGGAATGGTCACCACTGCCTGTGTGCCCTTTTCCGGTGCGCGCTCCACCCGCAGGCCCCAGCCCATACGGCGGCAGCACTCGCGGCAGAGCAGCAGGCCCAGCTTTGCGCCGCCCAGAAAGCAGCGCCGGTTCTCCAGCCATGTATCCTCGCCTGCTTCCGGCAGGCCGCAGCCATTATCCATCACCGTCAGCTGCCAGAAGCTTTCGCTGCGGCGCAGCATCAGCCGCACTTTGCCGCCCGCACTGCAGGCCCGCAAGGCATTCGAGAGCAGATGCAGGCACAGCAGTTCTGCATCACTGCGGTCCGCCATGATCCGGCAGGCTGTCCAGCCGCCATAGTCCAGCGTCAGTTCCACCCCAAGCTGCGCCTGCACCATATCGGCCTGTGCGGCGACCTGCTGCAGCAGCTGGCACAGGTCCAGCGGATAGAGCCGCGGGTCTTCCTCGGTGCGCAGAAAATCCAGCAGCGACATCACTTCGTTCACAGTGCGGTCCAGCCTTGCCGACGCAGCGCTGATATCGTTCACCGCCTGCCGGGTCTGCTGGTCGGCACCCACATGCGCAAGGTGCTGGTCCAGATATTCGCAATTGCGTCCGATCAGGCCCAGTGCATGGAAGCATGCCTGTTCCACATCCTTCTGCGGGATCGCCTGCGCGGTCAGTGCACCCGCCTCGTTCTGCCGCATCTGCTCCATACCCTTGCGCCTCCTGTGTTTTATGCTCAGTCGTCCTTCTGACGCTGAAGATAATTCTTGACAGTGTAGATCAGTTTACCAGTGGTAGGTTTCTCGTCCGCAAATCCGCTTTCGTCCTTGAAGCGCAGCCACTTGGCCGAGGGCTTTGCTTCCAGCTGGTCGATCATACGCCGGATGCCGCTGTCCACAGCAGAGACCGACACATCGTACTGCTCGCTCACCGCCTGCAGGATCTCCTTGCGGATGGCCAGCTTCTGGCTGGTGCCGTACACCACGCCCACCGCACAGGAAAGATAGTTGCAGTTCACGTCCGGCAGCTGGATGCCCCAGCCCTCGTACAGTTCCTGACACTTGCGTTCTATGCGCTGGCTCTGCCGTCCCGGCAGGCGGTACAGCTCCCACAGCAGGTTCTTCAGTTCGGCATGGCCCACATAGCAGAATCCATCGCCCGATTCCAGACAAATGGCACTCGTATTCTGCCGCCTGCCCTCATCAAACAGAACAACATTCGGTTTGGGATCCATGCTGCGGATATTCATTAAAAACTCCAGCCCGCTCATATCTTCCAGCTGGCTGCAGAGGATCACAACATCAAACTGACGGCCCTGACGCAGCTGTTCCAGCAGACGGCCGCCGTTCTGGAAGCAGGTGCACTCCAACGCAGGGCTTTGCTCCTGCAGGTAGTTCTTTTCCACCCGCAGCTCCTTGCGGTCGTAGCTTCCAAGTGCGATCTGCAGCGTTTTTGCCGTGTGCTCACTCTCCACGCAACGCGCCGCCTTTCTGCCTGAGCTGTTCTGTATCGGTCAGTTCTTCTACCACATCCTGCCAGATCTCCGGCTGGACGCCATTCTCACACAGATAGCGCAGGATCCGGTAGCAGAACTCTGGTGCAGCTGCAATGTAGCAGCTTTGCATGTACTGCCGGTTCCCGGTACGGCAAAGCGTCAGGCAGCAGCCGTTTTCGTTGCCTGTATCCATTGAGTATACCAGCGTATATGCTTTCTGCAACCCGTCGATTGCCGAAAACTGACGGATCATAGGTGAAAATGTACGTTCCATAATTTTTCCTCCCTTGCTACAAGGTCCTGCGACATTTTTAAGGCATTCCTTGTTTTTCTTATCTTATTTTAAAGAGCAAGGAGGGCTGGTTCAATCCTGAAAAAGCGTCTAAAAACATCAAAATCACATTCGTTGCATTTTTTTGTCGTGTTTTTCTGTTCCGCGGCACATTTTATTTTGTGCTTGCGTTTGATCGCAGATTTTTTGCGTCGTATTGGCAGTGTAATTCTGCTTTCGTGATGTTTTTCCGTTTTATCAGGATCTTCCGCTATTAAAATAGCACGACGGCGACGCAAATTCAACCTCCACGTCAATTTTTCCTTTATTTTCCTGTTTTTCTGCCTCAAAAGCCAAAAATACCGGTCCGGTCAAAATTTACGTTGAAATATACACAGTTTTTTCATATTGTTCCGGTAAAATAGAAGTGTATAACGCCTTGCTGCGGGTCCTGTATCCGGGCAGTTTATTATAATGTACAGCGGCAGCGTTCCTGCGAGGATGCGCCGGAAAGGCTCACACATGCTCCAACTCAACCACATCAAGAAAGAATACAAGACCGGCGATCTGGTGCAGAAAGCACTGGATGATGTCAGCCTGAACCTGCGGGACAACGAATTCGTCGCCATTCTCGGCCCCAGCGGTTCCGGTAAGACCACCCTGCTGAACGTCATTGGCGGTCTGGACCGCTACGACAGCGGTGATCTGATCATCAACGGCATCTCCACAAAAAAATATACCGACCGCGACTGGGACTCTTACCGCAACCACACCATTGGCTTTGTGTTCCAGAGCTATAACCTCATCCCGCACCAGACAGTGCTTTCCAATGTGGAGCTGGCGCTGACCATCTCCGGCATTTCCGGTGCCGAGCGCCGCAGCCGGGCCACCAAGGCGCTGGAGCAGGTAGGTCTGGGCGACCAGCTGCACAAGCACCCCAGCGAAATGTCCGGCGGCCAGATGCAGCGTGTGGCCATTGCCCGCGCACTGGTCAACAACCCCGACATCCTGCTGGCCGACGAGCCGACCGGCGCACTGGACAGCGACACCAGCATTCAGGTGATGGAGCTGCTGAAGGAGGTGGCCAAAGACCGCCTTGTGGTCATGGTCACCCATAACCCGGAGCTTGCAGAGCAGTATGCTACCCGCATCGTCCGCCTGCGGGACGGCGTGATCCAATCGGACACCGCACCGTTTACGCCGGATGATTCCGCTCAGGTGCCGCCGGTGCACAAAAATCTGGGCCGTTCTTCCATGTCGCCGCTCACCGCTCTCGCGCTGAGCTTCAACAACCTGCTCACCAAAAAGACCCGCACCCTGCTCACCGCGTTTGCCGGCTCCATCGGCATCATCGGCATTGCGCTCATCCTTTCGCTCTCGGCCGGTGTGAGCAATTATATCCAGGAGATGGAACGCTCCACCCTTTCGGAATATCCGCTGCAGCTCTCGACCACCGGCGTGGACCTTGCCGCCCTGCTGGACCCGGAAAGCTACACCAGCGCCGTTGCCGACAACACCAATGTGGGCGCCACCAGCGCTTCTTCCACCCCGGAGGGCATGGTCACAGTGCGCGAACTGCTGAGCCAGCTGACCGAGGATAATTCCTCCGTCAATGACCTTGCCTCCCTGAAAAAATATCTGGACAGCGACGAGTGCACCATCTCGGAGGATGCTGCTTCCATCGAGTATACCTACGGCACCGTACCGCTGATCTACCGCCAGAACAAGGACGGCACCGTGCGCCAGATCTTCCCGGACAGCAGCCTTTCTGCGCTGAACAACACCACCTCTGCCGCCGGCATCGTCTCTTCCATGACCAACCAGAGCGTGTTTACCGAGATGGCCGAAGAGCCTTCGCTGTACGAAGATCAGTACGATGTCAAGGCAGGCCGCTGGCCGGAAAGCTACAACGAGGCCGTTCTTGTGCTGAATTCAGATGGCAGCATCAGCGACTACGCTCTTTATATTCTGGGCATTGAGGACGACAGCGTGATGATGCGTTTTCTGCAGGAGTACGCAAAAAACAAGAACACACAGGCTCCCACCGGCTACGGCACCTACCCCTACGATACCTTTGTGGGCCTGAAATATAAGATCGTTACCAACTCAGACTATTACGTTTATGACGAAGAACGCCAGATCTGGCGCAACCGCTCCGACGATGAAGCGTATGTGGAGCAGCTTGTGGAAAACAGTCCGGATCTGACCATCGTGGGCGTGGTGCAGCCCCGCGCAGATGCCAGCTCCACCATTCTGCCCATAGGCGTTGCCTATACCCATGCACTCACCTACTACGCCATCGACCATGCAGCCGAAAGTGAAGTGGTAAAGCAGCAGCTTGCCGACCCGGAAGTGAACGTGCTGACCGGCGAGCGCTTTGATGCCGACCAGCGCAAAACCGATCTTGACATTTCTTCCCTGTTCTCGGTGGATACCGATATGCTGAAGGATGCCTTCCAGTTCGATGCAAGCAAGCTGCAGTTCGACCTGAGCGGTGCATTTGATCTGCAGGATGGCAGCTTTGACTTTTCCTCCATCCTTGATCCGTCCGCATTCCAGCTGGATCTGAGCGATCTGGACCTGAGCGACATCGACATGAGCGATGTGGAGCTGCCGGACATGAACGCGCTGGATCTGAGCCAGTTGTTTGCCGATATGGACCTGTCCGTCTCGGAGGATGCGCTGCAGAGCCTGATGAAGAAGATCATGAATGGCTATAAGCGCTATATCATCGGCAACGGCATCTTGAATCTGGATAAGATCGGTTTCTCTTCCTATATGGAGAGCGACCAGTTCAAACAGCTTCTGTCCGAATCCATGGGCGACCTGCTGGACACCACCGGCCTGCAGGAGCAGTTCACCGCTTCACTTCAGCAGAACCTGCAGGGCATCATGACGAGCTATCTGCAAAGCTACTCGGAACAGCTGAGCCAGAAGCTGGGCGAAGCTCTGCAGACCAAACTTACCGCTGCCATTCAGACCCAGATGAGCACCGTGATGCAGCAGCTGATGACTCAGCTGACCACTCAGTTCAGCCAGCAGATCCAGTCCGCCATCCAGAACAACATCGCTCAGCTCAGCAGTCAGGTGGAAGATGCCCTGAAGATCGACCCCACTGTGTTCCAGAGTGCCGTGCAGGTGAACATGAGCACCGACGACCTTGTGGATCTGGTCAAAATGAACCTGCAGTCCAGCACCACCTCCTACGGCAGTGTTCTTGGTGCACTGGGCTATTCGGATTATGCCAAGCCCGGCAGCATCTGGATCTACCCCAAGAGCTTTGAGGCCAAGAACCGCATCGTGGACAGCCTGAACGCCTACAACGCCGCCATGCGTGCGCAGGGCGAAGAGGACAAGGTGATCGTATTCTCGGATACGGTCGGCACCCTGATGAGCGCCGTGACCAGGATCGTGGATATGGTCAGCAATGTGCTGGTGGCCTTTGTTGCCATCTCGCTGGTGGTTTCTTCCATCATGATCGGTGTCATCACCTATATCAGCGTGTTGGAACGCCGCAAGGAGATCGGTATTCTGCGTGCCATCGGTGCATCCAAGCACAATGTCTCCGAGGTGTTCAATGCCGAGACCTTCATTATCGGAATGTGCTCCGGCGTGATCGGCGTGGGCCTGTGCCTGCTGCTGCTGATCCCCGGCAACATGCTCATCCACTCCATTGCCGGAACCACCAGCGTCACCGCTGTGCTGCCGCCCAAGGCTGCACTGATCCTGATCGTTCTGGCTACCCTGCTCACGATCCTTGGCGGTCTGATTCCCGCCCGCAGCGCAGCCAAGTGCAACCCCGTCACCGCTCTGCGTTCTGAGTAATTTCCTTTCTCTGCAAGCAAAAGGAGTCGCTGCATCACGCAGCGGCTCCTTTTTTGATGTCCGGTGCTTTATCTCAATTTCTCGTGTAATTCCTCATGCAGTTCCTCGCGCTCTTCCTTCAGTTCCTGCTTGAGAGTCCGGTCGATCTCCCGTGTCTCCTGCCGGATCTCAGCCAGATCCTTTTCGATCGCAGGGTTTTCTTTGATTTCTTCCCGGATGAACATGAGTGCAAAGCTTACCAGCAGCAGCCCGCAGGAGATCCAGATGGTCTTTTCTGCCAGCCGCGCTGCGCCCACGCTTCCAATACCGGCACCCACCGCGAACAGCACGATGATGCCAAAATAACGCATCATCCGGTCCTTAGCTTTCGGCTCATGGGTCTTGCGCCAGATGCAGAATGCTTCCACACCGCTGCGCAGGTCACCAATGCACATGGTGCTGGCAAATGCATAGCCGTTCACCTTGCGGAACGCCTGCACCTGCATCGCGCAGGAGAAGGAAACGATGGCGTTTGCCAGCAGATTCTGCTCCTGCGGTAAAAAACCTACAACGAACAGCAGAAGCACTTCGCCCAGCACCACCAGCTGCCGCCAGTGAAGCCGCTGCATGTCACGAAAACACTCCCGCATCTTTTCTGCCACCAGTACGCCCAGCGCAAAAGCACACAGAGGAACCAGATAGTGTAGCACCCGATCCCACTGACCATCCATGATGTTGGCACTCAGCAGCACGATGTTGCCGGTCTGTGCATTTGCAAACACCTTGCCGCGGAACAGATACGTATAGGCATCCTGCAGCCCGCCCGAAAGCGAAAGGAACACCGCCGTCAGGAAGGACTCCGACATCTGCCCATGATGTTTTGTTTTCATATTACCTTTTCCCCTCTTTTCGCACCCTATTATAATATATTTTTACAGCTTGGTTCATATCAATTTTACATGTCATGTATGTATATCCCTGCGTCCTGCCAGAGCCAAAAATACGGCCGTGCCCGGCCCGCACTTTGCATTCCCTCACAGGTTGTGTTAGAATAAGAAAAAAGCTTTTCCAAAGGAGAACTTCCTTATGCCGAATATTGTCGAGATCACAGACCTTTCCGCACCGGAGCTGGATGTCTATGCGAGACTTCGGGAAACACAGCTTTTGAATCGTCATGAGCCGGAGAATGGGATTTTTATTGCAGAGAGTCCAAGAGTGATCGAACGGGCGTTGGATGCAGGCTGTATTCCGCTTTCATTTCTGGCGGAGAAAAAGCATGTGGAGACAGAGGCGAAGGAACTGATTGCGCGCTGCGGCGAGGTACCGGTCTATGTGGCGGAGTTTGATGTGCTGACTCAGATTACCGGCTACAAACTGACCAGGGGAATGCTGTGTGCCATGAGACGACCGCCGCTTCATACACCTGCGGAAGTATGTACAGGTGCAAGAAGAATTGCCATTTTGGAAAATGTCGTGAATCCTACCAATGTGGGAGCTATCTTCAGATCAGCGGCAGCTCTTAATATGGATGCGGTTCTCTTAACGCCTGACTGCAGTGATCCGTTGTACCGCCGGGCAATCAGAGTCAGTATGGGAACGGTTTTTCAGATCCCATGGGCATTTCTGGATGAGCAGATGCTGTGGCCGGAGGATGGTATCGCATTCTTGAGAGAGCAGGGATTCAAAAACGTTGCCATGGCGCTTCGGAATGATACCGTGAATATTGACGACCCGGTTCTTCAAAAGGAAGAAAAACTGGCCATCATTCTGGGAACACATAGTCATAAGCAGGTCCCGAACTGGAAAAGCAAGAGACTCCTTGGATTTCAAAAGCTTCACACAA
>OGIE01004612.1_pt1 | contig 12815 bp, 10 predicted proteins | sample 1571581 | NCBI WGS metagenome assembly OGIE01 (sample SAMEA2582021, study PRJEB24529) | metagenome | biome: Human gut stool | place: China | collected 2011
GATAAAATGATAGTATAGAATTGTAGTTGAGAGGTGGAACTTGTTCCATCTTTTTAATTTAAAGGAAAAAATTACTGATCATTATAAAAGCTATAAGGAAAGGAAACAAATTAAAATGATAAAAATTCATAACCAAAAATGGGTGTTTCACCCATAAGGCAATCGAAAGATTGTCTTTTTTTAATGTCAAAGGTCTTTTGATTCGTCAAATATAAAGCCTGTCTCATAGAAGTATACAGATGTTATAAACTTGCATCTGAGAGGTGATGGAACTAATTCCATCTTTTGTTTAAACAAAAAGAATTTTTAAATAAATATTATTCGGAAAGGGAGAAAGAAAAATGAAGTTAAAAAAATGGTTAAATAAAGTAACCAAAATCTTTGTTGTTCTAGGTATGGTACTATCTATGTGTTTTACTGCAGGAAACACAAATACAGTAGAAGCTTGGGATGGCAATGTTCCTCATGAATTTACTAGAATTAAGGAAATTAAATATCCTTCTTGGTGGTCTAGAAAAATCGGTGGGAAACAATGGTCGACATATGCCTGTAAATACCAAGGGCAATGGTCTTATTGTCTAGAAGCAAGTAAGAAAACTCCTGCTTCTGGTAATTATACAGCAAGTGTTATTGATAATAATGCAAATGTAAGAAAACTACTTTATTACGGTTATGGTGGACCAGGATTTAATGACTATGTTAAGGAAGTCTTGGTAAATCAAATCAAAGCATGTATGCCAAATGACATGGTTAATTACAAAGATTATGGTGCTGGATATGGTAACGGTTCTAATCTTACTTGGGATGATGCTGCCTATTTATGGACACATATTTGGTTATCATATGGTTATAGTGGAGATTTAATGGGATTAGACTTAGAGTCTATGAATAAAAAATGGCCAAACGGGGATGGACGAACAGGATTTGGAGATAACATGATTGCAGGATATAAAGCAATCGTTGCACTTCCAGATCCAAGCAATGGTGTAGGTTTCTCAACTGGAAATACTGCAACATTCAAAGCAACATTTGATAAAACAAATATGATTCAGTCAACTAACAGTATTAAATTCAATGCTAGTTCAAATGAAACAGTTCAGTTACCATTGCAAAGTAATGTAACTATTCATATTGATGGAACTAACGCTCAACAAACTGGTGGAACTGCTACTGTTTATGGTGGACAAACATTCCATTTAACTGCACCATTAGAAAATAGTCCTAGTGATTATACAAGCGGTACTTTAAATTCAAGCGCTAAAGGTAAGTTCTGTGCTTTGGCTATTAGTTCAACAAACTCAGCAAATCAAACTCATGGTTCATGGGTTCAAGAATCTGTTGATTCATTGAGATACAGTGTTGACTGGCTAGATTTTGGATGGATCGATTTAATTAAAAAGTCAGCAAATGAAGATATTACAAACAATAATGGATGTTATTCGTTAGAAGGTGCTGTTTATGGTATCTACAGTGACGGTGTTCAAGTAGATACAATTACTACTGATAAAAATGGATATGCAAAATCATCTATCTTACCTGTAGGAAATTATACAGTAAAAGAAATTACAGCTTCTACTGGATATGATCTTGACGAAAATACGTACAACGTTACGATTGTCAAGGATCAAACAGTTAGAGCAAATTCTAATGAAACACCAGGAAATGACCCAATTGGTATTGAAATCGTCAAAAATGATGCTGAAACATTAGGTATGCCACAAGGTGATGCTACTCTTGAAGGTGCAGAGTTTACTGTAACGTATTATGCTGATTATTATACCAAAGAAGAAATTGCTCAAGGAAAGCCTGAAGAAGACAAAGTAGAAAAAAGAACATGGGTTCTTCAAACTAAAAAAGCTTCTACTGGGCAATATATTGCTTCACTAAACGATTATTGGAAAGTCTCAGGTGATGAGCTATACAAACAAGATGGTATGCCAACATTACCTTTAGGAACTATTTCCATTAAAGAAACTAAAGCTCCTAAAGGGTACCTACTAAAAGGAAATACGTTAAATGTGACTAATAATGCTACAGGTACCACTTCAACAGTAGAAGACAGTAACTATGTCGAACAAATCACAAAAGAGTACAAAGGTGCTAAGCTTCAATTTGGTAATGATGCTAATGAATTAGTTGTTACCGAAAAAGTCAAGAAGCAAAAAATCCAAATCTTTAAATCTGGCTACAGAAATGGTATGTCCGAAGTAGTAAAAGGTTTAAAAGGAGCAGAGTTCACTTTCAAACTAAAGAGTGAAGTTGACCATGTCGGTTGGGATAATGCTACAGTATATGACACTATCACAACTGATGAAAGTGGATGGGCAATCACAAAGGATTTACCTTATGGAGAATATTTAGTCAGAGAAACTGTAACACCAAAGGATTTCTATACAAATCCTGATTTCACAGTATCAATTACACAAGATACTTCTGAAATCAAAAAGGATGAAGATAAAGTTAAAAAGGTTATTTTAAATAACAGACCTGTTGAAACCCAATTAAAACTTGTTAAAAAAGATGAAGAATCTGGAAAAACAGTTTCATTAAATTCAGCTTCATTTAAAATCGTAGCTGATGAAGATATTTTAGATGGTGGTAATATTGTCTATAAAAAAGGGCAATACATTACTCAAAAAGTTGGCGGTAAAAAATATGACACATTTACTACTAACAGTGACAACGTAGTAGTTGTCAAAACTGAATATACCAATGATGATGACGAAAAAGGAGAGGTATTCTTACCACTTCAATTCTTTGCTGGTAAATATCATTTAGAAGAAGTTAAAGTTCCAACAGGATTTATCGGTCTTGGAAAAACTCAATCATTTGAAATGAGCGGTTTATTAGACTATACAAAAGATGAAGATGGTGATCCAATCTATACTGTAAAAGTTCGTGATGAACAACCAAAAGCTCAAATCAAATTAAATAAGACAGTTGCTGATTTAGATACTGATGTTGATTTAGTTGATAGATCTGATCTATCAAAAATCCAATTCGTTTTAAAGGCAAAAGAAAACATTTATAGTCCAGTTGATGGAAGCTTGATGTTTGCTAAAGATGATGTCATTACTACTGAAAATTCAGGAGCTGTTGTAAATGCAGGCTCTGAAGTTGGAAATGGTGTCTATGCTTTATCTAAAGACGGTCATTTAGATATTTCTAATCTACCAATGGGTGTTGGTGAAGCTGAATATTACTTACAAGAAGTTAAAACTTTAGATGGATGTGTATTAGATACAACAAAATATGATGCTGTATTTAAACAATCTGATTACACAACAAAAACATACATCAAATCATTTGATGTAGAAAACTTAACAACTGACTTTGAATTTAATAAGACTGATGTAACAGGAGATAAAGAAGTAGAAGGTGCTCAATTAACAGTTACTGATGAAGAAGGTAATGTAGTTGATCAATGGATTTCTACTGATAAAGTACACTCTATTGAAGGATTAGTTGTTGGTAAAACTTATACATTATCTGAAACTGTAACAGCTAAAGATTATGTAAAAGCCACTGATATTAAATTCACTGTTAAAAATTCTAGTGAACTTGAAACAGTCACTATGAAAGACAAACAAGTATCTTTCACAAAAACAGATGTTACAGGTGAAAAAGAAGTTGAAGGTGCTGAAATCACTGTTACTGATAAAGTAACAGGAAAAGTCGTAGACAAATGGACTTCTACAAAAGAATCTCATTTTATCAATGGATTAGAAGAAGGAAGAACATATATCCTTTCTGAAACTGTTTCACCTGAAGAATATGTAAAATCAACTGATATTGAATTTACTGTTTCAAAAGAAAAAGTAAATGAAAAAGTCAACATGAAGGACAAACAAGTTAAGATTTCAAAATTAACTGTTGGTGGTCAAGAAGTGACAGGAGCGTTAATGCAAATTCTTGATGAAGACGGAAATATCGTTGATGAATGGACTTCAGAAGGTAAAGTACATTATGCTACTGGACTTGTTGAAGGTAAAAAATATACTCTTCATGAAGATCTAGCTCCAACAGGATTAAATCTAGCAAATGACATTGAATTTGAAGTTTCATATGAAAAAGAAAATCAACAAGTAGAAATGATTGATACAATCAATGAAGTTTCTAAAGTTGATGAAAAAGGTAACTTATTAAAAGGTGCTGAAATGACAGTCACTTCTAATAAGACTAAAAATATTATTGACAAATGGATTTCAGGACAACATATCTTTGATGTTACTGATGAAATGAAAGCTCAATTAAAAGAAACTGGTAAAGCTGAAGGTATGTATGTTGATGATGAAGATTCAACAGTTCAATACAGCATTGCTAAAAACAAAGGTAAAGACGATTATACTGTCATGTTTGTAAAAGATGGTGAAACAACTTATACAAACATTGATTTACAAGGTAATGAAACAAGACATATGATTTCTGGACTTGAAGCAGGAGAAGAATATGTATTGAAAGAAACAAAAACTCCTAATGGATACGCTACTTTCAAAACAGAAACATTCACTGCTGAAGAAGGAAAAGATACATCATTATCTATGACTGATGAAGATACAAAAATCGAAATCAGCAAACAAGATATTACAACCAAGAAGGAACTTGAAGGTGCAAAACTCAAAGTTTCTGACAAAGATGGAAATGTCGTTGATGAATGGACATCAGGAAAACAACCACATATGATCAAAAACTTGACTGCTGGTGAAACTTATACTTTAACTGAAGTAATTGCTCCTAAAAATTACAAGGTTGCTGAATCAATTCAATTCACTGTAAAAGATACAGGAGTTGCTCAAAAGGTTGTAATGTATGACGAATTATTACCAATCAAAGTTAAAACAGGTGACAATTCACATTATGAATATTATATGATGTTGGCTGGTTTAGCTGTTGTTGTATTTGGTATGGTTTATTTCCGTAAAAAACATGCCTAATAGAAATATAGTTGTTTAGGATTGGAAGCTTTTAGCTTTCAGTCCTTTTTATTTTAAAAAAATAAAGGATGGAACTTGTTCCATGATGAATTAGGAGGTGAAAGATATGTTTAATGAAGTAATTTTAAGCGGAAGACTTGGGAAATTGGAACATCTACAGTTGAGAGGTGATCCTGAAACTGACAACTGCTGTTGTTATTTTGATGTGGCAAGCAGTTACTACAGTAAAACGACAGAGGAACAGTATACAGACTGGATTCATTGTAAAGCGTGGGGTAATTTAGCAAAACGGTTTGTAAATAATGCCAGAGAAGGTATGTTGATTGAGGTTAAAGGACGTTTGAAAAATGAAACTTATAACGAACAGGAACGTACATTTGTAATCGTTACTGGTTTCAGACTATATAAAACAGCTCCTCGAGTTGAAAGTGAACCTGTGGAAATCAATGAAGAAGAGCTTAATAAAAATGAATTTTAAGATGGAACTAGTTCCATCCATTCAGGGCAATCGAAAGATTGTCCTTTTTGCTATTAGAAAGGATGAATTAAATGAGTAAAGCAAAACACTTAATAGAAAAAGTTAAAACAAAGGCAGAAATGTTTCTTGTATCTTTAACAATTATGTTATTGAATGTTCAAAATGTTTTTGCTGATGTTAAACCAGATGAACAGGGATTAAAAGATTTGGCTGCGCCTTATATCAGAGTTGGTATAAATATTGGTCTTTGGGCATTACCAGGATGCTGTATCTTTTATATGTTAAGAGTGGCAATCAAATGGTTTACTTCAACAGAAGAAGAACAGCAACACCATAATCCTGCTTCAAAAATTAAAAGAGCACTCATTATCTTAATTGTTGGTGAAATGATCATGGCAATTCTCAAAGCTCTTGGTGTTGGAGAAGTGTCATATTAATTATTTAATAAAAACGAAGGAGGTGAAAATCAATGGATATAACAGAGGCGTTGAGATCAATCATTTGGGGTGTTATGTCAATGCTACTTCATGTTATTGATGTTTTATGGTCGGCTGCCAAACTTATTTGTGGTTTAGATTTCAATAATAGTGGATTCAAATTCATATGGGATCTGTTTGCAGGAATAGCGATATTTTTTGCCATGTTCTTAATATTTAGAATCATGAAGATTATCATTCAGGCTTTTCTTGATGATGAAAAGATGCAAAAGCTTGAACCTGGAGCTTTTATAGTAAAAATAGCTTTGGCAATCATGATCATGTCGGGAGTACCTTTAGTTACTAAACAGCTTACGGGCATGGTCAATACGTTTGTAAGCCATATTGAATATTTTACTGGTGATAAAGATGTAAAAGATGGAGGTAAATTGAGTACGCTTCTTGTTGACACTTCGTCAATGAATCTTGAAAGTGGAGAATCTACCGTAAAGACAATGAAGAATTATATTTTGGAACAGAAACAAAATGCAGACAGTTCAATAATGTCAAAGAAAGAATTTAAAAAATATATAAAAATGCAAAGCGCAACTACGGTAGCTAGTTATTTGCCGAATACAAATATACCAGGTTCTCAACTGACGGATGCTCAAATAAATGAAGCTTATTCTGCTTATAAGAAAATGCACACACAGGCAAATGATGATAAATACAATAAAACGTATTGGGTAACAGGCAATATAGACAACATAGATATCAATGAAGGTGTTGAGGATGGAAACCTGTTAGAATATTTTGTTGATACAGTAACGTTCGGTTTAGCTGGACAAGTTGATAAGGTTTATTACATGTATCCTTCCTGGTCGTCTTTATTTTTTGGATTATTTACAACAGTTGGAATAGCATTTCTGTTTATACCTATTATTCTTCAAATGGCGCAAAGAGAGGTATCTTTAATAGTTAAGATTTTCTTAGCCCCTTATGCGGTATCTGCTCTAATTGAACCAGGGAATCAGACATTTTCAACATGGACTAAATATATTCTTGCTGATCTGATAAGTAATTTCTTTCAGCTGTATTCTATGATGATATTATTTGCATTTATTGGAAGCAGTACACTTGATTCTGTTTTAGGTACAACTTCTATAGCAGGTTCTATTGCAAAGATAGGGTTTGTTCTAGGTGGGCTTTTAGCAATCTATGCAACACCTTCAGGAATCGCTGCAATCATTGGTGGTGCTGATATGTCGGCAGCCAATACACTTCAACAGGTTCAATCATTAATGATGGTTGGAGCAATGTCAGGTGCTGTTGGTGCTGGTGTCATTGGTGCGGGTATTTCTGGAGTTGCAAAAGGTCTTTCGGGAGCTGGTGCTTTGGGTGGTGCAGTAGCTTCAGGAGCTAATAAACTTTCAGGTGGAAGACTTGCTGGAGCAGCAGCCAAAATGGGATTTGATGCTGGAAAAGGTGGCTCAGACGGATTTGGCGGATCTAGTGGTGGAAAGCCAATCAATGATCTAAGTCCAAATAAGGCACAGGCTGATTATGCTAAATCTTTAGGAATCAACGGTCAAGGAATGACCAGAGGAGAAATGGCTGATGCAGTTGCCAATGCGGGTGGTTCATTGAGTGCCTTCAGCGCCATGGGAAATGATGTACCACTTACAGGTGATCAAATGGATTATGCTGATTCTTTAGGAATGGATGCAAATGATATGGCTCAAGGTGATTTAAATTCTTCTGTAAGTGATTTTGGAGGAAGTCAGACTGTTACGGGTCTTCTAGGAAAAGAAGGCAATGGTATGACACCTTCGATTGGACAGGTTGCCTATGCTCAAAGTTTGGGTATTGAAAATGCTCAAAACATGTCTCGTTCCCAATTAGGAAATGCTGTTGAAAAAGCTGGAGGTAGCACTATCAGGTTCAATCGTGCAGGAGGCATGACAGGTCGTGAAGCCTTTGCAGTCAGTCGTGCAAGTAACATGAATACAAAGAATGCAACTGGAAATTTTGCTAACAGTATAAATAATGTAGGAAATTTCTTTACATCAAAGGCTGCTTCGATGCAAAGTATGGCAAATTTTGGAATGTATGGAAGAAGACGATAGCATGGAACTTGTTCCATCTTGTTTATTTTTGGAAGAAGGAGATTGAAATGAAAGAAGAAGTTTATACAGCTCCCGCTAACTTTAAACGAGGGAAACTGATTGTTGGGTCATATAAAGTAAGTGATCTTATTATTATTGGTGTAGGTGTATTTATTGCAATTGGAGGCATTTTATTGAGTGTCTTCACATTAGAAGGTATAGGGCGTTATTTCGGGATGGCGCTTTTTTTATTTATTGGAATGGTAGCGTGGTTTATTACAATTAGTTTTCCAGCATATCACAATATGCTTGGATTTCTATTAGAAATGTATGATTACTTGATTGCTCAAAAGGTATATCCATTCGAGGGGGTGATTTACTATGATGAAGAAAAGAACAGAGAAGAAACAGGTGAAAGAAGGTATTCCTGGGAAGAAAAAGATATCTAGAAAAGAAATGAAGAAACACAAACAGCGTGTTAAGGAAATGAAATCATCTTTGGACTGGCTGGACATTGAAGAGATTGAGGGTGATCATTGTGTTGTAAAAGATGGAAGTGACAAATATATCGTTAAAGGAGTAAAGGTTCATCCATTGAATATACACATGCTTGATGCAAATGATAATTTTAATGTTGTTCAATCATTATGTCAGGCATTCAATAGAATGGACTTTAAATTCTATTGGCGATTTGTTTATGAAACTCCTAATCTTTCCAAACAAAATCATAACCTGATGAACAAGATGAGATATGAAGAAGATGATTCAATCAAAGATTTAGCAAGTATGTTTCTCTACTATCATCAATGGTTTCAGGAAAACTATAAAGAGATTTCATTTTATTTTATAGTAATGGAAACAGAAAAGAAAATAGATAAGGTATACAGTGATCTCATCAGATATATGAATGATACAAGACTAAGGATTTCAAAGATTGATGAAGATGATTTTAAAAAAATGATAGCTTTTGATTTTGATAATCCTACAATTGATGAATATTATTTCTCTGTTTTAAAAGGATATGATCTTTTTGATATGAAGGATCAAAAGATTAAGCTTGGAGGTCAAGATGAATAAATTACAAATTAAATCAATGAAATCTAAAGTTGCTCCTAAAGGATTTGCTGTCAACAGAAATTATCTTCAGATGGGAGATAAGTACGTAAAGGTAGCAACTGTGATGAATACACCAAAGAATTATTATGCAGGAATACTGGCGGTCTTATCATCAAATCCTAATATCAAAGTTGGTATGATGGTAGAACAGACAAGTGAAAATATTCCTAATATGATTAAAGGTGAAGTCAATCGTTTAAGAAAAAGATATAACGAAACAACGGATATGACAATTAGAGCAGATATCCAACAAAAGATGCAGGCAATGGATACAATGGTTAACAACTTGGTTGCAAGAAATGACAGAACATATAATATTGTTATCAATATTCTTGTTCAGGGAGATACCTTGCAACAGTTAAATGATTCTTACCAAAATCTAAAGATGCAGTTAATGATGCAAGGATGGCAACTTCAATGTCTGATGGGGATTCAAGAAAAACTTTATAAAAGAACATCAATGTGGTTTCACAATGATAATTTTTCTAAGGAAATGAAAAACAATATTGGGGTTTTGTTGCCATCTTTAAATCTGGCTGCAATGTATCCGTTTATATTTGATACTCTAGATGATCCTCAAGGTGTTCTGCTAGGGTGTGAGCAGTATAATGGCGGAAAGATCATGTTCGATCAGTTCATTTATGAAAATGATTTTACTCTTGCGAAGGCAGATAACAGATTGAATGGAAATATGGTGCTTGTAGGAACTTCGGGTTCAGGTAAGACAACAGCATTATCATTTATTCAGATGCAACATATGTTGCATAAGAGAAAGATCATATGGATTGATCCAGAAAATAAAAACAGGAATATGATTTTAAGGGCTAATGGTTCTTATTTCAATATGGGAACTAAAAACGCTCGTATCAATATTTTTGATTTAAAACCAATTTCATGTGATGAAGATGAAGAAGTAGATATGTATGATACCGAACTTGCAATCTACAATGTTGTTGAGGATATAAAGATTGTACTTAAATATCTGTATCCTACAATAAAAGATGAAACTTTAAGTGTAATAGGTGGAGTAACTGTTGAGACATATAAAAGAGTTGGTCTTACTAAAGAAAAGAGCTTTAAAAATCTAAATTATAACAGTTATCCAACATTTACTAATTTTCAAAATACTGTCAAAGAATATATTGAAATGTTTGAAAGAGCTGGACAGTATGATGAAGAATACAAAGCCTATAAAGATCTTGAACTAAAGATAAGACCTCTTACTGTTGAATATTCAGCTTATTTTGATGGGCAAACAACCGTAAATGTATCAGAAAATGCGAATCCTTTTATTGGATTTGGAACAAAGATTTTCTTTAGCTTGACTGAAGGATTGAAAGATGCTCTTATGCACATCATACTTCAATATTCATGGAGTTTGTGTCTGGATGATAGCTGTTATTCTGTATTCTGTGTAGATGAAGCACATCTTTATATTTTGGCAGGAGAAACTGCAAAAATGCTTGAACAGTTTGTAAGACGTTCACGTAAATATAAAAATGCAACGATCATTGCAACTCAAGAACCTCATGATTTTGCGGATGATAAAGTTATTTCTAGTGGAAAGGCTATGTTCAATTCATCAACGTATAAGGTTATTTTACATCTTGAAAAGGATGGTGTTGAAGATCTCAAAAAATTAACAACACTTACAAGTGGTGAGGTTGAACTGATTGAAAGATTTAAAGTAGGAGAGGCTATTCTTGTTGCTGGCTCAAAAAGAATACCTATTTCAATCAAAGCTACAGATGACATGTTTAGAATGATGGCTTGATAGAAACATGGAAAAGATTAAAAATAAATTTAAAAAAATAGCAATAAAAGGAATAATTGTACTACTAGTACCTCTTATTCTAATTGTTGCTTTATTTGGCGATTCCAGTTCAGATACCACTTCTGATACAAGCTACATGGCTAATTTTACAACTGAACAATATAACTTTGTTATGGAAATAGTGGAATACAGCTATGATTTCAAGGCACAGTATCAGATATTGACATCCGTTACAGTTGCTCAGGCAATTGAAGAATCTGGGTGGGGAAAAAGTAATCTTGCAGTCAACGCTAAAAATCTTTTTGGTATGAAAGGAAAAGGTACAGCAGGAAGTGTCAAGACAAGCAGTGGTACATATAAAAAATTCAATAATTGGAAAGAAAGTGTAGAAGCCCATGATAAGCTTCTATCAAACAGCAATTATAGATGTAGCGGTATTACTGACTATTCACTTGTTTTACAAGCCCTTGGCAGGGGTGGATACTGTGAGGGTACTGCTTATCCCAATAAAATAAAGAATCATATTGAATCCTATAATCTAACAATGTTTGATAATCTTTCTGAAAGTGATCTTGTACAGGTAAGAAACAGGACATTTGGAAGTGGATCAGGAGGGAATACAGGAGATGTTGCTAATAAAGGTGATAAGAATTCAAGATTGCAGTTTTTATTTCCTAATGGCACACCATCATCTGAATCAGCTATGAGAGTTTATCTAACAACGATAAAAGTTGAAATACTTGATCGTAATGGTAATCCATCAACAGCAAACCTCACATGTCATAAATCGCTTGCTGGTTCAATTCAATCTGCTTATAAAGAAATGAAGGCAAAAGGATTTAGAGCATATGACAATGGATGCTTTAACTGGAGGAAGATGACTAATTCAACAGCAATGTCAAATCATTCGTTTGGAGTGGCTGTAGACATCAATCCTGGTTACAATCCCTATGTCAGCGGTACATCATCCTCTACATGGAATAACGCACCAGCATGTTATAAGATTCAGGGTGATATAGTAGCAATCTGGAAAAAATATGGATTCTATTGGGGCGGAGATTACAAGAATATTAAAGATTATATGCACTTTGAATATGTTTCGGGTTCAATTAAACCTGGTACTAAATATTAGGATGGAACTTGTTCCATCCTAAAAGGAGGAAAACATGAAAAAAATACTGATTTTAATAATGATGATTTTCTTAAATATTCAGACGGTAAATGCAAGTTCTATTGGCTGTGTAAAATTCAATGTTGATACTTATAAAGATGGCTATCCTGGAGGAATTGTCGTAACGCTTCATAATAAGAAGAACAATAGTGATTCTGTCAGCTTTGACATGGATGAATATGGAAACGAATGGTCTTATTTTGTTGATCCAGGAGAATACTATATTACTGTTTCAAATAAACATAAGAAAGATTATGATGTTGTGTTCAATGAAGAAAGTTTTTCGCTGAATGGAGACGACGATTATACATGTGACATTACTGTTACAAAGAAAGAGGAAGCTTCAACGGATGAGGAAGATGAAAACGTTGAAGATTTAAACCATGTTTATCATTATGATAAAAACAATAAATCCAATAGAAAAAATAAATCAAAGAAAAGTAATTCAAATAAGGAAGTTAAACAATCAGAAGAAAATAAAGAAGATGGAACAAGTTCCATCCTTCCAGTTGTATTAATAGGAGGTTTAGTTGCCCTAGCAATTGGTCTTTTATTATTGTTGATTAGAATAAAAAGAAAATAGGTGAGATTAATTAATGAAGGTAAATCCTATAATTATTGTTGATGATACTCTCTGCTATAGTTTGGTAAAAGCTCAAAAAGTTTATGAGAAGAACAGAAAAAAGAAAGACAAAAAAGAAATCAGGGTTGCGATTTATACACATAAAGGTGATGTTAAACCATGTCATACTTTTCTTGTAAAAACGACTACTGATTTTACTAATTTATATTTGCAAATATAAATTAGTAAAATCAGTAGT
>OGIE01004625.1_pt1 | contig 12792 bp, 7 predicted proteins | sample 1571581 | NCBI WGS metagenome assembly OGIE01 (sample SAMEA2582021, study PRJEB24529) | metagenome | biome: Human gut stool | place: China | collected 2011
GACCTTAATCGGGGAGGGAATTTACGAACGATATGTTTGATCTTGTCATCCAGATCCGCCGCCACGATCTCAACCCAGGTATAATCATCGGCCTCGCTCTTACCTTCCCCGGACATCTCGTGATAACGATCCCGAATCTGTTCTTTCTTGATCGAATTTAAGATATGGTTTCTCAACCAGACTAGTAGATAATTTTTTACGGACGAAGTTATTTCCAGCGACTCTCTTTTCTCCCATACCTGAATAAAAAAATCCTGAAAAATATCGTCCGCATCAAAAGACGAATTTACACGCACCAAGATGTTCCGATAAATCAGATTAGAATAGCGGGTATACAAATCCCGAAATGCAGAAACCTTACCTTCACGCATCCCTTTAATAATATCTATATCTGATTTATCCGATTGCATCTAATATCTCCCTATGCACACGTTCATGATGATCAAATATAACCCATTTTCAGACACAGTCAAAATATTGCACAAACTTTTTATCTAATAATCAATAAATAATAAATCATCATTTACACTAAAACTTTAATTATATCATTCTATCATCAGGCTGTCCAGCACCTGTTCCAGCTGTTTTCCGCGTAAAAAACTCCCCACAATCCGGTTATCACTATCCAACACGAAAATGGAAGGTACTGCACTTATTTTATAACGTTGTGCTGCTGAACATTTCCACCCTTGCAAATCCGACACGTGCTTCCATATCAAACCATCCTCCCGGATCGCTTTGACCCAAGGTTCCCGTTTTGAATCTAAAGACACGCTTAGAATCTCCAATCCCTTGTCTTTATACTTCTGATACAGGGCCACCACATTGGGATTTTCCGCACGACAAGGGCCACACCAAGACGCCCAGAAATCGAGTAAAACATATTTCCCCCGGAAATCGGCCAAAGAAACATTCTTTCCATCCGGAGCCTGCAAGGTAAAATCGGGGGCAACATTACCGAGTGACGTTTTTTTAATATTGTCAATCGTTGCCTTCAATTTACGTCCCAGATAAGCATTTTTGATGCGCGGGGTCAAACCGTCGTACATTCTTTCAACTTCTGCCAGATCTTTATTCTTCACAACAAAATTATTAATAATCAAAGCACTGGCATGACAATCAGGATAGTTCGTCACCAAGCTATCAATAGTCTTCTCCGTTTTCGCTTTCATGGCAATATATATCTGCGCCAAAGAGTCCACCATTCCGGAGTTTTCCTTTCCCTCTTTACCCATGAAAGAGAGACCCAACATGATCATCATTTCATCTCGTTGCGCTAACAGAACCGTTTTAAAAATATCCTGTTCTACACTTCCCGATATTTCTATTTTAACACTCTCCTTCTCTTTCCCTCTTACCGTTTTTTTAACGTTTTCGCATTTCACTTGAATGGGTACGGAATCTAAAATAACGATATTTGTACTTCCGTCAATTTGCAGGATGCGTTCATCCACGTCTCCCAATGGCTTTTGCATTTTAAAAACACCGTTCGCCACGATAGCGGAATCCAATACTTCATATTGTTTGTTTCCCAGATCCTTTTTTAGATAGATCACTTTTCCGTCTCCACCTTTCCACTCTCCCTGAATGGTATACGTTGTCTCCTGTTTGGCACAACCCACGAACAACAAACCCATCAATAATCCACTGACAATTTTTCTCATACTCTCGAAATTATTTTAACATTTTTAAATCAGGTATCATTTATATCTATTTCGACTCCTTTAAAAACTTCTCGAACTCTTTGGCTCTCTCGGCCTTCAGCTTATCGTCCATCTTCTTAAACTCCTTCGCTTTTTTATTATCCCCAAGTTTAGCATACAAGACAGAGAGAGTTCCATAATAATTAGTTTTCATTCTACTCGTGTTCTTGTCTTCCTCTCCCTGCAATTCTTCTATCAAAGCCAAGTATTTCTTCAGGATAGCTTTATCCGGACAATAGGCGACAAGATATTGAACCGTCTTTTCCAAGTAACTGTCAGAATATCCCAAGGCCTTGATTCCTCGATAAACCATTTGGTTGGCATATACTTCATCCCATTTTTGAGCCAACTCCAATTCATAAATCTTTATTTTGGCCCGACAGGTTTCCGCCCGTTTCAGGTTTCCGCGGTTAATCAACCGTAACAGGGTATCCATTTTTCCGGTCTCTTCAACCAAACGCAACGGGGTTTCATTTTTGTCAAATTTAATCTCGACCAATTGATCCACGGCTTTATCTAAGGCCCAGCTCAATTGTCTTTCTACTTGGTAACGATCAAATTTCACTTTATTAGCCAAACGATCTATGTTAAAAATCACGTAGTCAAACTGAGGAGAATAAGGGTCTTTAATAAAAGCTCCCACGAAATCCCAAATTTCTTTTTCCTGCAATTTTTCCAAGGGCATCGTTTTCATATACTCAAGCACAATCTTCTCTATGTCATCTTTTAAAAAGGCCCCTTCCAAAGCCGCGACATATTCTTTCAGGAACGCGAGATCACGCTCTCCTGCCGCGTATCTATCCCGGCAAGCAAACAGGCTTTTCCCTTCTTTCCCGGCTTTCATCCCGGCAATCAAAACTTCAGCTTCCTGGAAACCGGCCATTTGATGCATCACTTTTCCCTCCTTGTTAATCAATAATAGCGTCGGGAAACCGATGATATTGGATTTATAATGCTTGTACAACTCTTTTCCCTCTCCTTTTTCCATGTCATATTTGACGTTGATGAAATTCGCGTTAAAGAAATCACCCACATCTTTACGCGTAAAGATGTCTTTTGCCAACGCTTTACACGGACCGCACCAACTGGTATAACAATCCATGAAAATATATTTGTCCTGCTCCTGGGCCGCTTTTAAAACATTTTCCCATTTTTCACCCTCAATGAAACGTATCCCGTTTTCAGCCTCCTGCCCGAACGAGCACAGGGCTATACACAAAAATTGTATTACAAATCCTATCTTTTTCATAACCAATCTAATCACAAAATATGATCCTATTTTAATTCATCCAATTTTGCCTGACAAGCTTTCACGTCATCTTCTTCAACCCCGGCGGCGGAGCTTCCGTCTTTCAATCCCAAAGCCAGTACTTCTATCGCCTGCTCTTTTTTGTCCAAGGCTAACAATTTATCGGCCACGTATGCCGCAGTCTTTGCCGAAGGACTTAACTGATGTAAAAATACGTACCACCCGGCAACCCGATCCTTATATGCAGCATCTTTATCTCCTTCAAATATTTCCTCGTAACGCTCCACGTTCTCGATCATACTGGTCGAGATGTAATAATCGTCAATACTTGAAAAAGCAAACATCATCGCTCTCATTCTTTTCGCAGCCTCGTACTCCTCGTCATTCCCACTTTCTTTTGCCGCTTTCAACCTAGCATCTATCGCCTCACGCATGGCTGCTTTTTCCTTGTAAGTTTCGTCATAATTTTTCCGAAGTGCCGCCATGTAATCAATAAAAGTACGATTAAATTTATCCAGTTTCTTTTTAGCCGAATAATAGTTTAAACGCGACAACTCGGAAGGGATATAGATATTTCCCCCTCCCAACGAGGCCGCAGTAGCACTCTCCTTGGCACCAATCGCTTTAAACAAACGATCTTTCATGGCCAGAACTTCCTCGAAATACTCCTCCTGATCAGCTCGTGCCGTCTTTTGCAAGCAAGCGCTCAGGAAACTGCAAACAGCTTTATTCACGGCAGTAGAATGTTTCTTGTCCTTCGTCGGGTTGGCAGCCTCTTTACAAGCCGCTTCTACCAACCGATTGGCTAATTTCCGGTCAAAAACCGTGATTTTAGCGATGCGCAGGACATTGATTGAATCCAGTAATTGACTGTCATCCACCAGAGCGAAATAATCAAGCAACACATCACTACAATCCAAGCCGGATTTATCTTTCACGATGAAATACTGGTTCAAAAATTCCTTGTCCCGATTCCCCTCTTCATATTTCTTCGTGTATCTTTTCAATTCCGGTAGCGCAGCAAATGCTTCCACGGCTTTTTCACCCTCCTTTATAAACATGTTCTCGGATTTTCCACCCAAGAATCGGTAAACCAGTTCCCCGTCTCCATTGACAAAGAGGAAAGTGGGATAAGCAGATACACCGAATGATTTCGCAACCATTTTTCCATCTTCACTCTTTTCCGCATCCAGTTGTAAATTCAAGAAATGAGAATTATAATATTCTCCCACCTTAGGTAACGGGAAAATATTATCCGCCATATGCTTACAAGGTCCGCACCAAGAGGTATATATATCTATAAATACCAACTTGTTTTGTTCTTTTGCCATTTTCAGCACTTCAGCATAACGCTCTTTCCGGAATTCTATTCCTTGTGAAAACACGTTCAAACTAGCTATTAAAATCGACAATAATAATATTAATCTTTTCATTTCGTTATTAATTTATATCTAACACTATTGTATATTTTTTATTCTTCTCAAAATCACAATTATAAAGTAACAGGAAATCCTCTGCCACGGCAATATCCCATTCCTGTCCTTCAGCCAGACGCGGATTGTTTACACGTTTCGGGAAATAATAAGCAAACGGTATATCCGTCACGTGTTCTTGTTTCAATTTTCCTCCCTTCATCAATGCCCCGTCAAAATATTCATTGGTTGTAATCGTCACGAAGCATTGTTTCCCTTTCACCTTAAAATCCACCTTGTATCCTAACGGTTCGGGATTTCGCAGTTTCACATCCCAAGCCGGATCGCCATACAAGACAACAACATCCCGGTCATGCACGAAGCCTTTCTGGTCTTTTGTAGGGACGCTCCCCGTGGCCTGCTTGAAAATTTTCGTAAATTCAGCATCCTCGCCGAAATCCCCCGCGTAGAACGGGTAATCAACCCCCAACATTTCCGGGTACCAGCTAAATTCGGTATGTAACATGTCCTGCTGATTCAAGTAAATCGCCTGCGCCAACGTCAAACGTCCCGCGTTAGCGGTCCAGTATTTCAAACCTCCCCAACCATTACGGCCATACCAGGTAGTTACCACGTACCCCACCATCGAAGTGGCATCCATACCGCTCAACCACCCCACGGCCATGCTGTTCGGATCGTTATCAATATTCCCGATGAGACAATTCCCCGCGGCGAAATACACCCGCGGATGTGACGTCCCGTTCAGGTATTCCCGTGTCATGAAATCGGCATACAACCGCCCGGCATCCGCTTTCAGGTTACCCACCGAAAAGGGCATTTCCAGATTATGTTCCGTCGCATGGGAAGAAGTCACCAGCAAATCGGGATCCAACTCTTTATACTTCTCCACCCATTTATCTAAAATATTCCATTTATTCGTCTGATAATGTCGAGTCTTTTCCAACGTCTCATTCTTTTCTCCCCACCAACCGGGACCATTACTCCCGTCATTCATAAAAGCGAAACGGGTAAAATATTTCCCGTCGCTCATCTCGCCAGTCGTGTTCAACGCCGTACGAATCAAGAAAGGTTCACGACTCCTGTCCACCAACTTCATGGCGTCGTCAGCCGAAAACCCCGTGATGATCCCCCACAAATAATCAGCGTAAATATCTTTATCCAACCGACGACTCAACCGATGGCCTTCCATCACGTACTCCCGGTTCAAAAATTCCGGTTTTTCCACGAATGCCACGAAACGAGGACGCAGTTGACGCAAAGGCTCCTGCAACTCGCTGATATTTTCCCGGTAAAACACCACTTCCGCCTTGTGTTTTTTTACCAGAGCCTCCACGACCTTCATCCAGGCCGCATCCGATTTCACTGCCTCGGAAGCGGCTACCACGTATCCATCTTTCCCTCGTGCCCAACCGGTTATCGAAAAGATGAAAGAAACAATTAAAAATAGATATATTCTCTTCATACTCCCTGCCATTATTACTTTTCCTTCGTAAATGATTTTATCAGATCACCGTAACGTTCCATCTTTTCCGCCTCGATCTTATCTCCCATCCGCTTATATTTATTCCCCTGCTCCTCGTCCCCGTACAAGAGATATAACCGCCCCAACACGCTATAATAATTGATAGATCCCGTCTTTTTCTTCCCGATAAGCCGATTCAAAAGGTCTATACCGGACTTTAAAACCTTCCGGTCAGCTCCCGCATCTGCCAACACGTTCAAAATCCGAATGGCGTAATCCTCATCCAACGCCTTAAAATTTATCTCGCAAGCCAAACTCAATTTTTCCACCATACCCGCGTAATTTCCCACCACGTAATCCTCGTACACGGCTATTTTCAATTGCATGATCTCCTGCCCCAGCAAATCGCCTTTCTGCAATAAATATTTTAAACGAGCTATTTTCAAAGAATCATACCCGGGCATCACGCATTTATTTTCCACGTAAGCAGGTAAACAACGTTCATCCACCTCTTTACGCAAATTACCACTCAAAACCGACAACACCTCGTAACGTTTGTCAATCTCGTCCGCGTTACTGACGCCACTCCGCATTCCCTTCAACAGGCTAAGCAATCTCGCCTCTTTTCCCTCTTTTCCTTCTTTCACCTCCCGATCCCAGCGCATTTTCCGCTGCGCGTAGATTCCATATTCAAAAGCATTGGAATAGACATCTTCAAAAACGAACCTGTTTATCAGCAAATAAGTGTCTTTGTCTTCCAATTGCACAACCGGACAACGAGCCATGTACTCCCTCACGATACTATCGGCTTGTGTCCTCTTTTGGGTTTCCCCTAATGCCTTTACATATTCGGTTACAGCTTTCACGTCTCTCTTGTCCTTTTCATAGACATCCCTTAATTCATCCGTGTTTTGCGCGAAAGCACCAAAACCGTACAAGAGAGAAAACAATATGAACATCCCTTTTCTCATATTCTGATTTACATTCCAAAAATTAACAGTGACATCCCGATAAAACCCATCATCTTTTTCCGCAAAACTGCTAGTCGATTCACGCGGGAAGAAACAACGCTCTCCCCACGTGAAATCTACTATTTATTTCAGTTTAGAAAAATAATCTCCCTCCACCGGATCTTCCGGACAATTCGCATTCTGCATCGCTTCCAGATCCATCGACAATACCCGTTGTAGGTAAGGAACCAACGCAACCGCCCTTTCCAATATCCGCGGGAATACCTCGAAATTATAATCCAATTCGGTCTTTGTCGTGGTCGTCAGGAAAGATATATAATCGGCCAAGTCCGTCTGCTTGTCAACAATCTTCACAGTCTCATTCTGAAAAGATGTCGGTAGCGAACGGATATAACCATTCGAACGGAACGTGTAAACATTAGGAGAATATTTACCTGCCGGATCATCAGGCCAAGGTGCAAGTATCATAATCGCATCATCCCGCCCGTTAGCTTTCTTCATACGCAAGTTAAAAAAATCATCCGGTTGCTCGGTTGCCCCTAAATACAAACGCGAAATCAATAAACTCGACAACTCCGCTTTCCACGAGTCCCAGTCTTCATCCGTGAAATTATTCATTTTATCCCCGACTCCGGATAGGATGATACAATCGCCATTTGGCAAATATTTGTCAACCACCTTTTCCGGGTTATAATCGTAATCATCACAAAGTGAATCACATAAAAACGTACGCACGAACCAACATCCTTTCACTAAGTCTTTGTCCATTCCCACGAAAATACCGTTCTGTATATGATTGATAATTTTCCGAATCACTTCCGTGTTCTCCTCTTTTACCGGAGTGTACCATTTATTGAAATAACCGCTCCAATTCGCCACTTGGAAAGCATACGGCTCGAAATCATACAAATAATACATTCCCCACTCTTCCCAAGTATTATAGATCAACTCATCCACCGAACCCGGTTCTCCTTTTGTCAAACCATATAACGGGCCGGCTAACTCAGGATTCACGTCAACGTCTTCGGAACAAGAGATTCCCAAGAATAAGATCATTATTAAATATATTGCAATCTTTTTCATACTTCGTAAATTTTTAATTATCACTATTCGGGCCGGATCACATCGCGATCATTATCATAACAAGCACTATTATAATCGAGTTCACTCCGCGGGATTGCAAGCACGTAATTTTTACTATTTTGCGACAAAGTATAGGTTTCATATGTTTCCCAACTTGAATACCATCTATGTTTCAATTCCGGCATTCCTTGTCTCCGCAAATCCCAGAAACGCATAGCCTCCTCGAAACAAAGCTCCCGACGTCGTTCCTCCCAAATAAACTTCAACAAGGCCGCCCCGTTCGGGAAATCCGCAGTTGTTTTTTCCACGAACACGTCAGAAGCCAAACGACAACGCCGCAGATTATTCAACAGATCAATAGCGTCACTAGTCACCGCATTATTCTTGCGCGTATAAGCCTCTGCCAAATTTAACATCACCTCCACGCTACGCCAATTCTCGTGAAGAAGAGTCTCGCTCGGTTTTCCCGTTCCCGAATTCGATATTTGACGATATTTTACCGGGTAATAATATTTGTACTCATAAGGTTTATCCTCTTCCCACATGGATGTTGCTTTTTTAGCCGGAATATCCTTCAAAAAATAAGCGGTTTTCCGCAAATCTCCCTCTTCGTAAGATTGGATCAAAGATCCCTCCGTACTATACGAAGGTCTGAATCCCAACCCGTAATATACTCCCGAGGTTGACAAATATTGATATGGGCTATAGCTGGCAGTTCCAAACGTGAAAACAACTTCCTTATTTATACTACCATTCATCATGGTAAAAGGAGTGCCACTCAAACCCGTCTCCTTTCCAAACGACGTCGTATCCTGTGCATTCAAATCCAGAACAATCGAATTTTGAGCCAAAAACAACTTACCAACACGAATCACCTCGTCCCAATTTTCCTGAAACAAAGCAATACGAGAAGCTAACAACAAAACTGCCGGTTCTGAAAGTCGATGGATATTCCCGTCAAACGTGGCCACATTGATATATTTCTCCGCTTTCTCAATATCCCCGTTAATCAACTCGTATACATCCCGAATAGATGAACGACTTCTCGCCCGGGTGTCAATTTGTGGCTCCGTCCGGATAATCACTCCCGGCTTGTCCAGATTTTCTTCCGACCAAGGTAAAGCGTATGAATTTACCAAACACCAGTAATGATAAGCTCTCATCGCATAAGCATTGGCAGCAAGAAAATTATAAAGCCCAGAATCCGCCTCCACATATTCCATCTCCGGCAACGCATCTATAACCAGATTACAAGCCAAAATATTCCCGTAACGACGTTCCCAAAAATTATCCGCATAACTCGTTATCCGTCGTTCCCATTTGTAAGGCTCTTCACCCTCCCCCGCATTAAAAGCATCCTGGGAATTTTTATCCCGGGTAGCATTGCTTTCATCATCCGGGTCCAGTTCCAGGTGCCCCATCTCCACGTCATCGGACATCAAATACAACCAGCTCACTTCTTCGTTAAAATTCCGAGGGAATCCCTCTCTATACAACATCGGTAAATACTCTTCCACTTTCCCCGGAATTAACAAATCGCCCGAATCCTCTTTCAAATAATCATCACACCCAGTAAACAAAAGTATTCCTAAAAGCCAAGATGTATATATTTTTACAAATCTTTTCATAGCCACTTCCTATTAAAATGAAACATTAATACCCAAACTATAAGAAGGTAATATCGGGATATTCGCTTCCGGGGTCTCCGGATCAAGTCCCTTCCAATCCTTATGTGCCCACACGAATAAATTCGAAGCTTGGAAACGAATTGCCATGGAAGAGATTCCCGTCATTTTCAATAAATTTTCAGGCACGATATAACTTAACCCGACAGTACGCAAGCGTAGAAAATCAGCTTTTGCCACGCGAAGATCCGACAAATCATAAAAATAAGTACACTCTTCAACAGCTCCCCGATCCTCGGCAGAAACATTACTATCAAAATCCGAAGCCACTCTCTTGTTATACAAAGTCGGTATATCCGTGTACTTCTCGTCACCGGGCTTTCTCCACCTATTTTTCCAGTTCGTGGATACATTGGCAACCGGATTCAACGCATCACTTTTATCGGCATAAACTTTCGGCAAACGCTTTACACCACCCAAATTATACGTGAAACCTAAAGACAATGACAAACGCTTGTTAAAAGTCAATTGCGTGTCAAATCCACCGGAAAGATCCGGGTAAATAGATCCGCTTCTCACCAATTCCATACGTTTCGGATCACCCTCGTGCCACAACTTACCGTCTTTCCCGTAAAATAACGGATACCCGTTCTCACTAGACAATCCCCCGTAACGGAAGGAATACATCGAACCTAACTTCTCCCCCTTAATTGCCAAATTACCATCCAACATCTTGGTGATAACTTCCATATCACTGTAAAAATCATCGTTTGCCAAAGTCACCTCACTGGTGTTTCTCCCGAAATTCACGTTGAATTTCCAGTTCAGGTTCTTTTTCCGAATAATCTGCACGCTCAAATTACCTTCAATCCCTTGGTTATCCATTTCTCCCGCATTCATGTACAAACGCGATTTACCGTTAGATGTCGCCACGATCTTATCCATGATCAAATCCTCGGTGTGCTTCTTGTACACATCCAAACTACCCGAAAGCCTTCCATCCCAGAATGAAAAATCGACAGCGACATTCCAAGACGTCGTTTTTTCCCAACGTAAATCCGGATTAGGCAAACGGTAGATCGTCGATTGATCCAAATTACTTATCGTATTTCTATCTCCTACTTCCAAGATCAAATTAGGAGTAGCATCATCATGAATATTTCCTTGAATACCGTAACTACCTCTCACTGATACGTAATGTCCGTTTTGGGCAAAGCGAGACATGAAAGCTTCATTCGTTAACAACCATTTACCCGCGATAGACCACGTCGGCAACCACCGATATTTCGGATTACTCCCGAACTTGTTGGCCCCGTCTGAACGAATATTGAAATTCATCACGTAACGATTGCCGTAAGTATATGTGGCTGAACCATAAAACGAGGCAACTCTCGAAATTGAATTCGTATTCGTTGGAAGCATTCGACTAACATAATTATTTAAAAAATTATCCGTTTGTACCGGCATAAACCGCTCCCCGTAAGTAGGAGTCCAACCATAACCCGTCGAACGTACTCCCTCGTATTTCGTACCCCGCAATTCGGAACCGACTATGATATTCATATCGTGGACATCACCCAGAACTTTAATAAAACTCAAACCGTTTCTCACCGTGTATCCAGTTTTCAACGTATTTGCTTGTTCCAAAATTCCCCCGTACGGTAAAGAAGATCTCCAGTATTCATCATCATTCTCATCATATTCCTTGTAATTATACCCGCGTGTGGCCGCAACACTAGCAGATTCTTCCGTTTTCCAATCCCGTTGATTCGTCGAAGAATTGTGATACGAGAAAGTTCCCTGATAAGACAATCCATCATACAACTTTACATTCAGATTCAACAAGGCGTTAAAATCATTCGCTTTACTCTCCTTGCCAGTCTCGGCCAACTCGTTTAACACATTATACAAATACTTCGAATTCTTCTTATAAAAATGATATTCCCCGTCTTCGTCATAAGGCTGTAATGTTCGGGAAGTACTGTAAGCATAACTAAAAGGATTTACAACCGAGTAACCTTCATTCTTTGTCGTGCTAAAATCAATCTTCGCCGTAAAATTAACATACTTACCCACGGAAGCATCCACGCGTGCCACAGATGTGAAACGCTCGCTAACTGATCCCTTTGCTCCACCTTGATTATTGTTATAACCGGCCGAGAAATAATACTTCGCCCCCTCCGAACCTCCGCCAATACTCAAATTATGCGAGTGTGTCACTGCATTGCGGAACAACACATCAAACCAATCCGTATTACGATTTGCCATTTCCTTCGACCGGAGTGCAAATTCCTCTTGCGACATCCGACGATTGATCAATTCATTCAACAATCCCTCATAAGAATCGGCCGGGTCCAACGATATACTTGAATTATACGACAATCCTTGCTCGAAAATCTCCTTGGATAATTGCATACGCTCGGCGGAATTCATTCGATCGAAATTTCGATAAGAAGGCCGCTCGTTCACCACCACTTCACCATAATATGAAACCGTCGGTTTTCCGGCACGTCCTTTTTTCGTGGTCAGCACGATCACACCGTTCGCTGCCTTTACCCCGTAAATCGCCGTGGCAGAAGCATCTTTCAACACCGTGATTGACTCTATATCCTGCGGGCTGATTCCTGAAATAGCATTACCGATAAGATACTCCGCATCCTCACTATTCAACTCCGAAGCCGTGATCGGGACATTTTGCTCAAGAATCACTCCATCAACTACCCACACCGGAGCTTTGTTTCCGTTAATCGTCGAAGTACCCCGGATACGTATTTTAGGCGTGGCACTCGGCTCTCCCGAAGTATTCATAACCATCAATCCGGGGACTTGTCCCTGCAACATTTGATCAATAGAAGCAGCTCCCGCCATATATATATCATCGGTTTTCACTACCGAAACCGCACTGGCTGACTCTCTCCGATTTAATGTCTGATACCCGGTCACAACAACCTCATCCATATCCACCGCAGAATACTTCATTACGACATGCAAAGAATCCTGTCCCTGCCAAGTAATTACCTTTTGCTCCATCCCCACAAAAGAGAAAAGTAATTTTTGCCCGACTTTATTTTCAATCATCATCCGGAATAAACCGTTCACATCCGATGCCACCCCACGAGTTGTTCCTTCCACAACAACAGAAACTCCCGGAAGAGGCATCCCATCCGTGTCGACCACTTTTCCCTTAATCAATTTTAGCTTAACATCATCCTTTTTTTGTGCAGACGGCTTAACAATTACCACTCCCTCTGCATACTCATAACTAA
>OGIE01004633.1_pt1 | contig 12769 bp, 7 predicted proteins | sample 1571581 | NCBI WGS metagenome assembly OGIE01 (sample SAMEA2582021, study PRJEB24529) | metagenome | biome: Human gut stool | place: China | collected 2011
CTTGATGACGGTGTAATTGCTTCAGATATTCTTCACCAACACTCGCATTTTTGTTCCAGTCAATACTGCCGGCTTTACCCAAAGAGTAGGGCTTTTTATCGCTGCCTTCATAGAAGCCTTTAACAAAAAAGCGATATTCTAATGCGAAGTCTGCGATATTTTGGTCACCATCATTGAAGTTGTTACTTTCATTTCCTTTGTTGAGAGTGATGTTGACTAATGACAACGCCGGGTTTTCTGCATTGGCTCTCATGCGGTAATACTCCAAGAGTGCACTTGCCGCAAGATACTCCTCACCAGCTTCATGATATTGCTTTACTTTTTCCAAGCCGGGATAGTCGAGGTTGAGTTGGTCAAAAACAGCAGTGTTCAATACTGCGTTTTCTTTGTTCTCAGGAGTCAGTTCCGGACTGATGTTTCCTCCTGTAGCGAATTCTTCTTCGTCGTCAACACATCCGGAAAGTGCAAACATTGCGAACAAACAGATAAAGAGAGTGTTCTTCATACTTAAGTTGTTTTTTATTAGTAAAAGTTTCAATTTTCCTTGCCGCAAATATATTACATTGATTTCTAAGAGCTAATCTGTCTTGTTTATGCTTTCTTTGAAATCTGAATTTTATTATTAAATTTGTTGAATGAAATATCGTATTTGTTTAAAAAGCCTGCATGGGGTATTCTGAGAGGGGTGTTTGGATGAATAGGAACTATCCTTTCTTATGTGCATTCTATCAGTATCTTATCAGAAAAAATGTTAGCCTGTACCTCCTTCACCCTTCACAACTCTTTATTCATGCGGGATAGCGGGTGAAGCCCGGTTGTAGAGCTTCATTGGCAATGCTACACAGTTGCATATAAAACTCCACACCTTACCACCCGAAAGTGCAGGCATTTGCTTGGCAAACCTCAGGGATTTTATCTGTTATAGCGCGGCATTTCACTCGCAAAGACGCGGTGTTTCGGACGCTAACATGCGGTGTTTTGAAAAGCAAAATTGCCTTGCGGGATAAGGCCTATCCTTTTACTTTTTTAATGTACTCCGTCGGCAAACAGCCTATATACTTCTTAAAGCAAGTTGCAAAATAAGAAGATGAATTAAATCCCACCATGCTGCTGACTTCAGTTACCGTATAACGTCCGCTTTTCAGCAGTTCGGTAGCCCTTTTGAATCGTACTTTACGGATAAAGTCGATGGCTGACTCTCCGGTGATTGCTTTCAGTTTCAAATGCAGGTTGGAGCGGCTCATATTCATCTTTTGCGCAAATTCATCGGTAGAGAACTCAAAATTATCAATGTTTTCTTCTACGATGCTTACGGCGCGTTTCAGCAACTCTTCGTCCATGGCATTGAAAGTAATCTTCTCCGGTTCCACTTCCAAAGATTTGGCGTACTTCTCGAGCATGTGGCGGCGGGTACGCATCATGTTCTGTATCTTGGAGGTGAGGACGGCGATGGAGAAAGGCTTGGAGATATAATCATCCGCACCTACTTGCAGGCCTTCCAACTGGTCTTTTATGTCGGTTTTGGCAGACAGGATGATAACCGGAATGTGGCAGGTACGAATATTCTGTTTGATATTCTTACATAGTTTGATGCCGTCCATTACAGGCATCATGACATCGGTGATAATAATGTCCGCCTCATGGTTCTTCAGTTTTTCCAAGGCTTCTTCACCGTTTCCGGCTTCCAGTATGTTGAACAATGCAGCCAAACCGCTGCTGAGATAATGGCGAATCTCCTGATTGTCTTCCACAATAAGGATGGTTCCGCGTTTCTTGTCGCCCGTCTCTATGGCTTCATTCTCCATTTTCTCCGTATCGATGAAATACATTTCTTTGGAGTTGGTGGAGTACACCTGCTCTTCTTCCTTGGAAGTGTTGGAGTCTGCCAGCTCGGTGGCCTTATAAACGGCCAGGTCTTGCGGCAGATAGACGGAGAATGTACTTCCCTTGCCCTCTTCGCTCTCCAGTTCGATGCGTCCGTGGTGCAAATCGACCAGACGCTGTACCAGCGACAGTCCGATGCCGCTTCCTATATGCTGGCTTTCTATCTGATAGAAGCGTTCGAACACTTTACCCTGCTTATTGATAGGAATGCCGGCACCGGTGTCGCTCACTTGCAGTATCAGCCAGTTGTTTTCCTCTTTCAGGGTAACGGTGATACTCTTTCCGTTGTCCGTATATTTGAAAGCATTGGACAAAAGATTGTTGACAATCAGTTCCAGATAGTTAGGGTCGAAAAGTTCCTCTTTTTCTTCCAAATCGGAGTGGAAAGCGTAGTGTATCTCTTTGTGGCGTGCCAGCTTGTCATAATACAGGAAGTTCTCGCGTATCAGGCGATAGGCATTGCCTTTCTTTATTTTCAGTTCGAAAACTCCGAGTTCCGCCCGGCGGTAGTCCATAAGCTGGTTGACAAGATGCAGCAGGCGGTTGGCATTCCGCTGGATGTATTCCAGTTGGTTGCGGGTCCAGCGGTCATTGATTTTACTGATGACCTCTTGAAGCGGTGCCAGGATTAAGGTAAGCGGTGTACGGAGTTCATGCGAAATGTTGATGAAGAAGCGCATCTTCATCTGGTTGATTTCTTCGCGGTGTTCCTTGTCGCGGCGTTCGATTTCAAGCTCTGCTTCCATTTTCTTGCGCATCCAGAAGAAGCGGAATACGAATGTGACAAAGCCGGCAAAAGTGGCAAGGAACAGTATGACAGCCCACCAGGTCTTGTACCACACGGGCAGAATAACGATTTCCAGTACGGTAGGCGTGGTGTTCCATTTGCCGTCGTTATTGGCGGCTTTCACCATGAAGTGATAAGTACCTTGCGGCAGGTTGGAGTAGGACACCGGATGCCTGTCCGTGAGGTAGTACCACTCTTTATCGTAACCGTCTAACTTGTAGGCGAATGTATTATGCTGTCCGGAGATGTAGTTCGATACGACAAACTCCAGGGAGAATGCTGTCTGCCAGGATTTCAGCGTGATGCTTTCCGTGTCGCTGATGTTCTTGCTCAGAATGCCGGTTTCATCGTCGGGACGGACGGTCTTGTTGAAAAGCTGTAGCTTGGTGATTACTACCGGCGGGGTATAGGGATTGTCCTGCAACAGTTCCGGACGGAATGTGGTAAGGCCGTTTATGCCTCCGAAGTACATCTCGCCATCGGAAGTGCGGTAGCAGGAAGAGGTGTTGAACTGATTGCTCTGCAATCCGTCCGCTTCGGTGAAGTTGCGGAATTTCTCCGTTTCCGGATTGAAGCATGAGATACCCCGGTTGGTACTCATCCACAGGCGGCCGTAAGAGTCTTCGAGAATGCCGTAAACCACGTTGTTGGGCAGTCCGTCGGCTTTGGTATACCGTTTAATCTGCTTGGCTTTCTCATCGAAACAATAGAATCCTTCGCGTGTACCTATCCAGACCAAACCGTTGTTTGCCTCGTAGATGTAATTGGTGAATGCTTTCGTAGCGGTGGATTCGGGTAAAATGTCCGCTTTCTGTATGGAGGTTCCATGCTGGTTGAATACGGACACGCCTTCCTCACCGCCTATCCAGAGACGCTTTTTGGAATCCCGGAATAGGGTAGTAATCTTCTGGACGTTGATTGGCGTTCCGTCATTTTCCTGAGTGATGGTGGTAAAACTCCGTTTTTCCGGGTTGAAGTGTACCAGAGCGCTTAATGTTCCTAAAAGTAAATTGTTCTCTCCGTCGGGAAGGATGGCATATACGTTCTCATTGATTAACGGGCTGTTGAGCTGGTTGAAGTTTTCCATGCGTCCGCTGTTGCGATGCAGGATGCTCAGGCCGCCGGCATGTGCGCCGATGTATACCAGTCCTCTCGGTTCGTCCACGTATACGGATTTGATGTTGTTGGAGCCTAAGCCGTCTTCGCGCTGGCTTTCCTGCAATGCGTAGTGAATGAACTTCTGAGCGCCGGGGACGTAGAGGTTCAAGCCGCCGTCGTTGGTTCCTATCCAAAGGTTCTTCTGTTTGTCCTCGACGATACAGCTTGCAACATTGTCGCTCAGCGAGTTCTTGAACGGGATGTGCTCTATGTTCTTGAAGCGGTTGCGGATGGGGTGGTAATAATTCAGTCCGCCGAAATACGTTCCCAGCCACATGCCGCCTTGCGAGTCCATGAAGATACTGCGTACGGAGCGTTGCGACAGGCTGCCGCTTTCTACGGGATTGCTGCTGTAGGACATGAACGAGTCGTTGCCTTCATGGTAGATGTTGAGGTCGTTGAAAGTTCCTATCCACAAGCGGTTTTGTGAATCCAGTGCCAGTGAGCGGATATAGTTGGAACTGATGGATTGCGGGTCGGAAGGGGAATGCCTGTATGTTTTGACTTCCCGGGTCTTGGGGTTGACAAGGAGAAGGCCGGAACCTTCCGTGGCTACCCATATACGGGTAGGAGATTGCTGCAGGATGCTTTGGATTTGCTTGCTGCCTGGAATGTAAGCGAGTTTTTCGAGTGTATTCTTCGGAATGGAATAGCAGTACAGACCGTCCGACGGTGTGCCTATATAGATTTGGTCGTCATGCCTGTACAGGGCGGATGCAACCATTTTGTGCATTGCCGTGCCGAATATGTCGTCTACAAAACGGGATGCGGGGATGTCGAACATAGTCAGTCCTTCGAGCGTGCTGATAAGTAGCTGCTCCGGCGAAAGTTCCACAATGCCGTTGACTTGCAGGTGCTTGCCGTTCTTTTCGAGGAAGAAGTTCTGGAACTTGTCTTTTTCCTCGTCATAATACGACAGACCGTCGCGGGTGCCGATCCATACACGCCCCTTGCTGTCGGTCATAACAATGCGGGAGATGTCGTTGGCGATGCTGTTGGGGTCGTTTTCATCGTGCTGATATACGGTAAATGTGTATCCGTCGTACTTGTTGACGCCGTCGTAGGTGGCGAACCACATATTGCCGAGCTTGTCCTGCGCTATGGAGAAGACCGTGCTTTGTGACAGACCGTCGTTAATGGATATATAAGAAAAGTTTATCTGTCCCCAAGCTTCCGGATAAGCGTTAGAGACTCCCGTTATACATAAAATAAACAGGATGGTTGTTATCTTTTTCAGGATACTCATTATTGAACCGTAAAATTTATGATGGACCAAAGATACTAATATCTTTCAGAATTTCTATATCTTGTGGAGTATTTGCACAAATATAGGGTTTTCCGAAACAAATAGGGGATAGGTGTGAGGCGCAGCTTTCGTACTTTTGCCGCATCGTTTTTAAGTTTAATATCAAATAAGGATGAAGAAAAACATTTTTGCTATCTGCATGGTGACGGCAGCGGGGTGCATGGCAACGCTGACCGCACAAACCAAAGGCGCTGAAACGTTGGTTCCCCTGACCGAACGGGTGAATGTTCAGGCAGACTCTGCACGTATCGACCAGATTATAGACGGTCGCTGGGTGGCTGTCGGTGCAAAGAAGAAACACGCGATTCAGCGGGATTTTACATGTCTGTTCAACGGCAAGCCTTCTTACCGTTTCGAACTGCGTCGGGAGGACAATACATTGGAGGGATACGGCAAGGGAGAAACCAAAGGCCGCGCCGAGCTTTCTTATTGTTATGCCACTTCGGCGGATTTTAACGGACTGCCGGCGGATGCTTACCGGAAAGCGCAAATTACGAAAACCGTATATCATCACGGAAAAGGCATTTGTCCGCAAGGGGCTTCGCGCGACTATGAGTTCTCCGTATATATCCCGTCTGATTTGGACAGCAATGTGTCCACCATTTTTGCCCAATGGCACGGCATGCCCGACCGCACGCTTGTGCAGACTCCTGCGGGTGAAGTGAAGAAGCTGACCGTTGACGAGTTCATAGAGCTGGATAAGACTACTATCTTCAAGAAGAATACCGGGTATGAAAAGGTGGCGAAGTTGGATAAGCAGGGAAATCCGGTGAAAGATAAAAAGGGAAATCCTGTTTATAAGGCAGGAAAGAAAAACGGCTGGCTGGTAGAGCAGGGTGGTTATCCGCCGCTGGCTTTCGGATTTTCCGGCGGCTGGTTCTACATCAAGGCCAATTCGGACCGCCGCTGGCTTCATTATCGGAGTCTTTTCTGGCTGACCGACAAAGACGACCGTTGCAATGCCAATCCAGAAAAGACTCCGATAATGAAGCCCGTTACTTCCGAATACAAGGCTTCTACGATAGCCTATAAAATGCCTTTTGCCGACTTCCCCAAAGATTGCTGGGTGACTTTCCGCATTCACATCGACTGGACCACCTACGGCAAGGAAGCCGAAACCATCGTGAAACCGGGTAAGCTGGATGTGCAGATGGAGTATGCCGACAAAAAGAAAACCGTTAAAGAGCATATTGTGAATAACGAAGAAATCCTGATAGGGCGCAACGACGACGACGGCTACTACTTCAAGTTCGGCATCTATCGCGTAGGCAACAGCACAGTGCCGGTATGCTATAGGTTAGCGGTTAGGGATTAGTGATAACACTAATCGCTAACCGCTCTTTCTCTGGTAGACGAGGCAGGTGGTGAGGAAGTAAATTCCGGTTTGTATCCATAGGGCCTGATACTCGAAAGCTACTTCGTTGAGGGTGGCTCCCATGCTGTTGATACGTACATAGCCGTTGATTCCGAAAGTGGAAGGGAAGATATAGGAAAAATACCTCCAGAATTCGGGCATTGCGGCGCCTGGCCAGGAGATGCCGGAGAGGAACAACAGCGGTACGGAAGTGAACACAAACAATAACATACAGGTTTCCCGGTTGCGTATGGCAATGGATGCTGTCATAGCAAAGAAGATGCAGGCTGTCAGGTAGGGCAGGGCAAACAGAGCCAGCACACTGGGAATTGCTATCTGGTTGAGGCTGAAAAGGCGCGGTACTACACATAGTATGTACACGGCTACCAGCGAGTAGACCATAAAATAACTCAATCCTTTTCCCATGACGATACGGAGTGTTCCGTTGTAATGAGGGTCGTCAGGAATCAGTTCTTTGAACCGGTTTTGCTCGCGGGCTGTTCCGGCTGCCAGACCGATACCTAACAGCAATGTCTGCTGTATAATCAGTATGAGTACGGCAGGTATCAGGAAGGCGGCAAACCCGTTGGTGGGGTTGAAGATGGCTATGTCCTCATACTCGATGGGGTAGGCTGTTATTTCATCCTGGCGGGCGGTAGTATTGCCGGCACGTTCCATTTTAATATCCGCATTCATGGCGAGCGACACGTTGGTGTTGGCAGTGAGCAATGCCTTGTAATAGAGCAGTCCGCTCATGTCGCAGAAGATGCTGACTTGCGTTTGCTTGCCCCGGACTATGTCATCGCTGAAGCCGGAAGGTATGTAGATGATGCCGTATGCCTTGCGCTCTTTCAGCATGAGTCTGGCTTCTTCCATATCGGCGCAATGCGCCACGATGCTTGTTTCGGGACTGGCATCCACTTTCCTCAGATATTCCCGGCTCAGGGAACTGCGCGAGTTGTCCACCACCACGGCAGGCACTTCACGGACTGTTTCGTTGGTATAGATGAACGAGTATATCAAAGGATATGTCAACGGAACGAGTACAAAGAATATCAGCACACCCTGGTCGCGAAAGAGGTTGCGTAATTCCTGCTTCCATACATAGAACAGGTCGTATATGCCTTGTACTACTTTCTGTTTGAAGGTAATCTGTTTCATCAGGGTAGGTATTTATAGTGTATCAATGCTTCTTTCAGCCTGCGGGCCACAAGGAAAGGAAGCATCATGAAAACAAGCAGTGCCACATAGTTCATCCACGAGTAAATCATGGGATAGCCGTTCAGGGCCTGGTCTGCGTAGATAAGGAAGTAATGGCGCAGGGGAAACAGGTTTGCCAGGCCTTGCAGTACGGGATGCATCGCCATGGCGGGAAATGACAGTCCGCACATGGAGAACGACAGTACGCCCCATAGGGAAGCAAAGCTGAGCCCCAGACGCAGGGTGGGCAGAGTACCTATCATCAGTATGCCCATACCTTGCGATGCCAGCACCAGGCAGAGCGTGGCGAGCAGCATCGGCAGTATCCCGCTGTTGCAGGGGAAATGCAGGAAACCGTACAGGTATGTGTTGTATAAGATTCCCATAAGGAAGAATACGGCTGTATGCGGCAGCAGCTTTCCGGCAAGGGATATCCAGATGGAACCGTTGCCCGTGCGCAACCATTCGCGGGCGGTACGGTCCTTGATTTCCACCCCGATGGAGTAGACGGTTATCATAAAGATAAGCAGCATCAGTACGCCCGGAGCAAAAGTGTTGCACAGGTATACGGAGTAGTTCAGCCACGGATTGTTCAGCGGATGGGTATCGATGACAATCGGTTGCAGGAATGCCATTGCCTGCTCTTCCGTTGCGCCTTTGGCGTATAGTGCGGTGCGTGCGGCGGCTCCCGATGCCAGTTCGCTCATCATCTTCATGTCTTTAAAAAGCAGTGAACCGGCTATGAGCAACGTATTATTGGTGTAGAAGGATACTTTAGGCTGCCGTTGCGCCTGTGCTTTGGCAGCTGTTCCTTCGGGGATGTAGTAGAAGCCGTAAATCTCTCCTTTCTGCATGGCGATGCGTGCATCGGAAATATCGGGATAGCGGGCTACGACGGCGGTTTGCTCAAAAGCATCCAGGTTGCGCACCAATTGGCGTGAAGTGGCGGTCATGTCCCGATCCACCACGCCGACGGGCATGTCGGTAGGCAAGCCGGAATCCATTAGCGTTGTGAAGAATATATAGCAGAACAGAGGTGCTATGACCATGCAGAACAGGTATAGCGGGCGCGAAACGAGCCGTCGCAACTCGCGTTTCATCACATTCAGCAGGGCCGTGTATTTGTTGTTCTTCTTCTCCATTATCACTCTGTCACCTTATTGTTTTACAACCTTATGCAATCTTATCACTTATTCAATATCACGCTCATACCCGGACGCAGGCCTTCTGCCTTCTCCAGTGGAGATGCCTTGACTTCAAATGTCTTTAAGTCGAATTGTCCGGTTGTTTTGGTAGCTTTCCAGGCGGCGTATGTGCCGAGGTCTTTCAGGTAGTATACTTTCAGACGGATGTTCCTGTCGAGGGCGGGGATGAAAGCTTCAAATTCGGTTCCCATGCCCAGTCCCTGCAATAAATCCTCGCGCACGTTGAAAGTGACCCACATATCGTCCATAACGGCAATGTTCATGATGGGGGCGCCTGTGCCTACCAGTTCGCCTGTTTTGGGGAATATTTCGGAAACCTCTCCGGCAGTCTGTGCTATCAGGCAGGTTTCCCTGATGTATGATTCCACTTCGGCAACAGCACCTTTCGCACGCTCTACCAGGGCGGCTGCGGCAGCCTTGTCCTCGCGTTCCGCGCCGTTCTTCGCCATAGTGTACTGGGCTTGTGCGGCTTTTTCAGTGGCTTGTGCGGCATCGCGCTGGGCGGTAACTTCGTCCAGCTTCTGGGCGGACATCACTCCCTGGTCGTGCAGGTTCTTTACGCGTTTGTACGATTTTTCGGCAATGGCAAGTCCTGCCCGGGCTTTTTGCCATATTTCGTAGGCTGCCTGTATCTGTTCCTGGCGGGCGCCTTTCAAGGCTTTTTCGTTTTGGGCTTGTGCGGCGGCTTCGGCAGCACGGGCCTGTTCCAGTTTTGCCTGTACATCCGGAGCTTCGAGAATGGCAAGCGTATCTCCTGCCTGCACGCTCTGTCCCTCTTTCACCCGGAACTCCAGGATACGTCCCGGTACTTTGCTCGATACGCGATATTCTGTTACTTCGGCCTGCCCTTGTATGATTTCCGGCCCTTTGCGCAGCATGAAGAAACCTACGAGGGCAACGATGGCAATTACTCCCGTCAGGGTGAGGAATGCCAGCAACATGTTACTGTTTTGTGATTTTGTATCCATTATTGTAATTTATGATTTCAGTTTTTAATTCTCGATATTCAGACTTCCCGTTGCTTTCTTCAGATAGATTTCCGTCAGCTTCACGTCTATCTGTGCATCTATCTTTTCTGATTGGGCGGACAACCAGGCAGTGTGGGCTTCCAATACATTGCTTGCCGGGATAACCCCTTCCTCGAATCCGAGAGTGGCATAGCGCAGGTTCTCATCAGCCTTTTCCAGGTTCTTCTCCGCCATGATAAGTTTCTTGGCCGCTTCGTTTACCTTGAAAACCGATTGGCTGACCTGCAGTTCTATCTTTTCTTTGGCATCGTCCAATTGGTACCGGCTGATGCGTGCTTCGGACTTGGCGGCTTTTACCTTGTAGATGCCTTCTCCCCAATGCCAGACAGGTATGCTGACCATGACGCCTACGTTCCACATGCCCTTGAACTTGTTTTCGAAGCTGTTGAATACGGACGGATTGGTTGCCATATAGTTTCCGATGAGCGCTACGGACGGCAGGAATTCCGAACGGGTCACGTTCACCTTCTGCTTATAGATTTGTGCGGCGAGTTCCAGGCTGCGCACTTCCGGCCGTGTGGCATATACACTGTTCATATCGATGCTGCCGTTGTCGGCCGGGGTGGGGAGCAGGTCGTCTTCCTGCTCGTCTGCCAGAGTGACGGGAGTGGAAAGGTCTAATCCGCATAGTTGGCATAGCAACATTCTGGAAAGGCTCAAACCGTCGTTTACTTTTGTCAGTGTCATTTCGGCTTCGTTCACTTTGACTTTTACCGACAGTCCGTCCGCTTTGGTCGCCACTCCTTCGGCAATCATCTTGTCTATGTCGCTTTCCAGTTTTTGCAGGAGTTCGAGATAGCCTTCCGCCAGTTTCTTCTTGTTGGCGAGAGACACCACTTGCCAGTATGCCTGGTCGGTGCTCAGAATTACTTCCTGCATTCCGCTGTTGTGCTGCTGGCGTGCCAGCTCTTCGGCATATCTGGTTATTTTGTTGTAGGCGCGTATCTTGCCGCCCATATAGAGGGGCTGGGTCAGCGTCAACGCCCCGGCATACATATTGCGTGTGTCGGTGCGGAAAGCATCTACGAGCGATTGTCCCAATCCGTTGAGCGGGGTGGCAATGTCTATATTGCCCAATGATTGCACAAGTGCCATGAATTGCGGGTTCTGTGCCAGTTGCGGGTATTGGGTCATCATTCCCTGGATTCCGTTTTGCAGCGCGCCGCTTACCTGCGTTCCTACACTGCCGAGCGCACTTTTCTGTGCATCGTTCAATAAGGAAAACTCTCTCTGGTTGCGCATATATCCGCCGGTAGCGGAAATCTTGGGCAGATAGTTTGTAAATGCTTCTTTTTTACGGTAGTGCGCCGCATTGATTTTCTCGCGGCTTATCAGCAGCTCCTTATTGTTGGCTACGGCCAGTGCACGGCAACTATCCAGGCTCAGGATGCCCTGCGCGCTCGTTGGCAGCATCTGGCAGGTCAAGTAGATGAAACAGAAGAACTTTTTCATTGTATCTATACATTGTAAATGTTGTGGGAATATTGTTTTATGAAGCAACAATAATTGCATAAACAACGATGCAAATGTATAGGGTTTCAATGATATTACAAAATAAATTGCGGATTTTTTGATTTAAGGGAGGGGAAGAAACAGAAAACAATCTTTTTCAGAGAAAAGAACAAAAGAACAAATTTTAGTTTTGACACACCTCAAATTTGTTCTTTTGTTCTTCTGTCCGAATCAATTCGAATCATCCGAATCAATCCAGATTGAACGACTGTGAACCGATAAGCGTTCCATCCGAGAATATGTCTACACGGTAGCTTCCTGCGTACAGGAACTCTTCGACATCCCAATATACCGTTACGTTCTGTTCCTCGCCGTTATATTCTATATATTTCTTGATGGAATATACCAGTTCGCGGTTTTCATAGGGGAATGTATTGGAATCGCTTTTGCTCAATACGCCGTTGTCCGGTTTGGTGATACGGACGTAGAGGGTGCGTTCGCCTGTTTCGGCAGTTATGTTCTTGACAATTGTGAAGTTGATTTTCAGCTTGACGACGTCTTTTACCTTTTTGGCTTTCTTGCCCCGCTTGTTGGCGGCAAAGATGTTGATGTTCGTTGCATCGAGCTGGGCGGCAAGCGTCACTTTCTTATTCAGGTTTTTCTTTTCTTCGGCAAGGCTGCTGATTTGTTGCGAAGCGACGTTGTATTTGCGGGTAACGTCGGCTATCACCTCTTTCTGATGGGTAGTGAGGCGGCTCAGGGAGTCTATCTGGTTGATATAGCCTATCATTACTTTACGCAGGGTTGCCAGTTCTTTCTTCAATCGGCGTATTTCGGTGGCATTGGTACTTTTTACGGTACGGAGTTCTTCCAGCAGACGCTGCGTTTTCAGTTGTTCCTGCTCCAGAAGGACGGAAAGGGAGTCGTTGGATACGGTGAGCTTCAATTCATCGTACTGCTTGGCGAAGTCGGTGTACTGGTTTTCCAGGTCTTCCTTTTCCAGGTTGAATTCCTGCACCAACTCGTTGTTGGCGCGTTTTTCTGAAATCAGCAATACGGTAACACCTATTAATAATAGTATCAGAATGCTTCCGACAACAACCTGAAGCGTATTTTTCTTGTTGGCCATTTTGATAGTGTTTAGTGGTTAATGATTGGTGATTGACAGACGGATGCTTCCCGCTATAATCGTAAATCGCCGCAAAAATAATCATTAATCACCAATCACTGATCACTAACCCCAATCAAATTCTTCATTTAACTAAAATTATTACGGAAATATTTCTTTAATCAGGAATGTCGTTGTATTTTTGTAGCAACTTTATAGAACACTAATAAACAAAAACTTTAGAAATTATGTCAAAAGTAACCGTAGTAGGTGCAGGTAACGTAGGT
>OGIE01004643.1_pt1 | contig 12735 bp, 7 predicted proteins | sample 1571581 | NCBI WGS metagenome assembly OGIE01 (sample SAMEA2582021, study PRJEB24529) | metagenome | biome: Human gut stool | place: China | collected 2011
GATTCTGTCTGGATGAAACGAATCAAGGAAATCGTAAACTATGGTCTCAATGCCGCAATCTGCCGTACTTTCTCTTCATTCAGATAGTCATCCAGCCCTTGCAACATTCCGTAGAAGGCAACTTCGGCCGTATTCGGGATAAAGGAAAATACAGTATGGTCCAAGTCGTTATTAATGGCTTTCAGAATATTCGGAACCAGTTTTTCTCCCAAGAGTTTCCGTTCTTTATAGATATCTACATCGCTGCCACGGGAGAAGTAGATACGTTCGAACGAGCAGGCGTGCCGCTCGCGAGGCTTGTTGATTTGTGAAGTCCGCAGTCTGCCTTCTTTGCTGATCAGCAATGCCTGCCCGGGTTGCAGTTCCTTGATTTTTTCTACGGGAACATTCAAAGCAGTCTGAATCACCGGACGCTCGGAAGCCAGTACGGCCATTTCATCATCCTGATACCAGAAAGCGGGACGAATACCCCACGGATCACGGATAGCAAAAGATTCGCCGCTTCCGGTGAGGCCGCAGATCACATATCCCCCATCCCACTCACGGCTGGAAGTACGCAATACGTTGGCCAGTTCGATATGTTCTTCTATATAATGGGTGACTCCCATCCCTGTCAGTCCTTCGGCTTCAGCAAGGTTGAAGAGGCGTTCCACTTCACGGTCAAGACGATGCCCCACCTGTTCCAACATGATATAGGTATCGGCATACTTACGTGGATGCTGACCGATAGCGGTGATGCGGGCAAAGATTTCATCTACATTCGTCATATTGAAGTTTCCGCAGAGAGCCAGATTTTTGGCACGCCAGTTGTTTCTTCTTAAAAACGGATGTACGTACGAGATTCCGGATTTTCCGGTAGTAGAATAACGCAGATGCCCCATATATACTTCACCCGCAAAGGGCAAAGTACGTTTGGCAAATGCCGCATCATGCAACTGTTCGGGAGTGAGGTCCTTGAAGTTTCTCTGTACAGCTTCGAAGATTTCGGTGATGGCACCGGAACCTAACGCGCGTTCGCGAAACATATATTCCTCACCCGGATTTGCTTCCAGCTTCACGCATGCCAGTCCTGCCCCTTCCTGCCCCCGGTTATGCTGTTTCTCCATCAACAGATAGAGCTTGTTGAGACCGTACATCCATGTTCCGTACTTTTTCTCGTAATACTCCAGGGGTTGGAGCAGGCGTATCATGGCAACGCCACATTCATGTTTCAATTGTTCCATTAATCTGTCTCTTACTATTTGACTATTTACATTTTAAACTACTCGACTGTTACCGACTTAGCCAAATTTCTAGGTTGGTCTACATCCATCCCCTTACATACCGCAATATGATAAGCAAGCAACTGGAGAGGTACCGTAGTAATTAACGGATCAAGGCACTCGATTGTTTCCGGAAGTTCGATACTGCAATCGGCTATTTTACTGATCACCGTATCGCCCTTGGTTACAAATGCAATCACCTTTCCTTTTCGTGCCTTGATTTCCTGAATATTGCTAAGTACTTTCTCATACAACCCGTTTTGGGTAGCAATGACTACTACCGGCATTTCGGCATCAATCAGGGCTATCGGTCCGTGCTTCATTTCGGCAGCCGGATAACCTTCGGCGTGAATATACGATATTTCTTTCAATTTCAATGCACCTTCCAAAGCAACCGGATAACTATATCCGCGTCCGAGGTAAATAAAGTTATGCGCATAGGTGAAAGTTTTCGACAGTTCCGCCAGCTTATCATTCAGTTTCAATACTTCCTTCATTTTGCCGGGAATGCTATTCAATTCCCGTACAATGTTCAGGTATTGTGTCTCGTCTATCGTACCTTTCTCCCGGGCGAGAGTCAATGCCAACATGGTCAGCACAGTCACCTGTCCGGTAAATGCTTTGGTCGATGCCACTCCGATTTCCGGTCCGACGTGGATGTACGACCCCGTATGCGTAGCGCGGGGGATGGAGGAACCAATCGCATTACAGATACCATATATAAATGCACCCCGACTTTTTGCCAGTTCCACTGCCGCCAGCGTATCCGCCGTTTCTCCACTTTGAGAAATGGCAATCACCACATCGTGCTCATCGATCACCGGATCACGGTAACGAAATTCGGAGGCATACTCCACTTCTACCGGAATACGGCAGAAACTTTCAATCAGATGCTTTCCGATCAATCCCGCATGCCACGAAGTACCGCAAGCCACAATAATAAAGCGTTTGGCGTTCAGCAACTTTTCTTTATAGTCTATTACTGCCGAAAGCACCACATTATTGGCTTCCACATTGATACGTCCGCGCATACAATCGTGAATACAGTCCGGCTGCTCAAAAATCTCCTTCAACATGAAATGCGGATAACCGCCTTTTTCCAGCTGACCAAGCTTCAATTCTACTTTTTTCACTTCGGGAGTCATCTCCACATTGCTGAGATCGACTACCTTCAATTCTTTTCCCCGATTGATCACCGCTATCTCACCATCTTCGAGATACACCACCTTATCTGTATATTCTACAATCGGTGTGGCATCCGAAGCAAGGAAAAACTCATCTTCACCAATACCTACCACCAGCGGACTGCTTTTTCGAGCCGCAATGATTTCTTCCGGATGTTCTTTATCAAGAATCGCAATCGCATAAGCACCAATCACTTCATTCAAAGCCAACTGAACGGCAGTAAGCAGATCGACCTGATTGGCAACTTTCATATATTCGATTAATTGAACGAGCACCTCAGTATCAGTACTACTTTTAAAGACGTAACCTTTGGCTTGGAGTTTTTCTTTGAGAACGGCGTAATTTTCAATGATACCGTTATGAATGAGAGCGAGTTTTTCGGAAGAAGAGTAATGAGGATGAGCATTAACGGAACAAGGTTCCCCGTGAGTAGCCCAACGGGTATGGGCAATTCCGACTGTACCGGAAATATCTTTTTGTGTGACGAAATTTTCAAGTTCGGAGACTTTCCCTTTCGTCTTGTACACATTTAACTGTTGGTTATCACTGATCAATGCTACCCCTGCACTGTCATATCCACGATACTCCAGTCGCTTCAGCCCTTTAATAAGGATGGGGTAGGCTTTTCTTTTACCAATATAGCCTACTATTCCACACATATTATGATATTTTTATTTCGGGTGCAAATATACACATTCAAAATGACACAAAGATAACTTTTTCAATATTTATTTGACATAAGCACATAAAAAAGTTGCAAACACATCAAAAAGTTAAATAATATATTATTTTAAGCTCAAAAAGAAACAAATTACAATCAAAACAAAATAAAACCGGACAGACTGATAAATTATAAGCAAATCAGAGCATTTTGATTACAAATTAAAAGAATAAAGAAAAGGTATCTTATTTTGTGTCACAAAAAATAAACAATATACTATCATTATGAAATTAAATCCCTAACTTTGCCGAACAATTTGATACATCAAGCAGGTATTATCATACAATAAAGCTAAAAAGAATGAAGAAACAAGAACTTTTTAACAACGCAACAGGAAAAATCCCCTACCAACGACAGCCCGGACAAATGGGCTTGTATGATGCGGCATACGAACACGATGCCTGCGGGGTTGGTATGCTGGTGAACATTCACGGAGAAAAGTCACATGACATTGTTGAGTCGGCTTTAAAGGTATTAGAGAATATGCGTCACCGTGGCGCTGAGGGGGCGGATAACAAAACCGGCGACGGTGCAGGTATTATGTTACAGATTCCGCATGAGTTTATTTTACTGCAAGGCATCCCCGTACCCGAAAAGGGACGGTACGGCACCGGTCTGCTTTTTCTACCGAAAAACGAAAAAGATCAGGCAGCTATTTTTAGTATCATTATTGAAGAAATAGAAAAAGAGGGACTTACATTGATGCATCTGCGCAATGTACCCACCTGTCCGGAAATTCTAGGTGAAGCGGCTCTGGCTAACGAACCGGATATCAAGCAGGTCTTTATTACCGGTTTTACGGAAACGGAAACCGCCGACCGCAAACTGTATCTGATTCGCAAACGGATAGAGAATAAAGTCAGATTGTCAGCTATTCCGACGAGAAACGATTTTTATGTCGTTTCGCTCTCGACCAAAAGTATTATATATAAAGGTATGCTCTCGTCATTGCAGCTACGCAACTACTATCCTGATCTGACGAATAGCTACTTCACCAGCGGACTGGCTCTGGTACACTCCCGTTTCAGCACCAACACTTTTCCGACATGGGGACTGGCACAACCTTTCCGTCTGCTGGCGCACAATGGTGAGATCAATACCATTCGTGGCAACCGCGGATGGATGGAAGCCCGTGAAAGCGTACTCTCCACTCCTATGCTGGGAGATATCAAAGAAATACGCCCGATCATACAGCCGGGTATGAGCGACAGTGCTTCTCTGGACAATGTGCTGGAATTTCTGGTCATGTCAGGATTAAGTCTGCCTCATGCAATGGCTATGCTCGTACCAGAATCTTTCAACGAGAAGAATCCGATCAGTGAAGACCTGAAAGCATTCTATGAATACCATTCTATCCTGATGGAACCTTGGGACGGACCGGCAGCCTTGCTTTTCAGCGACGGACGATTTGCAGGTGGTATGCTCGACCGTAACGGCCTGCGCCCTGCCCGCTATCTGATCACTAAAAACGATACGATGGTAGTGGCATCCGAAGTGGGCGTAATGGACTTTGAACCGGGAGATATCAAGGAAAAAGGGCGCCTGCAACCGGGCAAGATTCTATTGATCGATACAGAGAAAGGAGAAATCTACTATGACGGCGAATTGAAGAAACAACTGGCCGAAGCGAAGCCTTACCGTACATGGCTATCGACTAACCGTATCGAACTGGATGAACTGAAAAGCGGTCGTAAAGTGCCTCATCACGTAGAAAACTATGACCAGATGCTCCGTACTTTCGGCTATTCAAAAGAAGATATCGAACGGCTGATTATGCCAATGGCGAGCGCGGGTGCCGAACCCATCCACTCAATGGGTAATGATACGCCACTGGCTGTACTTTCCGATAAACCACAGCTACTCTACAACTATTTCCGCCAACAATTCGCACAGGTTACGAATCCGCCGATCGACCCGCTACGCGAAGAACTGGTAATGTCTTTGACGGAATATATCGGAGCGGTAGGCATGAATATCCTGACTCCCAGCGAGAGTCATTGTAAAATGGTACGTCTGAATCATCCGATTTTAAGCAATACACAGCTGGATATTCTTTGCAATATCCGCTACAAGGGCTTTAAGACTGTAAAATTACCGATGCTGTTTGAAGTATCCAAAGGGAAAGCCGGATTACAGGAATCACTGAACAACCTTTGCAAAATGGCGGAGGAATCAGTTACGGACGGAGCAAACTACATTGTACTGACCGACCGTGACGTGGATGCAACTCATGCCGTTATCCCTTCATTACTGGCAGTAAGTGCCGTGCATCACCATCTGATATCTGTCGGCAAACGTGTGCAGACAGCATTGATTGTAGAGAGCGGAGAAATGCGTGAAGTAATGCACGCCGCTTTACTACTCGGTTTTGGAGCCAGTGCACTGAACCCGTATATGGCATTTGCCATCCTCGACAAGCTGGTAAAAGAGAAAGATATTCAACTGGACTATGCTACCGCTGAGAAAAACTATATCAAATCTATCTGCAAAGGTCTGTTCAAAATCATGAGTAAGATGGGGATTTCCACTATCCGCTCTTATCGCGGTGCAAAGATTTTCGAAGCTGTCGGACTCAGCGAAGAGTTGAGCAAGGCTTATTTCGGCGGACTCGGTTCACCCATCGGAGGTATCCGCCTGGAGGAAGTGGCAAGAGACGCAATCGCTTTCCACGATGAAGGAGTTGAAGGAATGGAAAATGGAGAATTGAAAATGGAAAATGAAGCACCGCACGGCAACTCTCAATTTTCAACTTTCAATTTTCCATTATTAAAGAACAACGGACTGTATGCCTTCCGAAAGGACGGAGAGAAACATGCGTGGAACCCGGAAACCATCAGTACATTGCAACTTGCCACCCGCTTGGGCAGCTACAAGAAATTCAAAGAGTTCACTCATTTGGTAGACAATAAGGAGAAACCTATTTTCCTGCGTGACTTCTTAGGATTCCGTCGCAATCCTATATCCATCGAACAGGTAGAACCGATAGAGAATATTCTCCGTCGTTTTGTGACGGGTGCCATGTCTTTCGGATCTATCAGCAAGGAAGCTCATGAAGCAATGGCGATTGCCATGAATACCATTCACGGACGCAGCAACACGGGTGAAGGTGGCGAAAATGCTTCCCGCTTCCACCCGCTGCCGGACGGTACTTCCATGCGAAGTGCCATCAAACAGGTAGCTTCCGGACGCTTCGGGGTCACCGCCGAATATCTGGTGAATGCCGATGAGATACAAATAAAAATAGCGCAGGGAGCTAAACCAGGGGAAGGCGGACAGCTTCCGGGATTCAAAGTGAACGACGTCATAGCCAAAACACGCCATTCCATTCCGGGAATCTCACTGATCTCTCCTCCTCCCCATCATGATATTTATTCGATTGAGGATTTGGCGCAATTGATATTTGACTTGAAAAACGTTAATCCACAAGCCAAAATCAGTGTCAAACTGGTAGCAGAAAGTGGCGTAGGTACCATTGCCGCAGGCGTGGCAAAAGCAAAAGCGGATTTGATTGTCATCTCCGGTGCCGAGGGTGGTACGGGAGCCTCTCCCGCTTCATCCATCCGTTACGCCGGCATTTCTCCGGAACTGGGACTGAGCGAGACACAGCAAACCTTGGTTCTGAACGGTCTGCGGGGACAAGTCGTCCTACAAGCCGATGGCCAATTGAAAACCGGACGCGACATTATCATAATGGCATTAATGGGCGCCGAAGAATATGGTTTTGCCACCTCCGCCCTGATCGTGCTGGGATGTGTGATGATGCGCAAATGTCACCAGAATACTTGTCCGGTAGGAGTAGCCACGCAGAATGAGGAATTACGCAAACGCTTTCACGGGCGCAGCGAATATCTTATCAACTTTTTCACCTTCCTGGCACAGGAAGTCCGTGAATATCTGGCGGAAATGGGATTCACCAAAATGGATGATATTATCGGACGCACGGACTTGATTGAACGCAAATCCGACGAAAACGATCCGAATCCGAAGCACGCTCTGATTGACTTCACCAAGCTACTGGCACGTGTGGATAACAGTGCAGCCATCCGTCACGTCATTGATCAGGATCATGGTATTTCTACAGTGAAGGATGTGGCAATCATTGATGCTGCCCAAGAAGCGATAGAACACGAAAAAGAAGTTTCATTGGAATACACAATTGCCAATACGGACCGTGCGACAGGTGCCATGCTCTCCGGTGTCATTGCCCAAAAATACGGAGAGAAGGGATTGCCGGAACATACCCTGAATGTGAAATTCAAAGGCTCTGCGGGACAGTCATTCGGTGCCTTCCTCGTACCGGGAGTCAATTTCAAATTGGAAGGTGAAGCGAATGATTATCTGGGTAAAGGATTAAGCGGCGGACGCATTGCCGTATTACCGCCTATCCGCAGCAACTTCGAAGCCGAAAAGAACACGATTGCAGGCAATACCCTGCTCTATGGTGCAACCAGCGGCGAAGTTTATATCAATGGCCGCGTAGGCGAACGTTTTGCCGTGCGCAACTCAGGGGCTGTTGCCGTAGTGGAAGGTGTAGGCGACCACTGTTGCGAATATATGACCGGAGGCCGTGTAGTGGTTCTGGGGCAAACCGGACGAAATTTTGCCGCCGGTATGAGTGGCGGTGTGGCTTACGTATGGAACAAAGACGGCAATTTTGACTACTTCTGCAACATGGAAATGGTTGAACTGTCACTGATCGAAGAGGCCGGTTACCGCAAAGAACTGCACGAACTGATTCGTCAGCACTACCTGTACACCGGTTCGAAACTGGCACGTACCATGCTCGATGACTGGAACCATTACGTAGATCAGTTTATCCAGATAGTACCTATTGAATACAAAAAAGTACTACAGGAAGAGCAGATGAGAAAGTTACAGCAAAAAATAGCAGATATGCAAAGAGACTATTAATTCAAGTATTAGGTATTAAGTATTAGGTATTAACCGTAGCTTCAAACATCTTTAATCCATATAGTTAATACTTATTGCTTAATACCTATTACCTAATACTTATTACTTAACAAGATGGGAGATCCTAAAGCTTTTTTAAATATACCTCGGCAAGAGGCGGGATACCGCCCCGTTAGCGAGCGCATCACTGACTATAGTCAGGTAGAACAGACATTGAATACAAACAGCCGCAAATTACAGGCATCACGGTGCATGGATTGCGGAGTACCTTTTTGCCACTGGGCTTGTCCAATAGGCAACAAACAACCGGAATGGCAGGACGCTTTATTCAAAGGAAAATGGAAAGAAGCGTATGAAGTGCTGTCATCCACTTGCGACTTTCCGGAATTTACAGGACGTATCTGCCCTGCCCTCTGTGAGAAATCCTGTGTACTGAAACTATCCTGTGACCAACCGGTGACTATCCGTGAAAATGAAGCTGCCATTGTAGAAGCCGCCTTCCGTGAAGGATATATACAGGTGCAACATCCCCAAAGAAACGGCAAAAAAGTAGCAGTTGTCGGTGCCGGTCCGGCCGGATTGGTAGCTGCCAACCAGCTGAATCTAAAAGGATACACCGTAACGTTATTCGATAAAGATGAAGCTGCGGGAGGATTATTACGTTTCGGTATTCCAAACTTCAAACTGGACAAAAACGTAATCGACCGCCGCATGAAAATACTTGCTGCAGAAGGTATTCAGTTTGAAATGGGAGTAGAAATAGACGTTAACCATTTGCCGGAAGGATTCGATGCATATTGCATTTGCACGGGTACACCGACTGCCCGTGATTTAAGCATTCCGGGACGGGAGTTGAAAGGAATCCATTTCGCACTGGAAATGCTGGCGCAACAGAACAGGATTCTGGAAGGACAAACTTTCCCCAAAGACAAACTGGTGAATGCCAAAGGCAAAAAAGTGCTTGTGATCGGCGGTGGAGACACCGGTTCGGACTGTATCGGAACCAGTGTACGACAGGGAGCAACCAGCGTCACGCAAATTGAAATTATGCCCAAACCTCCCGTCGGTCACAATCCTTCTACGCCCTGGCCGCAATGGCCGGTAGTTTTCAAAACGACCTCCAGCCATGAAGAAGGTTGTACCCGTCGCTGGTGCCTGACTTCCAATCAGTTTTTGGGTAAGAACGGTAAAGTAACCGGCGTCGAGGTGGAAGAAGTAGAATGGACACCGGCAACAGATGGCGGACGTCCGACCATGAACCTCACAGGGAAGAAAGAAGTAATCGAAGCAGATATGGTGCTGCTGGCCATGGGGTTCCTGAAACCGGAACAACCGAAATTTGCAGAAAACGTATTCCTTGCCGGAGATGCAGCTACCGGAGCAAGCCTCGTAGTACGGGCGATGGCAGGAGGACGAAAGGCTGCTGCGGACATAGATCACTATTTGGTGAAGTAACCCTTACAGCAAGGAACACCATGAAGTTTATAGACTATTATTTATTCGTTTGACCTAGGTTGAACGAAACAACAACCTAGGTTGAACTAAAAGATGACCCAGGTCAAACGAAAGGAAAAGCCAGGGAAAACGAATAAATAGTAACGAACCAACTTTTAAGAAACAGAGAATCAACAAATTATATTAACTTCCAAATACTCAAAGTTATGTGTGGAATAGCAGGTATACTCAACATAAAAACTCAAACCAAAGAGCTAAGAGACAAAGCACTGAAAATGGCACAGAAAATCCGTCATCGCGGACCGGACTGGAGCGGTATCTACGTAGGTGGAAGCGCCATTCTGGCACACGAACGCCTCTCGATAGTTGACCCGCAAAGCGGAGGACAGCCCTTATACTCCCCCGACCGGAAACAAGCGCTCGCCGTGAACGGTGAAATCTACAACCATCGGGATATCCGCGCCCGCTATGCCGGACAATATGATTTTCAGACCGGAAGCGACTGTGAAGTGATTCTTGCCCTTTATAAAGATAAAGGCATCCACTTTCTGGAAGAGATCAGCGGAATTTTCGCCTTTGTACTTTATGATGAAGAAAAAGACGAGTTCCTCATTGCACGTGATCCTATCGGAGTCATACCTTTATATATAGGAAAAGACAAGGATGGCAAAATCTACTTCGGCAGTGAACTGAAAGCACTCGAAGGATTCTGTGATGAGTACGAACCATTTCTTCCGGGACATTACTTTTACAGTAAAGAAGGCAAAATGAAGCGTTGGTATACACGCGAATGGACAGACTATGAGTCTGTAAAAGACAATGACGCCAAAGCCAGTGATGTAAAAGAAGCATTGGAAGATGCCGTTCATCGCCAGCTGATGAGTGACGTTCCCTATGGAGTACTTCTTTCAGGTGGTCTGGACAGTTCTGTGATTTCAGCTATCGCCAAAAAATATGCAGCAAAACGTATTGAAACAGACGGAGCAAGTGACGCCTGGTGGCCTCAACTACATTCTTTTGCCATCGGTCTGAAAGGGGCGCCCGATTTGATAAAGGCACGTGAAGTGGCAGAATATATCGGTACGGTTCATCATGAAATCAATTATACGGTTCAGGAAGGGCTGGATGCTATTCGGGATGTTATCTATTTTATCGAGACGTATGATGTGACTACGGTACGTGCCTCCACTCCCATGTATTTACTGGCACGTGTGATTAAATCGATGGGGATCAAAATGGTATTGAGTGGTGAAGGTGCCGATGAAGTTTTCGGCGGTTATCTTTACTTTCACAAAGCTCCCACTCCGAAAGATTTCCATGAGGAAACGGCACGCAAGTTATCAAAACTGCATATGTATGATTGCCTTCGTGCCAATAAGAGTTTATCAGCCTGGGGTGTAGAGGGACGTGTCCCATTTCTGGACAAGGAATTTCTGGATGTAGCGATGGCGTTGAATCCAAAAGCTAAAATGTGCCCCGGAAAGGAGATTGAGAAACGAATTGTACGTGAAGCTTTTGCCGATATGCTACCGGAAAGCGTAGCATGGAGACAAAAAGAGCAGTTCAGTGATGGTGTGGGATATTCGTGGATTGATACCTTAAGAGAGATTACAGCGGCTGCCGTCAGTGATGAACAGATGGAACACGCTGCCGAACGTTTCCCGATTAACACTCCGCTCAACAAGGAAGAATATTACTACCGGAGTATCTTTGAAGAGCATTTTCCGAGTGAAAGCGCAGCCCGCAGCGTACCAAGCGTACCAAGTGTGGCCTGCTCTACAGCAGAAGCGCTGGCATGGGATGTAGCTTTCCGTAACCTGAATGAACCAAGCGGCAGAGCAGTGAGAGGAGTGCATGAAGAAGCCTATGCCGAAGAGGTAAAATAAATTTGTTGAAAAATTTTAGATGTCTGAAATAAACTCATATCTTTGAATATATATTCATCAGTTTGTAAAGTCAGGAATAAAAAGTATAGACTTCTATGCATAAAAAGCTGTCAATTAACGCAGATTAGCATAATAACAGGCTGATCTGTGTTTTATTTTTTATAATTTTGGACTCATAAACTTTTTAAATGTACTATCAATGAAGATAAAAAGAATTATTCTAATGGTTGCCCTTATCATTTCAGTAGCTAGTGTCCAAGCGCAAAAGTCGCAAGTTATCGCCCATCGTGGCTACTGGAAAACAGCAGGTTCTGCGCAAAATAGTATCACAGCACTTCAAAAAGCCGATTCTATCCATTGCTATGGCTCCGAATTTGATGTATGGCTTACCAAAGACAATAAACTGGTTATCAATCATGACCCTGTCTATAAGATGAAATACATGGAGTATTCCAAAGGTGACGCTCTTACAGGATTGAAACTATCGAACGGAGAGAACCTGCCCAGCCTGGAACAGTATCTGGAAGCCGGTAAAAAATGCAATACCAAACTTATATTGGAACTAAAAGCACTTAACAGCAAAAAGCGTGAAACGAAAGCTGTACAGGAAATTCTTGCCTTGGTAACAAAGCTGGGACTGGAAAACCGTATGGAATATATCACTTTCTCACTGCACGCCATGAAAGAGTTTATCCGCCTGGCACCTGCCGGAACTCCGGTATTCTATCTCAACGGCGAGCTATCTCCCAAAGAGCTGAAAGACCTCGGTGCAGCCGGACTCGACTATCACATGGGAGTAATCAAGAAACATCCCGAATGGATCAAAGAAGCCCATGATCTCGGACTGAAAGTCAATGTATGGACTGTAGATAAAGCAGAAGACATGAAGTGGCTCATAGACCAAAAGGTGGATTTCATTACGACCAACGAGCCGACTGTGGCACAGGAAATACTAAAATAGTTACTCTCAGAAAATGTAAAAAGCCGACAGAAACTTTTTGCAAATATTCGATAGATACAAGAAGCACCATTATACATATTTATTTGCTGTATAATGGTGCTTCTTACATAAAATTCAAACAGGACTTATTTAAAATCTTCCAATACCTCTTTCAACTCTCCTATGGTCAACTCTCCTACCTGCCTCCACAATTCATGTCCTTTATGCAACAGAAGGAACGCAGGCACCGTATCTATATTATGAGAATCGGCTACAGTTTTATTTTCCTCGATATTCACGTTAATCAATTCAATGACTCTCCGTTCATAAGTACGGAGCACAGGCCCTATCCATTCATAATGAGGTGACCAGTCG
>OGIE01004651.1_pt1 | contig 12724 bp, 20 predicted proteins | sample 1571581 | NCBI WGS metagenome assembly OGIE01 (sample SAMEA2582021, study PRJEB24529) | metagenome | biome: Human gut stool | place: China | collected 2011
GCATGGTCATCCAGCGGTCGCCCTCGGTGATGAGGCCGCAGGAGATGCCGGCGACGGGAGCCTTGATGGGGACGCCTGCGTCCATCAGAGCCAGCGTGGAGCCGCAGATGGAAGCCTGAGAGGTGGAGCCGTTGGAGCTCAGGACCTCAGACACGCAGCGGATGGTGTAGGGGAACTCTTCCAGAGAGGGCAGCACAGGCACGAGAGCGCGCTCAGCCAGTGCGCCGTGGCCGATCTCGCGGCGGCCGGGGCTGCGGGGTGCGCGGGCCTCGCCGACGGAGTACGGCGGGAAGTTGTAGTGATGGATGTAGCGCTTGGTCTGCTCGTCGGTCAGGTCATCCATGAGCTGGTTGTCCTTGGTGCCGCCGAGGGTGCAGGTGGTGAGCACCTGGGTCTGGCCGCGGGTGAACATACCGGAGCCATGCACACGGGGCAGGATGCCGACTTCTGCGGCCAGCGGGCGGATCTCGTTGATGCCGCGGCCATCCACGCGCTTGCCCTCATCGAGCAGCCAGCGGCGGACGACGTACTTCTGCATCTTGTAGCTGACGAGGTCGAGGTCGGCCTCGGTCAGGTCGGGGTACTCCTCAGCGATCTTGTCCATGATGGGCAGCAGGGCGGCATCACGCACATTCTTGTCGTCGGTATCCATGGCGGCCTTGAAGTCGTCGAGATACTTCTCCTTGATAGCATGGAACACGTCCATATCGAGGCCCACGACCTGGAAATCGATCTTCGGCTTGCCGCGCTCGGCCACGATGCTGTTGATGAAGGTGATGATCTTCTTGATCTCCACGTGAGCGGCCTTGATGGCGTTCAGCATGGTGTCCTCATCGACCTCATTGGCACCGGCCTCGATCATGACGATCTTGTCCATGGTGGCGGCGACGGTCAGGGCCAGGTCGCTCTTCTTGCGCTGCTCCTGAGTGGGGTTCAGGACGATCTCGCCGTCCACCAGACCCACCTGGACCCCGCCGATGGGGCCGTTCCAGGGGATCTCCGACACAGCCGTGACCAGCGAAGCGCCGATCATGCCGGCGATCTCAGGGCTGCAGTCGGGGTCAAGGCTCATGACGGTCATGGTGATGCAGACGTCGTTGCGCATCTCCTTCGGGAACAGCGGGCGCATGGGACGGTCCACGACGCGGCTGGTCAGGATGGCGCGCTCGCCGGGGCGGCCCTCACGGCGCATGAAGCTGCCGGGGATGCGGCCTGCAGCGTAGAGCTTTTCCTCGTACTCCACGTTCAAGGGGAAGAAATCGACGCCCTCGCGGGGCTTGGGGCTCATGACCACGTTGCACATCACGCAGGTCTCGCCGTAGCGGATGAGGGCGCTTGCGTTGGACAAGCCGCACATCTTGCCCATCTCCACCTTGAAGGGGCGGCCTGCCAGCGTAGTCTCGTAAACTTTGAAGTTGTCAAAGTTTTCTTTGCGGGAACCAAATTCGATTGCCATTTGGTTTGCCTCCTTATGTCCGTTTGATATTCCAAAAGGCTGCCCGCCGCGCATCATAGCAATAAATCCAGCGTCCGTGCCGCTTCACACAGGCGTTCGATTTACTGCTGCAACACGCAGCAGCGGCCTATTTGTTCCAGTGTCTGGGATACAAGGGAAAATCCAACATAAAAGAGCAAAGGGCAGGCACCATTTGCGGTACCTGCCCTCTGTTTTCTATTACTTACGCAGACCCAGAGTTGCGATCAGAGCACGGTAACGCTCGATGTCCTTCTTCTGGAGGTAGGCCAGCAGATTGCGGCGGCGGCCAACCATCTTCATCAGACCACGGCGGCTGTGGTGATCGTTAGGGTTCTTCTTCAGGTGCTCGTTCAGCTCGTTGATGTGAGCGGTCAGCAGAGCGACCTGGACTTCGGGAGAGCCAGTGTCCTTCTCGGTCAGAGCGACTTTGGCCATAACTTCCTGCTTGTTCATAGTAACAGTACCTCTTTATAAAATTTTTATTTGCCAGCGACACAGCAGCGGGAAAACGGTACTCCCGAGTGGGCATACTCCCAGCCCCGTATCGCGGTAACAGGGCTAGTATAACAGAAACCAACGTAAAAAGCAAGAAAAATTTTTACAGATCCGCAAGAACGTCCCCATTATTATTAAATGCACAGAGACTCAACTGAGTCGCCTGTGCATTTTTCTTTTTTATCCAACTGATAGACGGAGGTGAGACCGACGGGGAAATACCGCTACCTGACCCTCGAGGACAGGAAGAAGATCGAGGCGTGGCACCTGATCGGAGACCGGCCGGCCGACATCGCGGCCCGCCTCTCTGTCCACTACACAACGATCTACAAGGAGCTCCAGCGCGGCGCGACCGGCGAGCTGGACAAGAACCAGCGCGAGGGGTACAGCGCGGAGCTGGCCGAGAGGCGGCTCCGTGAGAACTTCAAGCGCAGAGGCAAGAAGGCGGTCGCAACCATCAAACAGTAGCCAAGAACACCCGGCGGCGCCGGGCCGAAGAAAGGAGACGCCCCCTATGAGAAGCAGAAGAAACAACACGACCCTGACCCGAAAGGTGGACAAGTGGAACGCCCGCAAGGTGTGGCTCATTAAACGCTACGCCGACGGCCACTATGCCATCAATCAAGAAGTCGGCGGTCGTGTTTTTTATTCCAGCTTCCAGCGGGCCACCAAGGCGCAGATCGCCGCGATCTTCGCCTGCTGCTGATAGCCAAGCACCCCGGCCGAGGCCGGGCCAAGATGAAAGGAGCAGACACATGACTCAGAACGACCTCAGAGAGAAGGTCATCAACGCAGAGGCGAAGGTCGCCAAGCGTAAGGCCGTCTTAAAGAAGCACCGCGAGCAGCTCGCCAAACTGATCCAGAAGGGTGCCGACGAGTTCGACATCAGCATCAAAAAGGACGACATCGAGAGCGCAAAGAGAAAGCTCGAGGAGGCTGAGAAGATCCTCAACAACTGGGAGGAGAAGCTCGACGAGCGCATCACCGCCGACGACTATCTCGAGACCAACGCGCCGGAGATCCTGAAGGACTTCCTCGAAAACTGGAAGCAGCACGCAATCGCCTACTACCGCCAGAGACGGATCGACGTCATCGAGTTCCGCAAGGATCTGAAGGCTCAGGAACGAGCCGCCAGACTCGAAGCCCTCCAGACTCTCCCATCCCTCGAGAGGGCGCGGAAACTCTACGAGGGCCGCGAGGTGACGGACTACGACCTCGCAAACCTATGGCCCCGCAAGGATGTCGACGAGTTCCTGCACGAGCGCGGTCTGGACTACTACCAGATCCAGAGAAAGCTCAAGGGTGAAGGCGATGGCGTCACCTTCAGGCTGCTGGAGATCCATGACGATCAGGAGCGCGAGGCGTGGCTCGAGCGAGCGATGGAGGAGGAAAAGCGGGCCAAGCTGCTCGACCTGATCGGCCGCATCATGAGCACCGTCGGCACCATTACCGACGCGGCCGCTCTCCGCATCGGCCCCGAGGGTGACATCAACGGATACATCGAAGGCACCGAAGGAAAGGCAAAGATCCAGACCATCGGCGCCGGCGGCTACAACATCCAGTGTTTCCACTTCAGAACGCTGATCCATGAGTACAAGTAAGGGGGCACAGGAATGAAAAGCAACACGATCCTCACCCTCTCCGACGAGCTCCTCGAAAGGTACCGCAGCTCTATCCCTCGCAAAGCCTTCGAGCAGTTCGTCGAGGACATCACGACGGGGCCGGCCACAACGGCCGCCCCGAAGTTTGACACCTCGCTGCTCTGCCGGTCCTCGTTCCCGGCCGAGATGGAGGACGACGGCGGCCGCTGCGTCGTGGAGGTGACTGTCTACCGGCTGAACGCCGTGGCCGTCAACACCTTCCTGCTGGACGGGCCCGAGCCGCTGCGGCAGCACCTCGGGATCCCCGAGGCCGACACCTACATCACCAAGCACGACATCGACGACATCGTCACGGTCGTCCGCATTATCAGAGAGGAGGCGCCAGCATGGCAGCATTGAAAGAGATCGCCAGAGATGTCGCCAGTGAGATCCGCGACGGGATCGGCTGGGTGATCGTCTACCGCACCGGCCGCTCGTGGCACAGCGTCACCCTGTATAGCGACCTCGGCAACAACGAGTGGGAGACGGACGACATCAACGACGCCCTCGAGGCCCTGCGCCTCGACCCGAGGGCTGTGGCTCTGAACGGCTACTACCTCGGCCACTTCGGCGACATGACCATCGAGGACATCGCCGCCGGCATCCGCTACCACTACGAGCGCGGCACCAACGCGCTCGCAGATGATGACATCCTCACGCAGGCCCGGGCCGACATCGAGGCGGCCCGGCAGCAGGCCACCGAGGCTGGGCTTCCCTTTAGCGAGCGTCTGGTGGATGGCCCGGAGGACGAGCTCACCCCCTACATATACGACGGCAGCATGACCGCCGAGGACTACGACACCATGCAGGCGGCCAGAGAAGCGCACGCAGCTCTCGCCGAGGTCGTGGCAAGCCATTACCCTGACGCCACCGGGGAGGCAGTCGAGCGCATCGCAGAGGCCGCCAGAAGCGTGAAGATCAGCCCGGAAACCATGCAGAGGATCCTCGATGCCTTCGACGAGATATGGGAGGCAGTCAAGGCGCTCGGCGAGTGGGCTGCTCAGGCCATCAGGACGCTCGCAGACTTCTTAACCGAGTCGCTCGACAACTTCCTGCTGCGCCGGGCCCCGCCCAAGTGGCGCCACTACGCACTCCACGCAAAGCGGGCCAGAGTCCGCAAGAAGTACAGAGACAGGATCCGGCGCGCCTTCTTCGCCTCGATGGCTTCGGAAGGAGGTGGGAGCTCGTGACAGCCAAGTGCGTCGGCTGCGGCCTTCACTGGAATGTGAGCATATACCAGAAAATCCCCCGCAGCGGCTACATCTGCCCGCATTGTGAGAGCCGGCTGCGTGCCGGCGAAACCTTGCCAAATAAACGGGCCGACCAGAACGGCCGGCCGCAGAAAACGAAAGGAGCAAAACCATGAAGAAATCCCTCAAGACTGCCGCCCGCGGCACCGTTTTCCCCTACGCTGGAGAGAAGTGGGTCGTGCTGGAGCATGAGGCCGGCGGCCGGACGCTCTGCCTGCGCCTCGACCTGATCCCGGACAAGCCCTTCGACGAGAACAACCGCAACAACTTCGCCATCTCCAGCAGCAAGGAGTGGATGAACGGCCCCTACCTCGACAACCTGATCGACGCCGTAAAGGGCCCGCACGCCTTCCTCACCACCGAGCTCGACCTGACTGCCGACGACGGCCTGAAGGACTACGGCACCTGCACCGTCACCATCTTCTCGCTGACCGTCGACCAGTACCGGCGCAACCGCGATGTCATCCCCAACGCAGACGACTGGTGGTGGCTCTCTACTGCATACAGCACCGAGGCTAATGGGTACGAGCATAGCGCCCGCTTCGTCGATTCCGACGGCCCGCTGAACTGGAACAACGCCTGCAACGGCTACTACGGCCTGCGCCCCGCTTGCTATCTGGACTCCGATCTCCTGATCCCCGTCGACGACGAGGACACCGGCATCGGCGCGCAGGAGGCCGGCACCATCGTCGCGGAGCTGGTCGAGCAGTTCGGCGGCACCTATGCCACCGGGGAGCAGTTCACGGCAGAGGTCTCCTTCCTGCTCGGGAAACTGCGGGCGCTCCGGGAAGCGGAGGTGGCCCATGAGTAACCTCTCCAGCCTGCTCGACCGCTACAAGGCCCTCGTCATCTTCGACACAGAGACCAGCGGCATCGACCCGGAGGACAACCAGATCATCGAGCTCGCGGCCCTGCGCGTGGAGCGCACCACGGCCGGCGCCCTGCGGATCGCCGGCAAGATGGACACCTTCATCAAGCTACCGGAGGGCGAGCAGCTCCCTGAGAACATCGTCACCCTCACCGGCATCACCGACCGGCTGCTGGAGGCCGAAGGCGTGCAGAGCGGCACGGCCGTCAGTCGCTTCCTCAAGCTGGTCAAGCCCGGCCCTGTCCTGATGATCGCCCACAATGCGCAGTTTGACGCCTGTTTTCTGAGGGAGCTGCTGCGGGGCTTCAAACCGGGACACCTCGACTGGCTGGACAGCCTCACGGTCTACAAAGACCGGCGCGCATATCCTCACAAGCTCGCCAACGCGATCATCGCCTACGAGCTGGAGGACAAGGTGCAGAACAGCCACCGGGCCATCGACGATGTGCTCGCCCTGTTCGAGGTGCTGAAGGCCATGGACGAGGAACGGGACGACCTTGCCAACTACGTCAACCTGTTCGGCTACAACCCCAAGTACGGCGTCAGCGGCCGCCGGATCACCGGCGTGCGCTATGAGCCGCAGGGCTTCAACAAGACCATCACCCGCCCTGAGCAGACGCTCCCGGCCCGGATGGCGCGGAGGTGAAGAACATGGCCCCGGACATCACCATCACGAGCGAGGAGCTGCGTGAGCGCGTCGAGGAGTACCTCGGCCGCTGGATCCCCGACAGCCTGTGGGAACGCTCTGAGCCCTACGCCCGCAGGAAGCTCGACCTCTGCCGGGAACGCAACCCGGAGATCGACTACTACAACAACGAGTACCTCGTCCTGCTGGCAGCCGACACCGTAAAGGAGACCGAGTTCAGCGACTACACCCTCGCGGCCTGCGAGGCCGTCATGGCGGACCGGGGCCACTGAAAGGAGAAAACCATGGAAGCAACAAAAGAAAGGGCCGCCCGCTGCAACCGGGCGACCCCTGCGAGAACATCCGGCAGTTCGCCAGCGCACGGATCCCGCACCAAAAGTATAGCACACCGCCGGCGTCGTGCCAAGACCCGGATCAGGCAGGCGGCCGTCCTGCTGACAGCCGCCGCCGTCGCGGCCGGCATCGTCATGGTCATCTCGAGCGTGGCAACCGAAAAGCCGGCAGTTTCGGACGCAGCAGCAGAACAGCCGACGGCCATCGTCACTACGCCCGCGGAAAGTGCACAGACGCCGGATCAGGCCGAGCCGACCGTCCGCTTCTACCTCAGCACCAGTGAGCGCGACACCGTCGAGCGCGTCGTCATGGCAGAGGCCGGCGGCGAGAGCTTCGAGGGGCAAATGCTGGTCGCTCAGTGTATTCTCAACGCGGCCGAGAAAGAGGGTGTGCAGCCCTCTGAGGCCGTCGTGATTTACAGCTATACCAGCAGCCGGCCAGACCCCACGCAGAGCGTCAAGGACGCCGTCGCGGCCGTGTTTGACCGTGGAGAGGTCGCCATTGACGCCCCTGTCATGTACTTCTACAACCCCGCCCTCGTGACGAGCGACTGGCACGAGAGTCAGATCTTCGTCGCAGAGGTCGGCGGCCACCGCTTTTTCGCAGAAAGGAGCCCAAACAAATGAGACCCGCAACCGATATGAAGCCGGGCGAGATCCTGCACTTGCGCAACGGTTACACCGTCGAGCTCGAGAGCGTCAAGCCCGTCACCTGTGGCGTCATGCTGACCTTTAAGGCCAGCGCGCCAGAAAGAAAGGAGAAAGACAATGAGCGATAAAACCACCGCGGCCATCGCCGCAGAACAGCAGGCAGAGATCCACGAGGCCCCGGCTGATGTGCTGCCGGCCGTCACCCTCGACGAGCTGGAGCAGGTCGACCTCGGCACCGTGGAACAGGGCGAGCGCGCCCCCTTCCGCATCACGGACGACCGCTGTGCCGACTGGGCCATCCGCAAGATCGCCGAGGAGCGCAGCGAGTACAACCGCCTGAAGGAGCTGGCCGATCAGCAGAAGGCGGCCATCGAGGAAAAGGTCGAAGCCGCCCGCCGGCGCATGGAGAACGGCACCGCCTTCCTGACCTCCTGCCTCGCTGACTTCTTCAATACCGTGCCCCACAAGGCCACCAAAACGACCGAGAAATACCGGCTGCTCTCCGGCACCCTGACCCTCAAGAAGGGCAGCGTCAAGGCAAAGGTCGACGACGCCAAGCTGGTGCCGTGGCTGCGCGCCAACGGCTACGGCGACCTCGTCAAGATCGAGGAGTCGGCCAAGTGGGGCGAGCTGAAGAAAATGCTCGCTTACACCGGCGAGATCGCCACCATCGAGGGCACCGGAGAGATCGTGGAGGGCGTCACGGCCTACGAAACCCCGGACACCTTCACGGTCGACATCTAAAGGAGGCGCCACATGGGAAACGAGACCAAAAAAACGGAGGCGGCGGCTGCTGCGGCCCCTCCCATTGAGGCCCGCTGTCTGACACTTCGGCAGAAACTCGTGGAAATGCGAAAAGCCTGCCCGGAGATCGTCAAGAAGCAGCACAGCGACGGCGTCAGCTATAAGTACGCCAAGATCTACGACGTGTGGGAGAAGATCACCCCCATCATGAACAGTCTCGGCGTCGACTTCGATGTCATCGCAGAGGAGGCCACCCGCCACGCAGAGAACGGCGACCCGGTCTACTGGATCACCATGCAGACCAAGACCTACAAGGGCGACAAGCTCATGTTCCTCTATGAGGCCGACCTGACGATCCGCTGGACGAACCTCGACAACGACGACGAGACGCTGGAGGCCACCGTCCACGCCCTCGGGTGGAATGATGACCCGGCCAAGGCCAAGGGAGCAGCCCACACCTACGCCCTCAAGTATTACCTGTTCGAGAAGTTCACCGTCGACCAAGGCGAGGACGATCCCGACAACAGCGACTTCGGCGCTCAGGCTAAAGGATCAGGGGGAAACTCTGGCGGCTCCAGACAGGGGCAGCAGCGTCAGGGACAAGGGCAAGGTCAGGGATCTGGCCGCTTGTCTGAGGCACAGCTCGGCCGGCTCTACAAGAAGGCTGAAGCGGCCGGCATGAGCAAGGAACGCACCGACGCCCGGATCCTCGAGAAGTACAAAAAACAGGATCCGGCCACTTTGACCCGGCAGGAGTACGACGAGATCTGCAACTCTCTCGACGCCGCTGCCGCGCAGCATAACCAGCAAGGAGGACAAGGCTGATGTATAACCACACAGGACTGCAAGGACGGCTGACGGCCGACCCCGAGCTCAGATACACCCCGAGCGGCGTGGCAATCACCAGCTTCAGGCTCGCCAGTGACACCGGCCGAAAGACCAAGGACGGCCAGAAGATCACCAATTTCATCGACTGTGTCGCGTGGCGCGCTCAGGCCGAGTTTGTCAGCAAGTACCTCAGCAAGGGCCGCCTCGTCCTCGTGGAGGGCGAGCTCACCAGCCGCAATTATGAGGACAAAGACGGAAACCACCGCAAGGCCACCGAGATCACAGTCAGCTCCGTCCACTTCTGCGACACGAAAAAGAGCGGCCAGAGCGCCGGCGATGACTACGGCGACACCGGGGACGGCTTCGCGGACTCCGGCGGCTTCACAGAGGTGGACGACAATGGAGATCTGCCATTCTAAACGACCGCCGGACGACCGGCGGCAAGCCAAAAACAAGCCAAAGACACGCGACAGCATAGAAGGAGGTGACGACCGTGGCATGGCTTCAAGTGCACCAAACACTCAAAGACCACCGAAAACTCTTTGACGCAGCCGACGAGCTCGAGATCGCCCCGCCGCACATGATGGGGCTGCTCGTTTCGTTTTGGCTATGGGCTCTCGACAACGCCCCCACGGGGAACCTCGATGGCATCACGCCGCGCATGATAGCGCGGGCCGCTCAGTGGGATGGAGACGCCGAAAAGCTCTCCAATGCCCTGATCCGCGCCGGATGGATCGACGAAACCGATGACGGAAAGAGAGAGATCCATGACTGGTATGAGTATGCCGGCAAGCTGATCGACCAGCGGCAGGCAGAAAAAGAACGGTCGGCCCGCCGCCGCGCCGCCGCTGCCTCGTCCTTTGACGATACGCCGGACGGTCAAGCACAGACCGACGGACAACCGCCGGACGAACAGAAAAAGACCGGCGGCAAGAGTAGACAAGACCAGAGTAGACAAAAGAAAGGGAGAGTAACACCCCCTGCCCCCTCGAGCGAGGGGGATGACGGAGCGAAGAAGTCAGCCGTCGAGGTCAGGTTTGACGAGTTCTGGAACGCCTACCCCAAGAAGGTCGGCAAGCAGTACGCTCTCAAGGCATGGAACAAGATCAAGCCGACGGCCGAGCTCCACGAGTCCATCATGCAGGCTATCAACCGCCAAAAGAGGAGCGACCAGTGGCGCCGGGACAATGGGCGCTATATTCCAAACCCGGCCACATGGCTCAACGGCGGCTACTGGGAAAACGGCGAGGAGGTGAGCACAGGTGAAAGCGATCAGCGAGATCCTCAGCGGGATGCAGACGTCGGCCGAGACTGGGGCAAGGGCTTCAAGCCGGCAGACGATGACGGAGACCAGTGACGACGGCGACCGCTGGATCTGGAGCAACGACGAGCGCGTCGCCGGGCTGCCAGACACTCCCGCCCCTGTTCCCTGCGAGTTCTGCGGGGCCATGCGCTACCACAAGGGCTTCAACATCGGCGAGCGCGTCATCTGGCCGCCATACGGGGCCGAGCGGTGCACCTGCGCGCAGGCCGTGAAAGCCTACGAGGAGGAAAAGGCCGCCAAGGCCGCCGAGGAGGAGGCACAGCGAAAAGCGGAGGACGAGCGCAAAATGCGGGAGCGCATCAACCGCATCATCGGCGAGTCTGGCATGGGCGACCGCTTCCTGCGGCGCACCTTCGACACCTTCCAGATCACCGACGACAACCGGCGCGCAGCCGCAGCGGCCCGCAGGTATGCCGACAGCTTCGACAACCTGCTGCCCCGGGCCGGCGCTCCAGAGCCCGGCCGCAACGGCCTATTCATAGCCGGCCCGCCAGGCACAGGCAAGACGCACCTCGCCGCGGCCATCGCCAACCACCTGATCGCGCAGGGCAGGCCGGTCGTCTGTATGACCATGATCGACCTGCTGGAGCGCATCAAGCGAACATTCTCCAAGCGCGACACCGACGAGGGCAGCGTCCTGAAGATCTACAAGACCGTCCCGCTACTCGTCATAGACGACATCGGAAAGGAGCCACCGACCGAGTGGGCGATCTCCACGATCTACAACATCATCAACGGGCGCTATGAGGCATACCTGCCGACCATAGTGACCACCAACTACGACACCGAGGCCCTGATCGAGCGCATGACACCGCGGGAGACGCGGGACGCCATGACCGCCCGGGCCACCATCGACCGGCTCATGGAAATGTGCAGGGCCATCACCCTCACCGGCCAGAGCTGGCGCCAGAGATAGGAGGACATAACAACATGAAAAAGGTCTACATCTGTTCCCCGTGCCGCGGGGACTACGAGAACAACATCCAGCGGGCCAAAGAGTTCAGCCGGGCCGCCGTGGAGCGCGGCTGCATCCCCATCACCCCGCACATCTACCTCACGCAGTTCATGGACGACACCATCCCGGCCGAGCGCGAGCTGGGCCTGAGCATCGGCCGCGATCTGGTGCTCATGTGCGACGAGCTGTGGGCCTTCGGCCTCGACTGCCCGACCGCCGGTATGGCTGCCGAGATCGAGCTGGCCCGAGAGCGCGGGATCCCCGTGCGTAACGGGTACGAGGCGATCAGCGAGATCGGAGAGCCCGAGAAGAAGGACGAGAAGCCGCAGGACGCCGGCAGCGTCGTTCTGCACCTTCCGGCCTTCCGGGCGATGGCTCGCTGCAACGAGCATCTCGACCACGGGCCCATCACCGTCGAGCTGGACGGTCGCATCATCATCGACCTCGCTGAGCGCCTGAAGGCCAACCCGGGCAGCCGGCTCCAGATCGGCGGGTGATAGCCATGGACAACCCGAGAAAAAACGCCGAGGGCTACAATGACCCGACACCATACGAGGCAGAGAAGCACATCAGGGCGCAGATCCGTGGCAAGCAGGCCCGGCTCGCCGGCGGCTACTTCGAGGCGATGATCGAAGGCTCGTGCGCCTATTACCGAGACCGAGGGCTCGCAAAGATTGAGAAAACGCCGGAGCCCATGAAGCCGCTCGGCCCGAAAAACCAGCGGGGCCAGTTCCTCGCCTGCTACACCAAGCAAGCGCAGCCGGACTACGGCGGCACGCTGAAGGGAGGCCGGAGCATCTACTTCGAGGCCAAGCACACGGACGACGACCGCATCGAGTTCAAGCGGCTGACCAAAGAGCAGCAGGACGACCTCGAGCACCACCACAAGCTCGGCGCCGTCACCTTCGTCCTCGTCTCCATGGGCCTGACCGAGTGCTTCCGCGTCCCGTGGCCCGTCTGGAGGGACATGGCCGCCACATACGGCCGAAAGTACATGACCCGGGACGAGCTGAAGCCCTACAAGGTGCCGGTCGTGGCCGGCTTCGTGAAGTTCCTCGACAAGCTGCCGCCGGAGTCCATCACTGTGAAAGACCTGAGCCCCGAGGAGCTCGAGCGTCTGAAGAAGATGATCCGAGAGCAGCCTGCCACCATCATCGTCGGGGAGGTAAAGCCATGAAGGACACAGTCGACAGCAGGGCTGTGAAGATAGCGGCCAAGATCATGCAGGCCGACGGCCTGTGCCGCTACGACTCCGTCGAGAAATGCCGCCGCGTTTATGTGGACGAGGCCACCTGCGAGAGGTGCATCAGGGCATGGCTGATCTCTAAGGCGAAGAAAGAGCTCAAGAAGGAGGCGACGCCATGATCCCGCTCCCCGACAAGAAGTACAGCATCATATACGCCGACCCGCCGTGGAGCTACCAGAACAGGGGCACCCGGGCGGCCGCCTCGAAGCACTACGGCACCATGACGGTCGAGGAGATCAAGAAAATGGGCGTCGGAGACGCGGGGGGG
>OGIE01004655.1_pt1 | contig 12718 bp, 9 predicted proteins | sample 1571581 | NCBI WGS metagenome assembly OGIE01 (sample SAMEA2582021, study PRJEB24529) | metagenome | biome: Human gut stool | place: China | collected 2011
AGAGCACTTGACTTTTAATCAAGTTGTCCGGGGTTCGAATCCCCGATGTCTCATTGAAAAACGTCTCTCTTAGAGAGGCGTTTTTTAATGCAAGACATCGGAGGGTTCGAACTCCGGACAACGTAGTTGGTCGGGGCGCTAGACGTCCGGGGGACGTCTGTTCAGCGCGGACCGAAGCGGAGCGTAGACCGAATCCCCGATGTCTCATTAGAAAAAGAAAACCATCACTCGTAAGAGTGGTGGTTTTCTTTTTCAATTGATATATGGTGAATTGAACTCCGGACAACGTATTTTAATTAGTAAAACTGCACAAAAAATAATCGAAAATTTGTGCATGTTTGTTAACACTTTCAGAGGCCAAGGTGATACTATAATAACTGTAAAACCCCCCAATACATTATATATTTTTTACTATCCCCATAGTAAAATACCTTCTCCTAAAAGACAGCAGAACGATGGCTGTCTTTTTTTTGCTCTAATTAAAAAAAAGACAGCCAAATATTTATTATCTATTATTCTTTTGCAAAGTCGAAATTCTACAGTTGAAATGCTAAAATTACATTATAAAAAACACCGTTAGATTTACACCGTCAGATTTATATTGCTTCCTGTCCGCAGAGATGTGTAGTAATCATCATATGACGAGCTGCTCATCTGGCGTGAGACACGATACAGACTGCTTGTGAAGTCATTGTCATTTCCGAACAGAGAATTAAGAGTGTCTGCGTCGGCTTTTTTGACGAGCTCCTCATTTGCTTTCAGAGTACCGTCCTTGTTTATTGTGATGCCAATGTCCTCAAGCTCGTCGGTGTATTTGCTTGCCAGCTTTTTGAGCTGCTTGGCATAACGCTTCATGGAGGTTGAACTGCTGTTTGAGGCGGAATCAATGGAATTATTGTATGTGTCAACAAGAGCCATGACTGTTTGGCGGATGTTATCGGTATTTTCGTCGTCCGAATACTTGTAGTTCTTTAATTTTTTAGCTGCGCGGTGCAGGGCGGTTGAATCATCGTAAGCGAGCTCTGTAATACTATATTCTTTGCGTTTGGATGATTTCATGGCATCGCGGTTGTTTGAATAAAAATTTCTCATAAAATATGTTGCTGAAAGATTTGTTGCTGAACTTACTCGTGTACTCATGTTAATCCTCTTTATATTTTTAAATTTTAAAGTTTAAAATAATTGCGTTATAACTGCGATTTTAGGTTCTATTTTGAACGTATAATCGCACTTAAATAATTGTTATAAATATTTTATCGGATATTTGCACGAAAAAGTTTACTTATGCGATCAAAAGAAGTAAAATACAAAGGAATGCGTAGAATAAGAAAAACGCGATTATGCAATCGAAATGCTATCAAGCAAAGAGTAACAGAACATAATGTAAAAAACATAATGTACTAAAACAAAATGTAACAAACATAAAGTTACAAAAAATGCAACAGACATAATGTAACCAAAGGAGGATATGGGGCATGAGTAAAAAAACTTTCGGTACAACATCAAAAGGAGTGGAGGCATCGCTTTACGAAATCAGCAATGGCGGTGGATTGAGAGTACTTTTGACAGACTATGGCGCTTCAGTTGTATCTATTTTTGTAAAGGACAAGGATGGCAATGAGAGAGATGTCATTTTAGGATATGACAATGTAAAGTCATACGAGAAGGAGTACAGCTATTTTGGTGCTACTGTCGGTAGATATGCAAACAGGATTTCTGATGCAAAGGTTAATATTGATGGAGTGGAATATAAGCTTGAGGCTAATGACAATGAGAACAGTCTTCACAGTGGCTCAAATGGTTTTTCTAAGCGCTTCTGGACTGTTAAGGAGCAGAAGGCAGATGAGATTACCTTTGAGATAGAGGATGCAGATTTGGAGCAGGGCTTCCCTGGAAATGCAGTCGTTGATGTGACATTTAAGGTAACAGAAGAAAATGCTCTCGCTATTATATACAATGCAAAGGCAGATAAGACAACTACCTTTAATATGACAAACCATAGCTATTTCAATCTGAATGGTCATGCATCAGGAAGCGTATACACTCACACATTGCAGATAAATGCTGAGCATTACACACCTGTAAAGGATTCCAAGGCTATTCCTACAGGTGAGATTGCACCGGTTGAGGGTACACCATTTGATTTTACAGAGGCTAAGCCAATCGGAAGAGATATCGAGGCAAATGATACACAGCTTCACTATGGAAGCGGATATGATCACAATTTTGCAATAGACAAGACAGCTCCGGGAGTAGAAAAGGTCGCAACAGCATACTCACCTGAGAGTGGTATACAGATGGAGGTATACACAGACTGTGTCGGAATCCAGCTTTATACTGCCAACTTTATCGTGGGACAGGAAGGCAAGGGCGGAGTCAAATACAATAACCGCGATGCATTCTGCCTCGAGACACAGTTCTATCCAAACTCAATAAATGAGACCAACTTTAGTACACCTGTTACAAAGGCTGGCGATACATACCACACAGAGACAGATTACAAATTTTCTGTGAAATAAAATGCCAACATAAGAGAGATACAGAATAGTTAAAGCCCACCATATTGATGAAATTTATCATTAATATGGTGGGCTTTCTTAAGCTTTGTTTAATCAAACACTGATACAGTGGCTTTATTTCCGGAAATGTGGTATAAATATATTTATATTTATATTTATATTTATATCTATATCTATATTTATGTGTATATTTATGTGTATATTTATGTGTATATTTATGTGTATATTTATGTGTACATTTATATGTATATTTATATGTATGAAATACATTGATAAATATAGATAATTATTTATACGACTTCGCACACGCAAACCTGCATTACCGCTGGCATATGGTGTGTTCCGAAGAAATATATGAACTGCCACAAGGTTCCATTAAACTTCGGTGACGATAAAAAGCAGACTGATAAAACAGACTATCCGGATGCATTTTTTGTGGCTGACTTCATATATTTCTGAGGAATATACCATATGCCGGCGCACCATCACAGCCTGCCGGTGCGAAGTCCCTACCCACAAAAATAAAATCGAATAAATATATAGCATAGAGGAAACAAACCATGAAAATAGTATTTTTAGATTCCAAAACAATTGGTGACGACATTGACCTTTCCGAATATGACAAGCTCGGAGAGGTTGTCAAATATGATTTTTCGACAACAGAGGAAGCAGCGGAGCGCACAAGGGATGCTGATGTGATTGTTTTAAATAAGGTCGAGGTAAATGAAAAATCTATAGGACAGGCAAAAAATTTAAAGCTCGTATGTGTAACTGCAACAGGCACAAACAATCTGGATAAAGAATATCTGGCAAAAAGAGGCATTGAATGGAGAAATGTCGCAGGGTATTCTACAGAGACCGTGGCGCAGCATACGTTTGCACTGCTATTTTATCTGCTTGAGAAGCTGAGATATTATGATGATTATGTGAAGAGCGAGAAATATGTGGGTGATACGTCGTTTACGCATTTTTCCAATGTGTTTCACCAGATTAGCGGTATGACCTGGGGCATCGTGGGGCTTGGAAATATCGGAAGACGCGTGGCTGATATCGCAAAGGCTTTTGGCTGCCATGTGGTTTATTATTCTACCTCAGGAAGAAACTCGCAGCCGGGCTATGAGAGGGTGGATTTTGATACTCTGCTTGCCACGTCTGATATCGTGTCGGTGCATGCACCGCTCACAGATGATACACTTGGTCTGATGGACAAGGCTGCGTTTGAAAAGATGAAAAAATCTGCGATATTTTTAAATCTTGGCAGAGGTCCTATAGTGAATGAAGCGGATCTGGCACAGGCGCTTATGGATGGAGAGCTGGCGGCGGCAGGTCTTGATGTGTTGGCGCAGGAGCCTATGAGTGAGGACAATCCGCTCCGTGCGATAAAGGATTCAAACAAGCTGATTATCACACCGCATATTGCGTGGGCAAGCGTTGAGGCAAGAACAAATCTGATGCACATTATAGACAGTCAAATTGAGGACTTCTTTGCTAATTAGGAAATATCATTTAAAATCAAATCGCAACATTAAGAGAAAGCACTAAGAGGAAGCATTAACAGGCAGCATTAAGAGGAAGCATTAACAGGCAGCATTAAGAGGAAGCATTAAGAAGCAACATTAAGAGGCAGAAATGAGCATCAAATTTGAGATAACAAAACAAAACAACATACATTTTGGAATTGCAGCAGCAGCGGCCGCGCTGGTAGGTTACTTTACATCGGCAAGCTGGTGGGTGATTCTTTTGTTTGCGGCAGTATATTTTGGACTTGTAAATGTGAAGCTTGAGCTCCCGGTGAAGCTGTCGTGGCTTTGGGCTGCGATACTGCTTATCATCGGAGCGATACTATCTGTTTTTTCGGTGCAGTATGTGCTGCTGACGGATGAGGACTTTGTGAAAACCACCGATATGGTATGCGTGGTGAATATGGTTTTGGCGCTCGCCATATATCTGGTGATACTTTTTATCACAAACAACACGAGGCTGACATGTACCATAGCATCAATTGCCATACTCGCGTTTGGATTTATAGATTATTTTGTCTATGAATTCCGTGGTAATGAGTTTACGTATGCGGATTTGAAGTCAGCGGGAACAGGACTTTCCGTCGTGACAAAATACAAATTCGTCATAGACTACAAGTTTTTGTATGTGATTCTGGCGGCTGTTTTGTATATTATGCTGGTAAGGCGCATAGAAGTGCAGTTTGAGTCGGCTATCCATATGAGAATTATTTCGATTCTTCTCACAATAATATGCGTGCTGTATGTCATCATGAATTCCATGTCACTGAACACCGAGACCTGGGAGAAAAAGGGCACGTACAGAAACGGCTATCTGCTGAACTTTGTGCTCGGCATAAGGGATAGCTTTGTGAAGGCACCTGATGGCTACAGTAAGGCAGCAGTTGACAAGATAGCGGACAATTTCAAGGAAACGGACAGCTCATATTCGCAGTCTGATGCGAAAAATCCGACAATCATTGTTATCATGAATGAGTCGTTTGCGGATTTGTCGGTGGTGGGAGATTTTGAGACCAACACGCAGGTCACGCCGTTTATGGATTCTCTGAGTGAAAATACGCTTAAAGGCTATGCTCTTTCGTCCGTGTACGGTGCGAAGACGCCAAACTCTGAGTGGGAATTTGAGACAGGAAACTCGATGGCATTTCTGCCGGACGGCTCGGTGGTTTATCAGCAGTATATAAGTGATGACCCGACCTATATAGTCTCAAACCTGAAAAATATCGGCTATACGACGGTTGCGATGCATCCATACTATGCGACAGGCTGGAGCAGAAACAAGGTTTATCCGCATCTGGGCTATGATGAGACTTACTTTATAGATGATTTTGACCAGACAAAGATACTCAGGGAATATATCACTGACCAGGAGCTCTATGATAAGATTATTGACCGCTACGAGAAAAAGAGCGATGACGAGAAGCTATACATCATGGGAGTCACGATGCAAAACCATGGTGGCTACGGTGAGAGATATGACAACTTCAACCAGGAGGTTTACAAGGTTGGAGCGTCATACACCGATGCGAACCAGTATCTGTCACTTTTGAATGAGAGTGACAAGGCACTCGAAAATCTCATCACATACTTTAAGGGTGTGGATGATCCGGTAGAGATTGTGTTTTTTGGAGACCACCAGCCGGGATTATGCAATGATTTTATCAAGCTTTTAAATGGCAAGGGCAATTCCGGACTTACGGAGCAGGAGCTTGAGAATCTGTACAAGGTGCCGTTTTTCATATGGACCAATTACGAGACGGATGCACAGAAAGTTGATGTGACGAGCCTCAACTACCTGTCCACACTGACGCTTGAGAGAGCCAACATAGATCTGCCGGCATACAACCGGTTCCTTGCAGAGCTGATGGAGAAGATTCCGGCCATAAATTCAAGGGGCTATTATTCGAAAAAGAATGAGTGTTTTATGCATGTGGATGACGCAACAGGAGACGAGGCAAAATGGATAAAGGCATACAATATCCTGCAGTACAATTCGATGTTTGACGAGAAGGACAGAAGCTCGCTGCTGTTTCCGTACCTGAAATAATGTGATGATTTGAAGCAGCCATAAATACACATATGAGAAAATGAATTAATATAACTATTCAGGGAGCTAATAATGAAGCTAAGTGATTTATTACAATTTGATAACATAATTGTGCAATGTCATGATAATCCGGACGCAGATGCACTGGCAAGCGGCTTTGGAGTCTATGAATACCTGAGGCTGAATGGAAAAAGTCCCAGACTTGTATACGGAGGCAGGAATATCATACACAAGAGCAATCTGGTGCTTATGGTAGACAGTCTTGGCATACCGATAGAGCATGTGGATTTTTTAGACAATCCGCAGCTGCTTGTGACTGTCGATTGTCAGTACGGTGGTGGGAATGTCACATTTTTCAAGGCAGAAAATGTGGCTGTCATAGATCACCACAGAGTATCGGGACAGCTTCCTGCTATGAACCGTGTCATGAGCTATATGGGCTCATGTGCGACAATTGTGTGGGATATGCTGCGTGAGGAGGGCGTAGAGATAAATCGAAACCTGGCAACAGCACTGTATTATGGACTTTACACCGACACCGGAGAATTTACCGAGATAACACATTCGCTTGATAGGGACCTGCGCGATGAGGCGGATTTTGACAACACTATAGTGGCCAAATTCCGAAATGCCAACATGTCACTTGAGGAGCTGGACATAGCCGCAACAGCTTTGCTGGGGCGCGATTATATAGAGGAATATCGTCTGGCGATCGTAAAGGCAGGGGCATGTGACCCAAATGTACTCGGCATCATAAGCGATTTTGTGCTGGAGGTGGATGCTATTGACATATGTATGGTATTTTCAGTGATTAAGAATGGAGTGAAGCTTTCGTTTAGAAGCTGTATAAAAGAGGTGAGCGCAAGCGAAATGGCGCAGGAAGTGTGCAGGGACATAGGCTCAGGCGGAGGGCATTATTACAAGGCCGGTGGATTTATTCCGATGGATCTGCTGATAGACAGCTATAATGTCTACTGCAAAGAAAAAGACGTGACACCAAGATTTCAGTACAGCAGCGATGGTACACACAAACGTCCTTCGGATTCTGCAATCAAATCATTATTGGAAGAGAGGATTTTTGATTATTTAAACGATACAAAGATAATTTACGGAGAAGATTTTGATACGAGTGGCTTCAAAAAAGTGGATTATAAAAAACGCCCGATACCGATGGGATGTATCATTGCAAAGGATATACTGCCTGTGGGCTGCTGCATGGGAGTGCGGACAGCTAAGGGGGATATCTCCACACCGGTTGGTGAAGATACGGTAGTCATAATAGGAGAAGACGGCAGTGTACGGATTTTAAATCTGGACAGGCTGAACAAAAGCTTCAGGATATACAAGGACTGGCGGTTTACTGTGAAACAGACAGATTATGTCCCGAAGTTCAAGAATAAGGATACGGAGACTATAGTGGATGGAATGGCACATGCCAGAGTGTGCATACCTGTTGAGGAGGATTTTTCAAGAGCATTTGTGCTAAAGCACAAGGTAAAGCTATTTAAGAATAAGGATGACAGCAGTTATATATCAGGCAGACCTGGAGATATTATGGTTCTGCCAAATGATGATAGGAATGAGGCATATATGATAAGCAAGACAGAATTTGAAAAGACACATATAGCAAAGGGTGAGGAGGAGAACCGTAAAAAAGCGGTCGTTTTCGACCTTGATGGAACACTTCTCTATACACTTGAGGATTTAAAAAATGCAACAAACTATGCATTGAAACAAAATGGCATGCCGGAGCGTACACTCGACGAGGTGCGCAGATTTGTGGGAAACGGTGTAAAGCTTCTGATGGAGCGCGCAGTGCCGGACGGAGCAGACAATCCAAAGTTTGAAAAGACATTTTCGGATTTCAAGGAATATTATGAGGCTCATTGCAATGACAATACAGCACCTTATGATGGAATCATGGAGCTTTTAAAGGAGCTTAAATTAAACGGCATAAAGCTTGCCATTGTTTCAAACAAGCTTGACCCGGCGGTAAAGGAGCTCAATCAGCTCTATTTCAAGGAGTATATGACATCGGCAGTCGGCGAGATGGAGGAGGAAGGCATCCGCAAAAAGCCAGCGCCTGATATGGTGCAGAAGGCACTAAAGGAGCTTGGAGTGACACAGGATGAGGCAATCTATGTGGGGGATTCTGATGTGGATATCGCCACAGCGAAAAACTCAGGTCTGGAGTGCGTATCTGTCACATGGGGATTTCGTGATGTAGAGTTTTTGAAGGAGCATGGTGCAACAAATCTGATAGATGAACCGGTCGAATTGTTAAATTACGTATAATCAGGAGAACTTTGATTTATGCTTTCAGAAAAGGGATTATTGATAATTGAAAAGCTGGCAGAGCACAACAATGAGCTTGTCACATCAAAGGCTCTCGCCGCGTCCACAGGTATGTCGGAGCGAAGTGTGAAGACATATCTGAAGGAGGTGGCTGATTTTTGTGAGCAAAATTCCATGGTGCTCGACAGAAAGCCGGGCAAAGGCATGAAGCCGTGCTTTAGTGATGCGCAGATAGGAAAGATTCTGGATGTGGCAGGGCGGAGATCGGCAGCTGTATCGCAGAAGAAACGACAGAACTATATATCGTATATTCTGCTAAGCGGCTGGGATACATACACGTATGCGCTTTTTTCAGAGGAGTTAAATGTCAGCAAAAATGTCATCATGGATGATATAAATGAGCTTGACGCAGAGCTTCTGCTCTATGGCATTAAGGTGCACAGAACGGCGGGCTACGGAATATATGCGACAGGCAGTGAGCTTGATATCAGAAAAGCCATGAGGCATTTCTGCAGATATCCAATCAGTGATAAGCAGGTTATCAAGACCGATGACCACAGGCTTTCAAGACGCGCGGCCGAGGTGATAGCCAATAATTTCAGAAGCGTAAATCTGTCGATGGCAATTGACGTGATACATCATGTGGAGAGACGCTTTGATATCATCTTTACGGATTACACATTTCAGATGCTGGCAGAGTACATAGCCATTGCACTTTTCAGGGTGGATGTGGAGAAAGAGCTGAAGCCGGATGAGTTAGATTTGTCAAACCGAATGCGTGATGATGCAAATGATGGGGATGCGGGCACCGAAACAGAGCAGCAGGTACAGAAAAATGGATTCATAATGACAGAGCATGAGAACATGGCAAAGGAGGCAGCAGGCTTTCTGGAAAGATATCACGGCATCAGCCTCTCACAGCCTGAAATCATGTATCTGGCAATGCTTTTTTCCTGTGCCGAGGGACAAAACCGTGTTGTCATGTCCTGTGAGGAGGCACTTAGCATAGAGGATGAGATGATAGTGTATCTGTCAAATCTTCTCGCTGCCAATCTGATTGAAAATGAGCTTCTACGTGAGAGCATGCGTAGCTTTTTACCGGGCTCCATTGCGAGGACTCATTTTGGCATAGAGATAGACAATCCGTTTCTTTCCGATATCACACAATCGTATGCCAGTCTCTTTACGGTATGCTTTACAGTATCGAGATACTACGAAAAGTACACAGGTGCCATGCCGAGCGAGGATGAGATAGCATTTATTGCCTTGCAGGTGGGCGGAGCCCTGCACAGAAATCCTATGACAGTGCGCGCAGTGTTAATCGGTGCAGCAGGCTATGCGACCGGTAGTATAATAGCGGGTAAAATAGAAAACAGAGTGCCGGATGTAAGGATAGTAAGCATTTTGTCGTCAGACCGCATAGAGCATATTGACGAGTATGACTGCGACCTCATACTCTCGACCATAGACACACAGGCAGATATCCACAAGGATATGAGATTTCTGTATGTTTCTCCACTAATCAGTGCGCAGGATGAGAAAAATATCAGAAACAAGTGCTTTGAGCTCATGACCGGCCAGAGCGCGGAGGTCAGCGAGTTTTCACATATGCTGTCGGAGGAATTTATCATATTTGAGAAAAAGGCGAAAAACCGCAAGGATGTTTTAAAGCGTGCGTGCCAGCTTCTCATAAACAAAGGAATAGTGCAGAGCGAGTTTGCGAGGGATGTACTGGAGCGTGAGAAGGTGGAGGCAACCGCTGTGGGCTGCAATATAGCTATACCGCACGGAAAGCCTGAGCATGTAAACCGCTGCCAGATACTTGTTATACGTCTCGACAAGCCGATAGAGTGGGGCGAGAGGATGGCAGACATGATATTTCTGCTTGCGATAAACTTTGACAGTGTCAACACGACAAAGGCATTTTTCCATGACTTCACGAAGCTTCTGAATGAAAATGGAGCGACTGACAGGCTTAGGGAGGCTGCTTCACCTCATGAGCTTTGTGCAGCTATCCGGAAAGAGCTGGGATGGAACTGAATATCACATTAATATAAAATTGCACCAGAGATGGTGCAATTTTGCATTTTGGGGAATATTGAAAAAACACATAGCGCACAGTACAATAAAACCATAGAAAGCAACGGACATATGACAGGCTGATGAATAGCAGAGGGCGATACAGTTAATCATATGTGTGAGCGAAATAGACAAATAAACCAATAAATTTTAAAATTCAGGAGGACAAAACTATGGTAAGCAAGACAATGGTAGTAAAAGCAGCAGAGGGACTTCACATGAGACCGGCAGGAGTTATCGCAAGAGAGGCAGGCAAGTTTGATTCAGACGTAACAATCGTATTCGGCGACAAGAGAATCAACGCAAAGAGCCTTGTAAACATCATCGCAGCATGCATCAAGAAGGATGCAGAGATTACATTCGAGTGTGAGGGCGCTGACGAGGAAGCAGCACTTGCAAAGATGGAAGAGCTCGAGGCAGACAACTTCGGAGATTAATCAACCAGTAAAGTCAATCGGAGGTGTGATATGTACAAAGGAATCGCCGGCTCAGAAGGAATCGGAATCGGAAATGTGGTCATTATCGAAGAGCATGAGATAGTGATTGAGAATAAGAAAATTACAGATACAGACGCTGAAATCGCACGTCTCCAGGGAGCCATTGAGAAATTTGTAAATGATACAAACGCCATGGCAGACAGAATGGAAAAGACAGTTGGAGCAAAGGATGCGGATATCCTTCGCGGACATATCCAGATGCTTCAGGATCCGACCATAGAGGAGCAGATTACAGCGCTCATAGTCAGTGAGAAAATCACGGCAGAGAAGGCACTCGACCAGGTGCTTGAGCAGACAGCAGAGATATTTGCACAGATACCTGATGAGCTTTTGCAGCAGAGAGCGACAGATTTCAGGGATATCAAAGCCAGAATCCTTAAGATTCTGCTTGGAATCGAGGACTACGATATCTCGGCAGCTCCGGCAGGCACAGTGCTTGTGGCACATGACCTGACACCATCCATGACAGCAGGTATCGTGGCAGAGAATATCGCAGGAATACTCACAGAGGTGGGCGGCAGAACCTCCCACTCAGCAATACTTGCAAGAGCTATGGAAATCCCGGCAGTTCTCAGTATTGACGGAATCTGCACATCTGTCAAAAATGGTGACAGAGTGGTACTCAACGGAACAAGCGGAGAGGCAATCGTAAACCCTGACGCTGAGACAGAGCAGAAATTCGCTGGGCTGCTTGAGGAATACAAAAAAGAGAAAGAGCTCTTAAAGAAATTTGCGGGTGTGCCAACAGTATCAGCAGACGGCACAAAGGTAGAGCTTGTATGCAATATCGGAAAGCCTGAGGACGCAAAGAAAGCTGTAGAGTGTGACGGAGAGGGAATAGGACTTTTCCGTACAGAGTTCCTTTTCATGGACAGAGATACAATTCCTACAGAGGAAGAGCAGTTTGAGGCATACAAATCAGTAGCAGAGACAATGAAGGGCAAGCCTGTCATCATCCGTACACTCGATATCGGAGGAGACAAGGAAATCCCATATCTGGGCCTTGAGAAAGAGGACAACCCATTCCTAGGCTACAGAGCTATCAGATTCTGCCTCCAGAGAACAGACATCTACAATACACAGCTTCGTGCACTTGTGAGAGCCAGTGCATTCGGCAGGATAAAGATAATGGTTCCGCTTGTGACAGGTGTAGATGAGCTTCGCAGTGTAAAGGCAATGGTAGCTGACATCATGAAAGAGCTTGATGCAGAGGGCATTGCATACAACAAGAACCTCGAAATCGGTATCATGATGGAGACACCGGCAGCCTGCATGATGGCAGATGTGCTTGCAAAAGAGGCAGCCTTCTTCAGTATCGGAACAAACGACCTGACAGGCTACACGATGGCAGTAGACCGTGGAAACTCAAAGGTAGCATACCTTTATTCAGCTTTCAATCCGGCAGTGCTTCGCGCAATCAAGCGTATCATCGAGTGCGGTAAGAAAGAGGGTATCATGGTAGGCATGTGTGGAGAGGCAGCAGCAGATCCAAAGCTTATTCCGCTGTTACTCGCATTCGGACTTGATGAGTTCTCAGTGAGTGCCACAAGTGTGCTTAAGACCAGAAAGACCATCGCAGACAGCAGCATGGCAGAATGCAAGGAATTGGCAGACAAGGTAATGGCATGCGCTACAGAGGCAGAGGTACAGGCAGTGCTTGCGCAGCAGTAGATGCTAAATCCAAACAAGTATAAAAGTTAGTAAAAGAGTATAAATAAGAGTAAAATATAAAAGTATAACATTGAAATTTATTATAAAGAC
>OGIE01004663.1_pt1 | contig 12693 bp, 9 predicted proteins | sample 1571581 | NCBI WGS metagenome assembly OGIE01 (sample SAMEA2582021, study PRJEB24529) | metagenome | biome: Human gut stool | place: China | collected 2011
TGTGTTTCTGTATTCGAAGGAAACGAACCTGTAGTAATTGCAAACAGTGAAGGTAAGCGTACAACTCCTTCAGTAGTGGCATTTGTAGACGGCGGCGAACGTAAGATCGGTGATCCTGCAAAGCGTCAGGCAATCACAAACCCTACAAGAACCGTGTTCTCTATCAAACGTTTCATGGGTGAGAACTGGGATCAGGTTCAGAAAGAAACCGCTCGCGTACCTTATAAAGTGGTAAAAGGTGACAACAATACTCCGCGTGTGGATATTGACGGACGTCTCTATACTCCGCAGGAAATTTCTGCAATGATTCTGCAGAAAATGAAAAAGACCGCTGAAGATTATCTGGGACAAGAAGTAACGGAAGCCGTAATCACCGTTCCGGCTTATTTCTCCGACTCTCAGCGTCAGGCTACGAAGGAAGCCGGTCAGATTGCCGGTCTGGAAGTAAAGCGTATCGTGAACGAACCGACAGCTGCTGCCTTGGCTTACGGTATCGATAAAGCGAACAAAGATATGAAGGTTGCCGTATTCGACCTTGGTGGTGGTACATTTGATATCTCTGTCCTTGAATTCGGTGGCGGTGTGTTTGAAGTTTTGTCAACGAATGGTGATACTCACCTTGGGGGGGATGACTTTGACCATGTAATCATCAATTGGTTGGTAGAAGAATTCAAGAACGACGAAGGTGCTGACCTGACTCAGGACCCGATGGCTATGCAACGTTTGAAAGAGGCTGCTGAAAAGGCTAAGATTGAATTGTCTTCTTCTACAAGCACCGAAATCAACTTGCCGTATATCATGCCGGTAGGTGGTGTGCCCAAGCACTTGGTTAAGACTTTGACCCGTGCTAAGTTTGAAGCTCTGGCTCACAATTTGATTCAGGCTTGTTTGGAACCCTGTAAGAAGGCTATGTCTGACGCTGGTTTGAACAATGCTGATATTGACGAAGTAATCCTTGTAGGTGGTTCTTCTCGTATTCCGGCTGTACAGAAGTTGGTTGAAGACTTCTTCGGAAAGGCTCCTTCCAAAGGTGTGAACCCAGATGAAGTAGTAGCTGTGGGTGCTGCTGTGCAGGGTGCTGTATTGACGGATGAGATTAAAGGTGTGGTATTGCTGGATGTTACTCCGCTGTCTATGGGTATCGAAACTCTGGGTGGTGTAATGACGAAGCTGATTGATGCTAATACCACTATTCCGTGTAAGAAGAGCGAAACCTTCTCTACGGCTGCCGACAACCAGACGGAAGTTACCATCCATGTATTGCAGGGTGAACGTCCGATGGCTGCACAAAACAAATCTATCGGTCAGTTCAACCTGACAGGTATTGCTCCGGCACGTCGTGGTGTTCCTCAGATTGAGGTAACGTTCGATATCGATGCTAACGGTATCTTGAAGGTATCTGCCAAAGATAAGGCTACCGGTAAGGAACAAGCTATCCGTATCGAGGCTTCCAGTGGCTTGAGCAAGGAAGAAATTGAAAAGATGAAAGCTGAGGCAGAAGCTAACGCAGAAGCTGACAAGAAAGAACGTGAAAAGATTGACAAGCTGAATCAGGCTGACTCAATGATTTTCACTACTGAAAATCAGTTGAAAGAGCTGGGTGATAAATTACCGGCTGATAAGAAAGCTCCGATTGAAGCTGCTTTGCAGAAACTGAAAGATGCTCACAAGGCACAGGATTTAGCTGCAGTGGATACCGCCATGGCAGAATTGAATACTGCATTTCAGGCTGCAAGCGCTGAGATGTATGCACAGAGCGGTGCCCAAGGTGGTGCTCAGGCTGGTCCGGATATGAATGGCGGACAACAAGCTGGCGGTGCTCAGGATAATAGTAAGCACGGTGACAATGTGCAGGATGCGGACTTCGAAGAGGTGAAGTAAGATTAGTTAGATAAACTAAGTATATTAAAGGGAAAAGCTGTAAATCTATGATTTATGGCTTTTCCCTTTTTTTGATACCTTTTTCCTTTTGCAAAAAGAAATCTATTATTTTTATATCTGATATTTTGCCTTACATGATAATTTATTTACCTTTGATTGAAGAAGACATTCATAACCTTAATATATTAAAGAAAAAGACATGAACAAATCAATTAACTACTGTAGGAAATTCAAGGCATTATCGTTTACTTTTCTACTCTCTTGTACACTATCCTGCCTGCCTGCGTATGCGGTAGAAGAAAGTAATATCGGAACAACGCAACAAGAAACTAAAATTGTCAATGTAGTAAAAATCAACCCGGCTGCGGTTGACATCTTATTTTCTAACCATCAACGCATGACACTCGATTTCTACGGAGAGAATATTTTCAGAATGTTTCAGGATAATTCGGGCGGAATGCTTAGGGATCCGGAAGCAAAGCCGGAAGCTAAAATTCTCGTAAGCCAACCACGTAGAGATGTGTCGCAATTGGATCTTAAAAACAATGTCGATTCCATCTCCATCATTACTGGAAAGATTAAAGTAGAGTTCGATAAAAACACTACATTGATGAAAGTCACTAACCTTGAAACAGGAACTACTGTGCTGGAACAGGCTGAACCCGTTCTTTTTGACAAAGAAAGGGTCACCCTGAAACTGAAAGAAACCTCGCAGGAATATTTCTATGGTGGTGGTGTGCAGAATGGACGTTTCTCGCACAAGGGCAAAGCGATCTCTATTGAAAATCAAAATAGCTGGACGGATGGTGGCGTAGCATCGCCTAATCCATTTTATTGGTCGACAGGTGGTTACGGTTTGATGTGGTATACTTTCAAAAGAGGAGTCTACGACTTCGGAAGAGAAGAGAAGGGCATTGTGAAGCTGTTTCATCAAACGACCTATCTTGACCTCTTTATCATGGTCAATGATGGTGCTACTTCTTTGTTAAACGACTATTACCAACTGACTGGACATCCTGTACTGATACCGAAGTTCGGTTTCTACCAAGGACATCTGAACGCTTACAACCGTGACTACTGGAAAGAAGACGAAAATGGCATCTTGTTTGAAGACGGGAAACGCTACAAAGAAAGCCAGAAAGATAATGGCGGTATCAAAGAATCATTGAATGGGGAAAAGGATAATTACCAATTCTCGGCACGCGCTGTGATAGATCGTTACAAGAACCATGACATGCCACTGGGTTGGCTGTTACCTAATGATGGCTACGGAGCTGGTTACGGTCAGACGGAAACATTGGACGGTAATATTCGGAACTTGAAGAATTTGACAGGTTATGCCCGTAAGAATGGTGTGGAAATAGGTCTGTGGACACAGTCCGACCTCCATCCTAAAGAGGGTATCAGTGCTTTGTTGCAACGTGATATTGTAAAAGAGGTGCGTGATGCAGGTGTACGTGTACTGAAAACCGACGTTGCCTGGGTAGGTGCCGGATATTCCTTTGGACTGAACGGCATCACGGACGTAGCACAGATTATGTCTTACTATGGCAATGATGCCCGTCCCTTCATTATCTCCCTCGATGGTTGGGCCGGTACACAACGCTATGCCGGTATCTGGTCGGGCGACCAGACCGGAGGTGTTTGGGAGTACATCCGCTTCCACATCCCGACTTATATCGGTTCGGGGCTGTCGGGTAACCCCAATATCTGTTCTGATATGGATGGTATTTTCGGTGGAAAGAATCCGGTAATCAACACCAGGGATTTTCAGTGGAAAACCTTCACACCGATGCAGTTGAATATGGACGGATGGGGAGCCAATGAAAAGTATCCTCATGCTTTGGGCGAACCAGCCACTTCTATCAATCGCTGGTATCTGAAACTGAAATCGGAAATCATGCCTTATGCTTACAGCATTGCCAGAGAATCAGTGGACGGTCTGCCTATGATACGGGCTATGTTTCTGGAATATCCCAATGCTTACACGCTGGGTAGAGCCACTCAATATCAGTTCCTCTATGGTCCGTATTTTCTGGTAGCGCCTGTTTACCAGGCTACCAAGGCAGATGGGCAAGGTAACGACATCCGCAACGGTATTTATCTTCCCGAAGGTGAATGGGTCGATTATTTTTCCGGTGAAGTATATCAGGGCGGACGCATCATCAATAACTATGCTGCACCACTCTGGAAATTACCCGTATTCGTGAAGAAAGGAGCCATTATTCCTATGACATCTCCCCATAACAATGTCAGCGAAATAGACAAAAAACTACGTATATACGAACTCTATCCTTGCGGACAGAGTACATTTACCGAGTATGATGATGATGGAACGACTGAGGAGTACCGCTTAGGTAAGGGCGTAAGTACAGTGATTGAATCCGACGTCAACGCTAAGGGGAATGTTACAGTTACTATTCATCCGGCTCAGGGTGATTTTGATGGTTTCGTAAAAGAGAAAGCTACTGAGTTTAGAATTAATGTAACTGAAAAGTCTAAGAAGATTTCGGCAACTATCGGCAAGAATAAGATTAAACTTACAGAAGTAGGCAGTATGGACGAATTCCTTCGGAAAGAGGATGTTTACTTCTACGCTGCCCAGCCAAACCTGAATAAATTTGCTACCAAAGGCAGCGAGTTCGAAAAAGAGATTATTACCAAGAACCCTCAACTTCTTGTCCGATTGGCTGTTGCCGATATTACGGCAGCCCCGACAGTATTGAAGATAGACGGATTTGTATTTGCTCCGGCTGACAACCATCTGGTAGCCTCGGGCTCACTGGTTGCCCCTCAGGCGCAGGTGACCGAAGAAAATACTGCAGCCTATACTCTGAAACCGACTTGGAACAAGGTGGACAATGCAGATTATTATGAAATCGAATTTGATGGCATGATTTACAGCACCATAAAAGATACAGAATTATTGTTTGATGGTCTGAGCGTGGAGACAAATTATAGTTTCAAAATACGTTCTGTAAACAAAGACGGACAGTCTGACTGGTCATCTTTCAGCGCCACTACCAAGAAAGATCCGCTGGAATTTGCCATACATGGTATTGTGGGGGAAACTACTGCTGCTAATCAGGGCCGTTCGCTTCGCCGTCTGTTCGATTTTGAAGAAGGCGAATTGTGGCACACCAAGTATAATGAAAAAGCTGTTCCCTTCGATTTGATTATGGACTTGAAGTCCATCAACCAGGTTGAGAAGTTCCACTACCTGCCCCGTGAGAATGCCGGAAACGGAACGCTGCTGAAAGGTAATGTGTACTACAGTATGGATAAAGAAAACTGGACCGATGTGGGATCTTTCGACTGGAAGCGCGATAATGAAGTGAAGATATTCACCTTTGCCCAAGCTCCTACCGCCCGTTATATTAAGATGAGTATCACTGAGGCTGTGGGTAATTATGGTTCGGGACAGGAGATCTACGTCTTTCGGGTGCCTGAAACGGAAAGTTATCTGCCGGGTGACATCAACAACGACAAGTTGGTTGACGAAAATGATCTGACCTCCTATATCAATTACACAGGACTGAGACGTGGTGATGCCGACTTTGAAGGATACATCAGTAACGGCGATTTGAACCGTAACGGTTTGATAGATGCCTACGACATCTCTGTGGTTGCCACGCAACTGGATGGCGGTGCCGATGCCGTAAGAGGTGAGAAGGTGGAAGGAAGCCTTAGCATCAGCACACCCAAACAAGCTTATGCCAAAGATGAAATCGTTGAAGTACTTGTGAAGGGAACCGATCTGCATTTTGTGAATGCCCTCAGCTTTGCGTTACCTTACGATCCTGCTGATTATGAATTTGTAGGTATACAGTCGCTGGGTATGAAGGAGATGGAGAACCTGACCAATGACAGGCTCCATACCAACGGTACCAAGTCATTGTATCCTACGTTCGTAAACATAGGAGAGCGCGATACGCTTGAGGGAGACGGTGACCTCTTCATCATCAAGCTCAAAGCCAAGCGGAAAATAACCTTCAACTTGAAGGCGATAGACGGATACTTGGTAGACAAACTATTGAATGTGCATACGTTCTAAAAAGAAACGAGATTTTATTATAGAAAAAGGTGCATCAGAAACCAATCTGACGCACTTTCTTCTGTTTTAAGCGCTACTTTCGGAAGGTTTAGAATCGGCCTTCCTGCAAATAACCATATTCTCTGGCTGTGTCAAAACAGGGACATTCTTCCAGCCATGATTCCGGCTCTACCTGTAAGTTGTCATCTGCCATTTGAGGTAAATCACGATGTCCGCAGATGTGGCATTTGGGGAAATCGATGAGGAGTGTTTTGAGCAGGACTATCATAGAATGTTTTTGCCATTCGGTACGTGTATCTTTGGGTACTCCGTGGCGGTTGAGGCCACCTTCATAGCATATAGCAATGCTACTAGTATTATGTCCTCTGGCATGCGCTCCCGGCTTTCGGATAGGACGTGTGTTCTTTATATCTCCGTTCTTCCGGATATAATAATGGTAGCCGGTACCATTTAACCCACGTTGCCGGTGCGATTTTTCTAACTCCATTTCCGTTAATGTATCATTTTCCTTTGTTGCGGAACAATGAATGACTATCAGATGAATTGTTCTCATAGGTGTTAAATGTTTTGTAAGGTGAATACTTTGTCTATTCATCGCAAGAGAACAATAAGTTTAAATCAATGTTCACATTTGCAAAGGCTTATTTGCTGTTTTTACATTCTTTTGCTTATTAGGTGTCTGAGTGATGATTGTTGGAAATATTTCCTATAGGAAACTTTTTCCTTGTTTTTTTCTTCGCAAATCGATAGGGTTTTTCTGTTCTGAACGATCTTATAAGTAGAAAACAAGAATTGTTCACCTTTAAAATCATATGAAGATGAAAAAGTTAGTTGGAATTACAGTCGGGTGGTTGATGGCATTTTTGCTGTTGGGCGTTTCACCTCTATGGGCACAGGACGAAGTTGAAAGCTATTTCACTATCACAGGGGTAGTGAAGAATAAGGATAACAAGCGGAAGCTGGAAAACGTGAATGTGTCTGTTCCCGGTACGAATATCGGAACCGTTACAAATGCTGACGGTGTGTTCTCTCTGAAGATTAAGGATGCGGAAGTTGTTCATGGATTGGAAGTTTCCCATATCGGATATCTTAATACTCAAATCTCCCTGAAGGAAAATAAAGATGTATCCAACCTGACAATCTGGATGCTGCCTGCCCCTAATCTGCTGAGTGAAATTGTCATTTTCGGCAATAATGGCCGGGCTCTTGTGGAAGAGGCTATTAAGAAAATCCCGGTGAACTATGCTGCAGATAAAAACCTGCTGACTGCATTCTATCGGGAAACTGTGCAGAAGAGGCGCCGTTACATCAGTGTGTCGGAAGCTGTTATAGATGTGTCTAAAACAGCCTACAGTGACCGTGACCCGGCGGGTGACAAAGTGCAGTTGCAGAGGGGGCGCCGCCTGTTGAGCCAAAAGACGAGCGATACGCTGGCGGTCAAGGTAGTGGGAGGCCCTAATCTGTCCATCTATCTGGATATTGTGAAGAACGGGGATGCATTGCTGAGTATGGAAAATCTGAATTACTATGATTTTCACATCGAGGAACCTGTGAACCTGGACAACCGTATGCAGTATGTGGTAAGTTTCCGTCCCAGAGTCAGCCTGATGTATGCGTTGTTCTACGGAAAGCTTTATATCGACTTCGAGAAACTGGCATTTACCCGTGCGGAATTCTCACTGGACATGCAGAACAGGGTGAAAGCTGTGGAAGCTATTCTCCACAAGAAGCCTCTCGGACTGCGCTTCAGACCGCAGGAAGTTTCCTATCTGGTGACGTATAAAGAAAAGAATGGAAAGACGTACCTGAACTATATCCGGAATGAAATCCGCTTCAAATGCGACTGGAAAAAGCGTTTGTTCTCTTCAAGCTACACGGCATTTTCTGAAATGGTGGTGACGGACAGAAAGGAGAATAACTTCGCGGCTATTCCCAGCAAGAAGGCTTTTAAGGAAAAACAAGTGTTCTATGATATGGTAGATGTATATTGGAATGAAGACTTCTGGAATGCATACAATATTATTGAACCTACAGAGTCTCTGGAGCATGCAGTGAGCAAATTGAAAAAGCAATCGCGTTAGATTTCAGATAGTTTTGCTTATATTTGGAGACCAACAATAATTCCGGGATATGCTGAATGAACTGTTCATACTGACTAAAATAAAAGAGGGCGATATAAAGGCGTTTGAGGAAATCTTCCGTCGTTACTATTCCCCTCTTTGCTGGTATGCCGCAGGTATTACGGGAGAGATGGAGGTTGCCGAGGAAATAGTGGAAGAATTGTTCTACGTCTTTTGGAAAGACCGGGAACACTTGCAGATTTTCCAGTCTGTAAAGAGCTATCTATACAAATCAGTGCGTAATGAGGCTCTCCAATATTGCCAGCACAAAGAGGTCAAAGAACGGTATCGTGAGTATGTATTGGCAGGCAATGCCACGGAACCGGTTTCCGATCCTCATCGGCAAATGGAGTACGAAGAGTTGCAGGGGCTGATTCGCCACACGCTTGATAAACTGCCCGGGCGCAGGCTCCGGATTTTTGAAATGCATCGCATGGAAGGAAAGAAATATGCGGAGATTGCCTCGCAACTCTCTCTGTCCGTTAAGACGGTAGAGGCTGAGATGACGAAAGCACTCCGAACCTTACGAAATGAAATTGATAATTATATTCTTACGAAATGATTGAAGTGAATAAAAATAGGACAAAGACGGATGAGGCATGGGAACGTTTGTATGCCCGTTTGGATGAAGACCACCTGCTGACAGAAGCAGGGAGGGGACGGGCAGTGCGCCGCAAACTTCTTCTGCAATGGGGAACGCTGGCGGCTGCCGTGATTGCGGGCTTTGTCTGGCTGGCGTCCACCCTGTGGTTGGTGCCGGGAAGTGAAAACATAGACCTTAACCTGGTGACACAAGAGAACAAGGAAGCATCTACACTGGTCACTACCCTTGAAGATGGTTCTGTAGTTTATCTGGCACAAGAAAGCACTTTGCAGTATCCCGAACATTTTGCTACGGATAAAAGAATGGTGAACCTACAGGGAGAAGCCTTCTTCGACGTGGCGAAAAAGCAAGAACAAACCTTCCTGATTGAGACGGAAAAGGTGCGGATAGAGGTGCTGGGCACGGCTTTCAATGTCCGCAGCCATGAAGATGGTCCTTTCAAACTGTCTGTAAGGCGGGGCAAGGTAAGGGTATCTATGAAGCAAGGCGGGCAAAGCGTGCTTGTGAACGCAGGAGAAACCGTTACGCTGCAGGCGCAACAGTTGCAACTGAGCGAGACGACGGATTTCGACGCATTCGGACGCTACACTAGGAATATACGTTTCAAGGACGAGTGTCTGGAAGACGTCTTGCGGGTAGTGAATGCGGAAGCCTCTGACTTGCAGATAAAGACCGGTTCATCCGTTTTAGGCAAACGGAAGCTGACTATTGAGTTTGAAGACAGTTCGCCCGAAGCGATGGCTGAACTGATTTGCTGGGCACTCGCTTTGAAGTGTTCCCGCGAAGGGGATAAGTTGATTCTGTCCGAATGATAACCTCAAATATATAAAGTAATGAAGCCGCATCGTTTCCTCATCATCCTTTTAGGACTGCTCCTCGTTATCGGTAGCATGAAAGCGGAGGGGGGAGATGTGCTGGACCGTATCATCAGGTTGCCCCGGGCGAAGGGGACGGTATATGCGTTGTTGGGGAAAGTCTCGGAGCAATCCGGATACCTTTTTGTTTATGACAGTAAGGTAGTGGACAATGATGCGGTAGTGAAGACGAAAGGGAAAAAGTGCACTGTCCGGCAGGCTATTTACGAAATAATAGGTAATAAGAGATTAGAACTTAAAGTTATAGGGCAGCATATCCTGATTCTGCCTCCTGTGGAAAAGATTGTAAGAACAGAAAAGGTGGCAAAAATACCTCAATCGGTTTTCTTTACTATCACCGGCACTTTGAGGGATAAGGAAACGGGCGAACCCGTATCCAATGCATCCGTCATAGTTCAAGGAACTTCAATAGGTAATATTTCAAATAAAGATGGGGAGTTCCGGCTTCACTTGCCGGACTCCCTGAAAAACAGCACTCTCTCGTTTTCGCATTTAGGCTATATGGCACAGACTATTGAAGCGGCTACGTTGGTTGGTCGTGACAATGTGCTGAATCTGGAACCTAAAGTAGTCCCTTTGCAGGAAGTATTGATAAGGCTGGTGGAACCAAAGAAATTACTACGGGAAATGCTTGAACGCCGGGAGGAAAACTATTCATTGGAACCCATCTATCTGACTACATTCTATCGTGAGGGGGTTCAGTTGAAGAATAAATTCCAAAGCCTGACGGAAGCTGTCTTCAAGGTATATAAGACTTCTTTGAAAGAAAAGAATGCGTTCGACCAAGTGAAGCTGTTAAAGATGAGCCGGATTGACAACCGGGAAAGTACCGACAGCCTGGTGGCTAAGATAAGAGCCGGCATCCAGGCCTGCCTGCAACTGGACATAATGAAAGACCTGCCGGATTTTTTCTCTGTTGATGAATTGAATAATCCGTATGTATATACCTCCGGCGACATCACATTCATAGACGACCGTTGTGTCAATGTGGTCTATTTTGAGCAAAGGCACGATGTTAAGGAACCGCTTTATTGTGGAGCACTGTATATTGACTCGGAAAACGGGGCTTTGGTGCAGGCCCGTATTGAGATGCAGCCCAAATACATCAAGAAAGCCACACGGATTTTTGTAGTCCGGCAGGCGCCGAAAGTGAATCTGACAGCCCAGAAAATAGTATATACCATCTCCTATAAGCCCTGGAACGGGACTTATTATATTCATCATATTCGTGGCGACCAGTATTTCAGGATGAAGCGGAAACGTGCTTTCTCAAGCAATCCCATTCTGCACACATGGTTTGAGATGGTGACATGCAGGGTAGACAATGAGAATGTAACTCGTTTCCCACGTGCCGAAAGGCTGCCGACACGTACAGTTCTTGCCGAGGAAGACTTCAAGTATGACAAAAACTTCTGGGAGGATTTCAATGTCATTCCACTGGAAGAGGAACTCAGTAAGATTATAGAGAAAGTAGCGTTAAAGATAGAAAAAATAGGTCCGCAGGAAGAATAAGATTATCCGGATAGTTGTAATTTTGCAGCCGGAATCAATAAGTATTAGTATAAAAATGGAATTGCCTAAAGATCCGATGATGCTTTTCAGCTTCATCAATACAAAATTGCGTGATTGTTATTCTTCACTGGATGAGCTCTGCGATGATATGAATGTCAATAAAGAGATGATTGTAGGGCTGTTGCAGTCTGCCGGATTTGAGTATAGTGCAGAGCATAACAAGTTCTGGTGATTCGCATTGATTATTTCTTCTTCCGGTGTTCCTTCTTCAGGTAGAAGTTGAATCCGGCATATATTTGCAGCGTACCAAATCCGTTGTTCAGGGAAAAATTATCCCGGTAGTAATCGTACGTTCTGCCCAGGAATGAGGTGCCTACAAAATATTTGCTGTTATTGTATACCACGCCTGCCCGCAATATAAAATCTATATTGAAGTTCTTGTACCACTCACTTGGCTCTTCCGCCGCCTTTTCAATCCGCGAAGTCTTATAAGCAACTGCCGGGCAGAGCGACAGACAGGCAAGGCAGTTACGTGCAAACACCCAGTTGTAGGCATAACCGAAGTTGAGGCTAATGTTTGTGTATTTTATGTGCCTTACTTTCATGCCGGGGTTCATCGTTTCCTGAATCACTTCGGGCAGTTTTGTATAATCGAACTTCAGATTGTGTGTAGACACGGAAAGCCCGGCTATGAGCGAACCTGCATTTCGGCGCTGGTTGGTGGACTGGCTGAAAGCTGCCGGATAAGAAAAGTGCCGGTTATTGAAGATGTAGTATAGGTTCAACCCTTTCATGTTCACTTTCAAACCGTTGAAGTCCTCGGAGTAATTAGAAGGAATGCGGTCTGAGAAACCTGTCACATTGTGTATCTTATAATCGTTTCCTGTGCGGCGATAGAATATATCCACACCTAACTTTGAACTATAAAGGCTGAGGTCAAATTCTGTTCCCCTGTTTTTTCCGCTTTTCTTTCCGATGAGTCCGTCTGTATCCACAGACCACCCTAAGAATATCCAGCGCCAACCAAAATAAGCGCCTATCTTATTATGAGGGTTGGGGGTGAAGCGGAGTCGTTGAGGTTCGGGAGCGGATGTACCTACGGAGTAATACTCGTAATTTGTGAAATGATCCAGCATTAAGGCGTAGTTGTAGCGATTGGGACTTATGTAGGTGGTATCAAAGTCATTGAAGTTGAGGAACTTCTTTATTACTTTCATGAAGCCTCCCTGTTGTTTTTTGATGCTGATGCTGTCGTATACAATAGAGTCGTTCCCTCTGTTTTGAGCAAACAAAGCGAGCGGCAATAACATACATAACCAGACGACAAAGCCTTTCAACATCAACCTTATTTTAAATTAATACTTCATACTCCTATGCTATAAACAAAGTAAAAGAGAAAAAGTGCAATCATTCTATTTGCGAATTTAACGGTTCTTTTGCATATATCCAATAATCTCGCAAGTTTGTTTCATTCTAGTTTTTGCTGTGTTAATTTTTAACACAAGGTGTTTGGGTAGTTAACAAGATTGTCATGTCTATTAAACCATGTTATAAAAGTGCCTGTTCGGGCCTGAAAATTTGGAGTTATCCCCAAAGTCCGTATCTTTGCAATGTGTTTTTCATAGTATTAGATTTAAGGTTAACAAA
>OGIE01004667.1_pt1 | contig 12686 bp, 8 predicted proteins | sample 1571581 | NCBI WGS metagenome assembly OGIE01 (sample SAMEA2582021, study PRJEB24529) | metagenome | biome: Human gut stool | place: China | collected 2011
CAGCTTTTTGACGAAGCAGTTGCATCTTCCTATGAGGAAGCAGAAGAATTCCTTGAAGACTGTATGGCGGTAGAGCTGAAAACGCTCAAAGAAGTACGTGCATACTTTGATGAAGCAGGTGCAGACATCAGTGGAATGACAGATGAGGAACTGGAAGATGCAAGTGAAGTATTTGCTCTGCCGGATGGAAAATATCTGATAGTAGAAGGATAAAAACTGTTCGGTCAAATTATGGATATCACGTGATATATCGGAGAAATAACTGTAAAACACAGTTCGGTCCCTGAATATTGGAGAAAATTGAACTCTGATACTCAGGGGCTGAAGTTGTTTTAAGGGAGAAAATACAGATTACATTTCCGGAAAATGCGATGCTATAATGCTCTTATACAGAGAAAAAAACGATGCTGTGGTCTGTGATGGGAATGAAAAGGGCAGACAGACACAGAAGCATCACAGAACTGTAATTATTCAGTACCTTCAGAGTGGCTGCTGAATAATTACAAATCTTATTATAAATGAAAAGGAGGACTACAGATGGAGAGAAAGAGATTTCTTGCAGTTGTAATGACTGTGATGATGGTTATTTCAATGATTCCATCCATGGTTTTTGCGGCAGCTCCGTCAGGAGAAGTGGGCGGTAAGCTTAAGATTAAGGGACTGGCAGCTGTAGGCGTAGTAGTGAGTGCAGATTATGCAAAGGTTACACCGGAAGAGGTTACAGATGAAGATTTCACTTTTTCCTGGTCAAGACAGACAGGGGAGAAGGAGTTAACACAGGTAGGTACTGAGAAGACCTATACGATCACTCAGGATGATCTGGGATGCAGACTGGTGCTTGATCTGACCCCTGTAGATGGAAGTGGACTGACAGGTACTCTTACTGCAAAGACGTTAGAGGTAGCTGCAACTGAAGAAGAGGCGAAAGCAGTGGAACAGGAAGCAGAGGATGCACAGCAGACAGAAACGGCAGATGGAACAGAGAATGCACAGCTGGAAGAAACGGCAGATGGAACAGAGGATGCACAGCTGGAAGAAACAGCAGATAATGCAGAAGGCAGTCAGGATTCTGAAAATCAGGACACAGATAGAACAGAAGATGTACAGCAGAATGCAGGGAATGAACAGGAAGATGGATCTCAGAACACAGAAGGTCAGCCGGAGGAAACAACAGAAGGTACTGATGATTCCCAGATGAAAATTTATACAGAAGATCAGCTGCAGGTGGATGAGAACGGAAATGTCGTGGACGGCGACTTGATCCTCTACATCTGTGGAAAGTACATGAAGGAACAGGGACTTCTGCGCAACAATAAGATCGTTACCACAGTTATGTCAAACCTTGGCCTTTACAAGGCACTTGACCGTGAGGGCATCGGCTACGAGAAGACGGCTGTTGGCGACAAATATGTATATGAAAATATGTCAAAGACCGGAAACTGCCTCGGCGGTGAGCAGTCAGGACATATTATTTTCAGCAAATATGCGACTACCGGTGACGGAATCCTGACGTCCTTAAAGATCATGGAGGTTATGCTGGAGAAAAAAGAAACACTCGGAACACTTGCCTCGGAGGTAACAATTCTTCCGCAGCTTTTAAAGAATGTCCGGGTGGCAGATAAAGCGGCTGCGCTGAACGATCCGGATGTGCAGGCAGCGGGAAAGGCTGTTGATGAGGCACTTGGAAATGACGGAAGACTTCTCCTCCGTCAGAGCGGAACAGAGCCGCTGATCCGCGTTATGGTCGAGGCGGAGACACCGGAGATCTGCGAGAAGTACGTGGATCAGGTGATCGATGTATTGAAGAAAAAAGGTCATGTGACAGAAAGCTGATCGCTTGAAATATAAAATATGAAGGATGAGGCAGTGAAATAATTTGCTGCCTCATTTTACATATGGTTATAATCTCAGAAAGGCTTGGGAGGTGTACAGTGACTTCGTAGTTACTTTTCATGGGTAGGAATTTTCTGAACTGAAAATTCCGTATGATACTGTTATGACCGCGGATTTTGCCGATTCGGAATGCGAAGCATCGGCAAAATCCTGTTACAGTGCGCGGGCATGGAGTGTCCGTGTACTGTAACACTGCATATCTCCCATATCTAAATGTTATGGTATAGATTCTTGCGATTCCTTTTTCGCAGTGATATAATGAAGAAACGAAAAGGAAGCGGCCGAAAAACGCGGCCGCCGCCAGAATTTCACAAAAAAGGACTGATGAAAATGGGGTTAGACCTAAAAGCGTAACATTGTTTATAATTGAGAAGTACAGCGTGGTTTACCGACTCCGTGGCCTGCGACTATGAAGCTGGAGGGAAACTGCAGTGCCTGGAAAGACTGCATGATTACAAAAATTCATGAAATGCAGGAATGAAAATGACTTTTATCAGAAAAGCGGAGGAAAGAAACTATGATGAATTATAAGAGATATCAGAGAGTACCGGTCATGAATTACCCGGAGAGGGAGTGGCCGAATAAAGAGATCGAGAAAGCACCGATCTGGTGCAGTGTGGATCTGCGCGACGGCAATCAGGCACTTGTAGAGCCGATGGTCGTTGAAGAGAAGATCGAAATGTTCAATATGCTGGTGCAGATGGGCTTCAAGGAGATCGAGATCGGTTTCCCGGCCGCTTCCCAGATCGAATTTGACTTTTTAAGACAGCTCGTTGAACGCAGGCTGATCCCGGACGATGTGACGGTTCAGGTTCTGACCCAGTGCCGTGATCACCTGTTAAAGAGAACCTTCGAGTCCATTCAGGGAATCCCGAAGGCAGTTGTGCATATTTACAACTCTACATCCACCTTACAGCGTGATGTTGTATTCCATATGGACCGTGAGGAGATCAAGCAGATCGCAATCGACGGTGTCGATATGGTAAAGAAGTACATGAAAGATTATGACGGAAAAGTGATCCTGGAGTATTCCCCGGAGAGCTTTACCGGAACAGAGATGGACTATGCGCTTGATATCTGCAACGCGGTCCAGAGAGCATGGGGACCGACACCGGACAATAAGATGATCATCAACCTTCCGTCCACTGTTGAGATGACGACACCGAACGTATTCGCAGATCAGATCGAGTGGATGAGCAAACATCTGGAGAACCGCGAGAGCATCATTTTAAGCGTTCATCCGCATAATGACCGCGGAACAGGTGTCGCTGCTGCAGAACTTGCAATGCTTGCAGGCGCTGACCGCGTTGAAGGAACCCTGTTCGGAAATGGTGAGCGTACCGGCAACGTGGATATCCTGACCATCGCCTACAATATGTTCTCTCAGGGAATCGATCCGGAGCTTGAGATCGGCGACATTAAGAAGATCGCGGAGGTTTACGAGCGCTGCACAAAGATGCATATCGATCCGCGTCATCCGTACGCTGGAAAGTTGGTATTTACTGCATTCTCCGGTTCCCATCAGGATGCTATCAACAAGGGAATGCATGCGCTTATGGAAAGAAAGAGCGAGATCTGGCAGGTTCCGTATCTGCCGATCGATCCGTCCGATATCGGAAGAGAGTACGAGCCGGTGGTCCGTATCAACAGCCAGTCCGGAAAGGGCGGTGTTGCTTTCGTTATGGACAGCTTCTTTGGCTTCAAGCTTCCGCGCGGCATGCACAAGGAGTTTGCGGATGTGATCCAGAAGATCGCAGAGAAGCAGGGTGAGGTTGCACCGGAGCAGATCATGGAAGAGTTCCGCAAAGAGTATCTCGACCGCAAGGAACCGTACCACTTCCGCAAGTGCAAGATCACAGATTTCGAGTCCGGAGACCAGTTCACAACCGTTGCTGTTGTTACCTACTCTGACCACGGCGAGACAAAACAGTTTGAAGGTGTCGGAAACGGCCCGATCGATGCTGTGAAACGCGGACTGGAGGAGGAGCTTGGTATCTCAATCAAGGTTCTCGATTACAGCGAGCATGCGCTGACATCCGGTTCCGGGGCGCAGGCGGCTTCCTATATCCACCTGATGGATCAGAAGACCGGCAAGGTGACATACGGTGTCGGCATCAGCTCCAACATCACGAGAGCATCCTTAAGAGGTATCTTCAGTGCAGTTAACCGTCTGTTTGGAGATGCAGAGTAAAATAAAAATGTCGGATATACGTTCAGTGCTGCGGTAAGACATAGGGAGAAACTGCAGTGTCCGGCGGCAAATCATAAGAAAATTTTAAATGCGGCAGAAATGGGAATGCAATCCTGTTTTTGCCGCATTTTTGCGTCATATTTTTAATGAAATGTAAGAAAAAAGAGAAGAGTTTTTAGGAAGTTTTCTGTATAATACAAGTACAAACAAAAAACGAAAGATATCTAGCGGAGATATCGAAAACAAATAGCCACCGTGGGAACGATGAAAAGGAAACCGGTGGGAAAGTGAAAAAGTATATTCCGGAAACGGAAATATTTAGAAGAGGAGGGTTTCTATGAAGAAGAGATATTTTGCAGGTGCAGCAGTTGCGGCGATGATTTTAACCGCAGGAATGGCGACGACTTCCTTTGCGGACTGGTCACAGCAGAATGGAAAATGGTATTACTACAATGACAACAACGGACGCCTCGTTCGGAATGACTGGGTATGCTCCAAAGATGCATGGTATTATATGGATTATAATGGAGTGATGCAGACAAACAGCCTGATCGATGATACCTATTATGTAAATGAGAATGGTGTCATGATCACAAACACATGGAAGTACATCAACAACAGCCGCTGGAACGAAAGCGGATGGAGATATTTCGGAGCAAACGGAAAGGCGTACACAAACGGCTGGAAACAGATCAATGACGTGTGGTACCACTTTACGGATTCCGTTTTGGATATCGGCTGGGTGGAGATCGATGGTAAGATCTATCATTTAGAAGATTCCGGAGCTATGACGACGGGCTGGAGAAAACTGGCGGACAGAGAGGATGACTGGGGTGAGTACTGGTACTACTTTAATTCCAGTGGAAAGCTGATCTATGATGGTGAGCTGAAGATCTCCGGTGAGACCTATATCTTTGACCACAGCGGAAGAATGCTGACTGGCTGGGTAAATGAGTCTGATTACACATCTACAGGACGTGACGACCTCTCCAACAGCGATGTCAATGCCCTTCGCTACTTCCGCAGCGGCGGACAGCAGATGAACGGCTGGAGATATATGGCATCCCCGGATGACGCTGAGGAAAACTGGTACTACTTTAAAGATGGCCGCGCATACTCCACATCCTATAAAACAACGGAGGCCTGCGGATACGGAATAGCAAAGATCAAGGGCGAGACCTACTGCTTTGATAAAAAGGGCCGCATGAAGACAGGTCTTGTGGAGCTGAGCGACGGCAGAAAGTTCTACTTTGACAGTGACGGAAAGATGAAGACCGGGCGGATCGTGGTCAACGACGATAACCATGACAACGAAGTATTCTACTTCACAACTTCCGGCAGTATCGGAACGAGAGGAGACGGATTCACGGGTGTGAAGGACGGAAGTCTCTACGAGAACGGACGCCTTGTGAGTGCGGAAGAAGGAATGAAGTACGAGAAAGTCACCGTTGACGGAAAGACATATGTGGTCAACGAATCCGGTAAGGTAAAGACCAGCGGAACCGTGACAGATGCAGACGGCGTGAAATATAAGATCACGAAGGATCAGAACGGCGGATATAAAGTGGAAGTTTCCTGGTAGGAATGGATACAGAAAGCTTGAGGAGCTTATGATGTAAAATTTCATAGAATCCCATAAAAGAGAGATCCCGGCAGTTTGCTGTCGGGGTCTCTTGCACGTGGGTGCGCATTTTGTGAAAGGTAAATGATTTTACCTTTATATAAAAAGGCATACAAAAACGAACAAATGTTTGCATACAAAAACGAAATGTGATATACTGGGCGTAACCGGAAACAAGTCCGTAGCATGCGAGCATATCCGGCTTTCTTGACGAAGCGTATACTCAGAAAATTCTGTGAGAATGATAAAGCAAAAGCAGACATGGCAAAGAGGAGAGACACAATGCCGAAGCAATATATAAAAATACGAGGTGCCAACGAGCACAACTTAAAAAATATTTCCCTGGATATCCCGAGAAATGAGCTGGTGGTCCTGACCGGACTTTCCGGATCGGGAAAATCCTCCCTGGCATTTGATACGATCTACGCGGAGGGACAGAGACGCTATATGGAGTCTCTGTCCTCCTATGCGCGTCAGTTCTTAGGCCAGATGGAAAAACCGGATGTTGATAGCATCGAGGGACTTTCCCCGGCGATCTCCATCGACCAGAAATCCACGAACCGCAACCCGCGTTCCACCGTAGGAACTGTGACGGAGATATACGACTATATGCGTCTTCTGTACGCGAGGATCGGTATCCCCCACTGCCCGAAGTGCGGCAGGGAGATCCGGAAACAGACCGTGGACCAGATGGTGGACCAGATCATGACACTGCCGGAGCGGACGAAAATCCAGCTTTTAGCGCCAATGGTCCGTGGAAGAAAAGGACGTCATGAGAAGGTTCTGGAACAGGCGAAACGCAGCGGTTATGTCCGCGTGATGATCGACGGAAATCTCCACGAGCTGTCTGAGGAGATCACGCTGGAGAAGAATATCAAGCACAATATCGAGATCGTTGTGGACCGTCTTGTTGTGAAGCCGGGGATCGAGAAACGTCTGACGGACTCCATCGAGACTGTGATGAAGCTGTCCGATGGTCTGATGATCGTGGATGTAGCTGGCGGTGAGCCGATCAACTTCAGCCAGAGCTTTTCCTGCCCGGACTGCGGGATCAGTATCGAGGAGGTGGAGCCGCGAAGCTTCTCCTTTAATAACCCGTTCGGCGCCTGCCCGGACTGTTTCGGTCTGGGATATAAGATGGAATTTGATGAGGATCTGATGATCCCTGATAAGTCCCTGAGTATTAACGAGGGAGCGATCGTCGTCCTTGGCTGGCAGTCCTGCGCGAAGCCGGGAAGCTTTTCGAGGGCGATTCTGGATGCCCTGGCGGCAGAGTATCACTTTGATCTTGATACTCCGTTTAAAGATTATCCGAAGGAGATCCATGATATCCTGATCTACGGAACCGGTGGAAAGGAAGTAAAGGTCCACTATACAGGACAGCGCGGAACCGGCGTTTACGACGTGGCCTTTGAGGGCCTGATCGAGAACGTAAACCGCCGTTACCGGGAGACGTTTTCCCAGGCCAGCAAGGCAGAGTACGAGAGTTTTATGCGGATCACACCGTGTACCACCTGTCATGGACAGCGCTTAAAGCAGTCTTCTCTGGCAGTGACGGTAGGTGGGCTGAATATTTACGAGGCTACGAATATGTCCATCGTAAAATTCAGGGAGTTTATCGATGATCTGAAGCTATCTGAGATGCAGAAGATGATCGGTGAACAGATTTTAAAGGAAATCCGGGCGAGGATCAGCTTCCTGATCGACGTGGGACTGGATTATCTGTCCTTATCCCGGGCGACGGGTACCCTTTCCGGCGGCGAGGCACAGCGGATCCGTCTGGCGACCCAGATCGGCTCCGGACTTGTGGGGGTTGCCTATATCCTTGATGAGCCGAGTATCGGACTGCACCAGAGAGATAACGATAAGCTGTTGAAAACGCTGGAACATCTTCGGGATCTCGGAAACAGTGTGATCGTCGTGGAACACGATGAGGATACGATGCGGGCGGCGGACTGTATCGTGGATATTGGTCCGGGAGCTGGGGAACACGGCGGAAATGTGGTCGCTGTGGGAACGGCAGCCCAGATTATGAAGTGTAAGGAATCGATCACCGGTGCGTATTTAAGCGGCCGGATCAAAATTCCGGTGCCGAAGGAGAGAAGAAGCCCCACAGGCTGGATCAAAATCCGCGGCGCGAGGGAGAATAACCTGAAAAACGTTGATGTGGATGTGCCGCTTGGAATTATGACCTGCGTGACCGGTGTGTCAGGATCGGGAAAGAGCTCCCTGATCAACGAGATCCTCTATAAGGCGCTGGCGAAAAAACTGAACCGCGCCCGGACGATCCCGGGAGACCACGACGGAATCGACGGCGTGGAACAGCTGGACAAGATCATCGCTATCGACCAGTCTCCGATCGGAAGAACTCCGCGATCGAATCCGGCGACCTACACCGGTGTGTTTGACCTGATCCGTGATCTATTCGCAGCGACCACCGACGCGAAGGCGAAGGGATACTCAAAGGGACGGTTCAGCTTCAATGTAAAGGGCGGCCGATGCGAGGCCTGCAGCGGTGACGGAATCATCAAGATCGAAATGCATTTCCTGCCGGACGTCTATGTGCCCTGTGAGGTCTGTGGCGGAAAGCGGTACAACCGTGAGACTTTGGAAGTGAAGTATAAGGGAAAGAGCATTTACGATGTGCTGAATATGACTGTGGAGGAGGCGTTAAAGTTCTTTGAGAATGTGCCGTCTATCGCGAGAAAGATCGCGACATTGAACGATGTGGGACTTTCTTATATCCGGCTCGGACAGCCCTCGACGGAGCTTTCCGGCGGAGAGGCGCAGCGGATCAAACTCGCCACAGAGCTTTCCAGACGCGGAACCGGAAAAACAATCTATATCCTCGATGAGCCGACGACAGGACTCCACTTCGCGGATGTCCATAAGCTGGTGGAGATCTTAAGAAAGCTTTCCGAAGGTGGAAATACGGTGGTTGTGATCGAGCACAATCTGGATGTGATCAAGACCGCGGATTATATTATCGATATGGGACCGGAAGGCGGAGACCGCGGCGGTACCGTGATCGCGAAGGGAACGCCGGAGGAGATCGTGAAGGTTCCGGAGTCCTATACGGGGCAGTATGTCAAGAGGTATCTTGAGAACGGAGATACCGATTTAGACGAGTAAAAAAATGAAAGTTTCGAATCATCACTTGGAATACTTCCGGCGGTATGCTATACTGAAGTAATAAGAAAAACATAAATGCCCGACAGTAATTTCCATTACAGTTCATCCATGCTCTGGTTTGGCTGACCTGTAACTAATTTCCAGCTGTCGGGCAGTTATGTAAAACAGGGATCACACAGGAGGAATAAGCCCATGCTGTTAGTAAAAAACGCAAAAGTTTACGCACCGGAATATCTCGGAGTGAAGGATATCCTGATCGCCGGAGGAAGGATCGAAAGAATTGCGGATCATCTGCCGGAGTATGAGGGATGTGAAGTAATCGACGGAACCGGAAAGATCGTGACTCCGGGTATTATCGACCGCCACGTCCATGTGACCGGAGGCGGTGGAGAGGGAAGCTTCCACACTCAGGCACCGCAGGTCCAGCTATCCAGCCTGATCAAGGGTGGTGTGACAACTGTACTTGGACTTTTGGGAACTGACGGAATCAGCAGAAGTGTGGAGAATCTTTTAGCAAAGGTAAAAGCGTTAAAAGAAGAGGGAATTTCCGCCTATGCGATCTGCGGAGCCTATGGTTATCCGAGTACGACCGTGACCGGAAGTGTCAGCAAGGACATCATGTTTATCGATGAGATCCTTGGAGTGAAGCTTGCAATCTCCGATCACCGTGCGCCGAATATCACGACAGAGGAACTGATCCGTCTGGCCAGTGATGTCCGCACCGCAGGAATGCTGAGTGGAAAACCTGGATTTATCTGCCTTCATATGGGCGGAGACAAGAGAGCATTGAAACCGGTATTTGAGGCATTAGAGCGCACCTCGATCCCGCCGAAAACATTTCAGCCGACTCACGTGGGACGCAACGCGAACCTCTTAGAGGATGCGTTTAAGTTCGCGAAGATGGGCGGAACGATCGACCTCACCTGTGGGGAATCTGAAAGCAAGTTCCACTCTGTTGCAGATGCTGTCAAGAAAGCGAAAAAAGAAGGAGTTCCAATGGAGAAGGTGACCATGAGCTCCGATGGACAGGGAAGCTGGTCTAACTATGATACAGAAGGAAAACTTGTGGAGATAGGCGTTTCCGATGTGGATACGATCTACCGTCAGATCGTCTACATGGTAAAAGAAGAAAATATGGATTTGGAGGAACTTCTGGCTCTCGGAACCAAGAATCCGGCGATGGCTCTGGAATTATATCCGAAAAAGGGTGCTGTGAAGGAAGAAAGTGATGCGGATATCCTGATCATGAATGAAGATCTCTCTCTTGATACGGTGATCGCTATGGGCGTGCCTATGATGAGAGACGGGAAAATCCTTAAAAAGGGAACGTATGAGAAATAATGTTGCTGCCTGCACGAGGTGCAAATGTGCCTGACTATGTACAGGAACCTCCACTACCACCACTGTATTGTACGGAATTTTCAGTTCAGAAAATTCCTACCCGTGTACAGTAACCTTCATACTTATTAAAGTACAGGTTTTGAGGGAAAGCACTTGCCAAGTTTCTATGAATCCCTTATAATTAGTTCCAAATAGGAAAATTTATATCTGTCCGGCATTCCGGCACAAATCGATGCGGATTGCCGGGCAGTTATCAAGAAGTACATGCACATATTTCAGGAGGCACCCGATGAATCAGGAAAAAATTATTGTTATCGACTTCGGCGGCCAGTACAATCAGCTGGTTGCCCGTCGTGTCCGTGAATGCCATGTATACTGTGAGATCTACTCCTACCGGACTCCGATCGAACAGATCAAGGCAATGAATCCGAAAGGAATCATCTTAACCGGAGGTCCGAACAGCGTTTATGAGGAAGGTGCTGCTACATGCAGCAAGGAACTGTTTGAGATGGGCGTTCCGGTACTCGGACTCTGCTACGGCGCGCAGCTGATGTCCCACGTTCTCGGCGGACATGTATGCAAAGCACCGGTTCGTGAGTACGGCAAGATCGAAGTGACTGTGGACAAGACAAGCAAGCTTTTCGGAGATGTATCCGAGAAGACGATCTGCTGGATGAGCCACAATGACTACATCGAGAAAGAAGCACCTGGATTCAGAATCGTCGCACATACTCCGGACTGCCCGGTTGCAGCCGCTGAGTGCGAGGAGAAGAAATTATATGCGATCCAGTTCCATCCGGAAGTCCTTCATACTCAGGAAGGTACAAAGATGCTCCATAACTTCATCTATGAAGTCTGTGGATGTGCCGGAACATGGAAGATGGACGCATTTGTTGAAAACAGCATCAAAGCGATCCGCGAGAAAGTTGGAAATGGAAAAGTTCTCTGCGCGTTATCCGGTGGAGTTGACTCTTCTGTTGCAGCCGTTATGCTCGCAAAGGCAGTCGGCGACCAGCTCACCTGTGTATTCGTTGATCACGGTCTTCTCCGTAAGAATGAAGGCGACGAGGTCGAGGAAGTATTTGGACCGAATGGTCCGTACGATCTGCACTTTATCCGCGTAAACGCACAGCAGCGTTTCTACGATAAATTAGCAGGCGTTGAGGAGCCGGAGAGAAAGAGAAAGATCATCGGTGAGGAGTTTATCCGTGTATTCGAGGAAGAAGCAAAGAAGATTGGTGCTGTTGATTTCCTTGTACAGGGAACGATTTATCCGGACGTTGTAGAGAGTGGTCTCGGCGGAGAATCTGCAGTGATCAAATCCCACCACAATGTCGGAGGCCTTCCGGATTATGTTGATTTCAAAGAGATCATTGAGCCGCTCCGCGACCTCTTCAAAGACGAGGTCCGTAAGGCCGGTCTTGAGCTCGGAATTCCGGAAAAGCTCGTATACCGCCAGCCGTTCCCGGGTCCGGGACTTGGAATCCGTATTATCGGCGCCGTAACACCGGAGAAAGTAAAGATGGTACAGGAAGCTGACGCGATCTACCGCGAAGAGATTGCAAAAGCAGGAATCGACCGCAATATCGGCCAGTACTTCGCAGCCTTGACCAATATGCGCTCAGTAGGCGTTATGGGTGATGAGAGAACCTACGACTACGCGATTGCCCTGAGAGCGGTAAACACCATCGACTTTATGACTGCTGAGGCCGCTGAGATTCCGTGGGAAGTTCTCGGAATTGTATCAAGCCGTATTGTCAACGAAGTACCGCATGTTAACCGCGTACTCTATGACTGCACAGGGAAACCGCCGGCTACGATTGAGTTTGAATAGTTGGAGCAGAGCTTCAAAGCCTTTATTTTCAAGGGTTTTGAGGCTCTTTTCTTTTAGAATTGCATTTTGATTGCATTTTTTTATTCAACTGCTCTGTGATAGATTGCTGTATGCTGATTGCTGGTGTAATCGGCAACACTGGTTGTTGCCGGAGTATAAGTGAGAACGCCAGTTAATTTTTTGGCAACTTCCACGTTGGTGTTGGGATATAAATGTCCATAGGTTCCTAACGTGGTCTGTATCTTTTCATGCCCCAGACGTTCTTTAATCAATAAAGGATTTTCTCCCATACTGATGAGCAGGGAAGCATGGGAATGCCGTTACGGTATAATAACGACAAACAGAAAAAGCCTTTATTTTCAAGGGGTTTGAGCGTTTGTCGTCTTTTATTCAATTCCTTTTCCAAGTTGAAAATTGACGAAAACTATAAAGAAAAAAGGAGGCTGTTTTATTAACGACAAAATTTAATAGTGCCAGCGGTCCGGCTTTATGTCTGACCGCTGGTTGCCGTGGGCGTTTCACTTTTATAGGTGGACGCCCTTTTTTCATACTCATTTTCGAGAGAAAGGAGATCCACATGGAATTAAACGAAATGGAAAAAAAGCTGCTCTTTCAAGTGGAGGGCGATTATCAGACAAAGATCCTGAATGAACTTTATATGACCGTGCGGTATT
>OGIE01004683.1_pt1 | contig 12633 bp, 7 predicted proteins | sample 1571581 | NCBI WGS metagenome assembly OGIE01 (sample SAMEA2582021, study PRJEB24529) | metagenome | biome: Human gut stool | place: China | collected 2011
CGGTAAAGTCTGTTATCTCCCTCGGTGCCGAGATATACTGTAATCATAATTACAGGAATCAGCTTATCTCTTTCATAAATTGTCTCTTTAAACAGATTGTAGCAGAGCTATGTTACTTTGTCATTATATTTTTTGCCACAGCGCAAGGGGCTTCATTCCATGTGCCCGGCTTGTGCACGCTCTCTCTCGTGAGCGAATAGCGGAGCTGCCTAGATACTGTTGAATTATGCACACTATACACAGGAATGAGCTCCCACGAATGGGAGCTCAAGGAGAACCGCGCCACGGACGGCGCGTTTCGACGGTTTCGTCGAGTATCGTAAATCTTTAAGGCATAATTCCTACAGTATCTTGGCTGCGTAGCGTAGCTCACGCGAAAGAGTGTGCACCAGTCAGGGCTCAGAAGATGAAGCCCCGGGCTATTGTCAGTACCCTCAGACAAAGAGGAAGCAGCCTCCGCACTTTCGCTCAAAGACTGCCTCCTCAAATTTGTATTACACTACAATATTAGCTCACAAGCCATTTTTTTACTGTTTCCTCATCAAAATCCACACATTCAGCTATATCTTCTATTGAGTGACCTTTTTTCTGAAGTTTCAAAGCTGTTATTTTTGCCTGACGAATTCTGCCTTCTTCTCGACCTTCTTCTCTGCCTAATTCTCTGCCTTCTTCTCTGCCTAATTCTCTGCCTTCATTTTTCTGATCTTCCCATGCCTTACACATATCAATCACCTCTTCTTTCTCATCTATGTCTATATCCGTTCCTGCAAACAGGTTGATTGCCTCGACTGTCTCTCTGTCCACACTGCTAAACTTGTCATCATTATGAAGCACTTCCTGCATCTTTTCTTTATCATATGCATTCTGCAGTACCTCGAAAAGCTGCCTGATGGATGTCCTGAATCCGGTAAAGTCTGTTATCTCCCTCGGTGCCAGCAGATTAATCCTGTAATCCGGTATAAATGGCAGAAGCTCCTCATCCACATCACCAAACATATCCGACAGCTTCCTTGGACCATCCCATTCCTTTGTTCCGAGATATACTGTAATCGTAATCACCGGTATCAGCTTATCCTCTTTCGTAAATCCCGAGAGAAATTCATCAGAAGTTGCGATATCCTTTTCCCTGCGGTGCTTTTTGGCTGTTTCCTTTACCTGATTGCCATATGCCATGACATCATAAAACATGTTTTTTACCGGAATGGAATAGTGTATATCCGACTGATTTTCTACTCCTATCAGGACAACGTATGATTTGCCGGTATATTTAATGCTGGCATTTTTGAAGATGTCCCTAAGCTTCTGCACCGCTATGGTCTTTTTATCAAGCCCCAGTGCGGTCAGCACCTCCGTGGTATCCCTTTCCTTAAGGTTTTCCGGCAGGATGACCTCTCTTCCTCCATACAGTATATTGTTGCACAGGTCAGCAAACCTGGCATTGTCAGCAAAGTATTCCTTTGCCATTGAGTCTTTTGCGCTCAATCCTTCTCCTCCTGTTCTCTTGTGTGAGCAGGAAAAATTTGGTGCCAATGAGGGTACAGTGGTACAGTTTACAAGGTATACATGTGCTGTCCTTCTTTATGTTTTCTATATGTTTACATTATGATTATCACACTGTATACAGTTCATCTGTCTTATGACTACATTATCTGGCTTCTGACTGCACTTTCTGTATTCTGTCTACATACGGCATTTCAATTTTCCTGCTGTTAATGGGTAATTAAAGCATTGAAAACTTCCATGTCCTTTGTAGAATGATGCGAAGTGGTCTGCCCTCTTCAAAGTGGTGTGCACCTGTAAAAAATTGTTATGTGGTGCCGCTTACAGAAATATAATGCTTTGAGTTGATTGTAGCATAGAGGTGGTGCTTTGTCATCAAATTTTTTCTTTTTTTGCCACAGCGTAAGGGGCTTTATCCCATGTGACCGGCTGGGGCAAGCTCTCTTGCGTGAGCGAATAGCGAAGCTGCCTAGATACTGTTGAATTATGCACACGATACACAGAAATGCCCTGCCACGGATGGCAGGGCAAGGAGAACCGCGCCACGGACGGCGCGTTTCGACGGTTTCGTCGAGCATCGTAAATCTTTAAGGCATAATTCCTACAGTATCTTGGCAGTACAGCGTAGCTCACGCGAGAGAGCGTGCACAAGTCAGGGCTCATGGGATGAAGCCCCGTCCTACTGCCAATGTCTCTGCACAAAAAAAGCAGCCTTTGAACTTTACACTCAAAGTCTGCTTCTTTTCATTTTATAAGCTGTCCATAGCCTGATACATGGAAAGCATAGGAGCCATAACGGCTGCCACAAGCACACCAACAATAAGTGCCAGAACAAGGATAATCATAGGCTCAATAGCTGCCATAACTGTCTGGGTAGCCAACTCAACTTCCTCATCATAGTAGTCTGCCAGTCGGGTAAGCATGCCTTCCAAGTCACCGGTCTCCTCACCGATTTTGGTCATGTGTGAAACCATAGGTGGAAACAATCCACACGCAGTAATTGGCTCAGACAGTGGAACACCCTTACTTACCTCTTCCCTCGCATTTTTCAGGGCTTTTTTGTAAAGCGCATTCTTCATGGTGTCAGCAGTGATACCAAGGGCTTCAATCATCGGAAGTCCGGAGTACACAAGTGTGGAAAGTGTACGCGCATAGTTACTGGCCGCTGTCTTGATGTTTAGCTTTCCGAAAACCGGAAGCTTTCTTGCAAGATTGCCAAAGAACATCTGGCCGCTGTCAGTCTGCTTATAAAGCTTGATGGCTATAACAATTGCTACTATGACAGCAATCACAATATACCAGTATCCGGTAACAAAATCACTCATCGCAACAACTGCCTTTGTGATGCCCGGCAGCTCTGTTCCCAGGTCATTGAACATCTCTGAATAGCTTGGGATGACCTTTACAAGCATTACAATAACAACCGCAATAGCTACAATCACAACGATAATCGGATAAACTGCCGCTTTTTTTATCATGCCGTTAAGCTTTGCCGATTTTTCGAAGTGTGCAGACATTCTGTCAAAAGCTACATCAATCTTGCCGGATGCTTCTCCTGCCGCAACCATGCTCACCATGATATCAGGGAAAACATTCGGATATTTTTTCAGACCATCCGAGAGAGTCTCACCTTTTTGAATCTCGGCATGAACACCTCTGATAGCTTTCGCCATGACCTTGTTCTCAGTCTGATCAGATAGCATATCCAGCGTATCAAGAATCGTAACACCGGCATTGACCATACTGGTGAACTGGCGGCAGAATACCGATAGGTCTCTCGGCTTTACCTTTCCTCCTACACTGAATGAGATTTCCTTGGTCAGTGCTGTTGCCTTGGTGAGGCTTATGACCATGTTGCCATCCATCTTAAGCTTATTTTTTGCCTCTGCTTCTGACTCGGCTACTATATTTCCTTTTCTTTCTTTTCCGCTCTGGTCTATAATCTGATATGTCCAGTCAGCCACTTTCTTCTCCTCCTTATCCCTGTTCTGTGCAACCTCCAGATAAATTAAATCATAATTTATTAAGACTCCACAACATTATACCATAACAGTAAAATACATACGATTATACCATCAATAGTAAAGGTGTACACGGCTAGCCATGCTTACCGGATCATGTGCATATGCAACTGCAGTCTCCGGCGCTATAAGGCCCTGGCTGTAATACTGTAAAATACAGTCATCCATCATCATCATACCCTCTCTCTTTGATGTCTGTATGATAGATGGAATCTGAAACGCTTTTGCCTCACGAATCAGGTTTCTGATGGCATTGTTTGCAAGGAGCACCTCAAATGCTGCAATTCGTCCGCCATTTACCATTGGAAGCAGATGCTGTGCAACAATTCCCTCTAAAACTCCTGAGAGCTGCACTCGTATCTGTTGCTGCTGGTGTGGTGGAAAAACGTCAATCATACGGTCAATTGCATCGGATGAACTGTTGGTATGCAGTGTAGAAAATACAAGATGTCCTGTCTCCGCCGCTGTAATAGCTGTTGATATAGTTTCAAGATCTCGCATCTCTCCTACAAGTATTACATCCGGATCCTGTCGCAGTGCAGCTCTTAGGGCTGCAGCATATGAGAGTGTATCCTTTCCAACCTCTCGCTGTGCCACTATCGAGCGCCTCCTTGAGTGCAGGTACTCGATAGGATCTTCAAGCGTGATTATATTTTTGGAATCTCTTGCTGCAATGACATCTATAAGACTTGCCAGCGTAGTCGACTTACCACTTCCTGTAGCTCCTGTCACGAGGACAAGTCCTCTCATCTTTGTGGTCAGATTTACAACCGACTGTGGTATTCCAAGCTGCTGTGGTGTAGGCACGTCATATGAGAGAATACGAAGTGCTGCTGCATATGAACCTCTCTGTCTGAACACATTGGCTCTGACTCGTGAAAAGCCCTCCACCGAAAAAGCAAAATCAAGCTCTCCATTTTTCTTTAGCACATCTTTAAGCTCCTGCGGGACAATTGGAGAAAGCAGGTTGTCCGTCTCAACATTGGTAAGAACCTGATTTCCCTGCGGTACAAGCATTCCGTCAATTCTAAGCATAACCGGATTTCCCGGTGCGATATGTATATCCGATGAGTTCTGTTGCTGCGCTGCTTTTAAAATGTCTACTATCTGCATTTTCTTTTCCCCCTTAGTTTTCAAACGTGGTCTTTAACATTTCCTGGAATGAAGTAACTCCTTCGAGTACAAGCTTCTCTGCACTCTGTCTAAGTGTATGCATGCCCTCATCACATGCTGCCTTGTTTATATCTTCTATATCAGCACATTTTGAAATAAGTGACTTGAGCTTTGGTGTTACGGTCATTATCTCATATATACCGATTCGTCCCTTGTAGCCTGTATTGGCACATTTTTCACAGCCACATGGCTCATAAATCTTTACCGGACGAAATGCCGGTATATTCATAAAGGCCTTTTCCTCCTCTGTCAGCAGATGTTCTCTCTTACATGCCGGACAAAGTCTTCTTACAAGTCGCTGTGCAATGATTCCCTTTACCGAATCCGCAAGCAGATAACTTTCAACTCCCATGTCCTCCAGTCGTGAAATAGTACTTGCCGAGCTGTTGGTATGCAGTGTGCTGACCACAAGATGTCCTGTGATTGACGCCTGTACTGCAATCTGTGCTGTCTCCTGATCTCGAATCTCACCAATCATAATGATGTCCGGATCCTGTCGCAGAATGGAACGAAGTGCTGATGCAAATGTCAGGTCAGCCTTATTATTTACCTGTACCTGGTTGATTCCGTCTATATTGGCCTCGACCGGATCCTCAACTGTGATGATATTTACATCATCCTTGTTGAGCTCGGAAAGTGCCGTGTAAAGTGTGGTTGACTTACCACTTCCTGTAGGTCCTGTAACAAGGATGATACCGTTTGTATTCATCAGTATATGATTAAAGGCCTTAAGCTCTTCGTCTGAAAATCCCAGCTCCTTTTTATCTCTTGTAAGTGCCTTTTTCTGTGCAAGTCGCATAACACACTTCTCACCAAATACTGTCGGAAGGATTGATACTCGGATATCATACTCTGTCTTATCTATCTCCATAGTGATACGGCCGTCCTGCGGCTTACGCTTCTCAGAAATATCCATACCGCCTATGATTTTAAGTCGTGTAATAATTGCAGAGAGCAGATGTATACTATATGCTGCCTTCTCATAAAGCGCACCGTCAATTCTGTATCGCACCCTGACTTTATTTTCCAGTGCCTCTATATGTATATCTGAGGCCCTGAGTCTGGCTGCCTGCTCAATAATAGAATTGACAAGCAGAACAACCGGTGAATTGTTGACATCCTTGCTGGTAGCTTCCTCAGCCTCGGCATTTTTCTGCTCACGCTCTTTTCTCTCCCTTGCATACTCCTGAGCCGCCTTCATCGCTTCTGTATCACCATAATATTTGTCGAGCGTCAAAAGTATATCTCTTTCTGTCGCTACCGCAGGCTCAGCCTGCAGATTTGTAACGATTGAAAAATCATCAAGCGCCACCATATCCATAGGATCGGCCATGGCCACATGCACTATATTGGCATTATTTGGGTCAAAGGCATATGGTATCATGACATGCTTTCTGAGCACTGATTCACTGACGAGGCTTTGCACCTCCTCAGGTATGTTAAGTGCGCTCACATTCACAAGCTCAAGTCCCAGCTGCTGCGACAATGCCTTTGCTATCTCAAGCTCATTGGTGAACCCAAGCTCAATGAGTGTTTCTCCTATCTTCTTATGCTTTTCTTTGGCTATAGGCAGAGCCTTTTCCAGCTGCTCCTGAGTAATTACATTTTCATTTATAAGCATATCACCGATACGCTTTTTCTCTCGTCTAAAAGCCATAGTGGCTCCCCCTCTTTCATCATTTAGTAAAATACTACCATTATGATGGCTGTATTTCAAGGGTATTTATATAAAATATACAATAAATTTATTTTAATACTAAAAAGTAACGATTCCGAGTGCCTGCAGCAACAGTATAAGCAGGAATGCCGGTGCAATAAATTTAACCATGATTATATAAAGTCCTTTTCTGGTAAATTTGCTGCCTCCGCGTGTCACCTCATCTATTATTACCTTTGGACTTACTATCCAGCCAACGAGGATACATGTGGCAAGTGCCACGATTGGCATGAGCACATTGTTGCTGACATAGTCCATTATATCAAGTATCTGTCCGACTGTGCCGTTTGGAAGCTTAACCTCCATATAAAGCTTATTGTAGCCAAGGCAGACTATTATCTCTGCAATCAGGGCATATACCGTGACTAAAATTGCGCTTTTTCTGCGGCTCCAGTGAAATCTGTCTATAAGACTCGATACAATAGCCTCCATAATTGATACAGACGATGTAACTGCTGCGAATGCAACTATCATAAAGAATATCAGTCCAACGATATCTCCTGCTATTCCCATTTCATTAAATACCTTTGGCAGTGATATAAACATAAGCCCCGGTCCTGCTGACATACCGTCACGGCCCATAAATACATATACTGCCGGAATGATCATAAGGCCTGCAAGAAATGCAACAAGTGTATCAAAAATCTCGATCTGGTTGATTGAGCCCATGAGCTTTGATTCTTTCTTGACATATGAGCCGTATGCAACCATGATTCCCATAGCTACACTGATTGAATAAAAAAGCTGACCGAGCGCATCAACAAATACGGTGAAAAGCTTTTGCATTGTAAGCCCCTTGAAATCCGGAATCACATAAATCTTAAGTCCCTCAAGACCACTTCTTACTGTGCCCGACGCATCCTTATAATGAAGCGTCAGTGAGAAAATTCCGATTGCAAAAATAAGCACAACAAGGATAGGCATAAGCACCTTGCTGAACCGCTCGATGCCTTTATTGACTCCACCAATGACAATTGCTGCTGTTAAAAGCAGATAGACCACTCCGAATATGATTGGTGCCCACTGACCTGTGATAAAACCTGTGAAATATCCATCAGTAACCGCATTCTTACCGCTTCCTGTAATGAAAATTGTAAAGTACTTTAAAACCCATCCACCTATAGTACAGTAGTAAGGCAGAATAATAGCCGGTACTATACACGCAAGCACACCGATAAACTTGCCCTTTGGATTGATAAAACCATACGCGGTGAGCGGTCCCTGTCCGGTCTTACGTCCTATTGCAATCTCAGTGGTAAGCAATGCAAAGCCAAAGGTCAGAACAAGTATCAGATACACCAGCAGAAAAAGTCCTCCTCCGTCCTTTGCTGCCAGATACGGAAACCTCCATATATTTCCAAGTCCTACCGCACTGCCGGCTGCCGCAAGAACGAACCCAATGTTGCCGGAAAAAGTGCTTCTTGATTTTTCTTTCATTTTATACTGTCTCCTTAATATATTATATAATCTAATTTCGATTTAATATGGACATTGTTTCCATTTACAAATCTAATATACCTATTATAATCATCTAGAGCACTTTTTGCAACGGTTGATATTTTTTATCCTAAATAAGGTTCTTAATTCCCTCTGTTAAACGCTTTGCAACTCTCACATTGTTCATGGTGTAAAGATGAATTCCCTCCACATCATTAGCTAAAAGCTCAATTATCTGGCTCTCGCAGTAAGACATTCCGGCATCAAAAAGTGCCGCCTTGTTGTCTCCGTATCTGTGCACAATCTTCTGGAACTTCTCCGGGAACTTTGCTCCGCACATTGTAACCATTCTCTGAATCTGAGCCGCATTGATACAAGGCATGATGCCCGGGATAACAGGCACATTGATACCTGCAAGCCTGCAGTCCTCAGCAAAATTGAAGAAGGTATCATTGTCAAAGAAGAGCTGAGATAAAAGAAGCTCTGCTCCTGCATCAACCTTTTTCTTAAGATTCTTAATATCATCTACCTTATCAGCTGCCTCCGGATGGATGTCCGGGTAGCACGCACCTGCGATACAGAACTGATCACCTGTGGTGTCCTTTATGTATTTAATCAAATCGCTTGCATGGAGAAAATCCTCCTTTGCAGGCACATTTGGATTTCTGTCTCCTCTTAAAGCGAGGATATTCTCGATGCCCTCATATGAAAGCTGTCTGGTGAACTCATCTATCTCTGCCTTGTTATAGCACAGACATGTAAGGTGTACGACCGGCTCCACATTGTACCGGTTCTTGATTTTCTTCGCAATCTCGATAGTCTTGTTATTGTTTGAGCTGCCGCCTGCGCCAAATGTCACGCTGATGTACTCAGGATGACAATCACAGAGTATCTCAAGCATCTCATCTATATTTTTAAAGTCCTCCTCCTTCTTTGGTGGAAATATCTCAAAGGAGAGCGACTGTGGTTTGTTTGTATGTATCTGTGTAATCTTCATGTTATCCTCCGGTATATATGGTTATTCAATAATTTGTAATTTTTATATTCCATATATTACTGTAGTTTTTTGTCATTGTAAAATATATTTTTCTTTTAGTTTGTCATAAATAAAATCTATATCAAAACTTGCTGAGCATTTGATTTTTTTAGATGAGGTGATATAATGGGCGAAGCAAATCAAAAAGAGGTTTCACAATGAAAAAAATAGATTTTGATAATGATTCAATAAAGAAAAATATATTGCAGGCTGCTCTGCCCATGCTGGCAGCCCAGATTCTAAGCCTGTTGTACAATATAGTAGACCGCATATACATTGCCCGCATACCTGATATGGGAACCACTGCACTCGGTGCTGTGGGGCTTTGCTTTCCTATTATAATGCTGACAATCGCTTTCTCCAATCTCTTTGGAAGCGGTGGTGCTCCGCTTTTTTCAATAAAAAGAGGCATGAGTGATGACAGAGCCGCCAATACCATAATGAATACGAGCTTTACAATGGTCTGCACATTCGCAGTCGTTTTTACAGCTTTGTGCATGATTTTTGCAAAGCCTCTTTTAATCGTGTTTGGCGCATCTGAAAATGCTCTCAAATACGCTCTGCCATACCTGCTCATTTATTTGATAGGAACACTCCCATCCATGATTTCAACCGGCATGAATCCCTTTATCAACGCTCAGGGCTACTCCACTACCGGCATGCTGTCTGTGGCAATCGGAGCCGTTGCCAATCTGGTTTTAGACCCGCTTTTTATATTTGGATTTAATTTTGGCATCAAAGGAGCAGCTATTGCTACGGTCATCTCACAAATACTGTCTGCTCTCTATGTGCTTCACTTTCTTAGGAAAAAGGCTGAACTTAAGGTGAGCCTTATGACACTCTCTGAATTTGGTGAAAACACGCGCTATGCAAAGGACATCATAAGCCTTGGAACCTCCGGCTGTGTCATGCAGCTCACCAACAGTCTGGTGTCTATATGCTGCAACAACGTGCTTTCAGTGACCGGAGATGATTTGTACATATCGGTAATGACCATCGTATCAAGCATCAGGCAGATGGTCGAGACTCCAATTTATGCAATTGTGGAGGGTTCATCTCCTGTTTTAAGCTACAACTATGGCGCCAGAAGACCTGCCCGGATGAGAAAATCTATTTTCACTATGGGACTGCTCGTGCTTCTATATACAGCTGTCATGTGGAGTGTAATCATACTTGTTCCTCATGCCCTGATTACTATTTTCAGTTCCGATGCCACCCTCATGGATGATGCGGTGAAGGCTTTAAATATCTACTTTGCGGCATTCATATTTATGGATCTGCAGTACATCGGACAGACTACCTTTAAATCACTTAACAAAAAAAAGCGGGCTATATTTTTCTCTCTGCTTCGCAAGGTGTTCATCGTTGTACCGCTGACATATATTCTGCCATACTCCTTTGGTATGGGAACCGACGGTGTGTTTATGGCAGAACCTGTATCAAACGTGATTGGCGGAAGCATCTGCTTTGTAACCATGCTTAGTACAGTACTGCCGGAGCTTCACAGAATGGAGCAGTAATTACAGCATCTCATCAATGCAGATGCCGTAGCCTCCGGTCGGATCATCGACAAACACATGGGTGACTGCTCCTATTATTTTGCCATCCTGTATGATAGGGCTTCCGGATGTGCCCTGCACTATGCCACCTGAGAGCTCTATCAGCCTGTCGTCTGTCACCTTAAGCTCCATTCCCTTGTTTGTATCTGTCGCTTTTTTGTCTATATTTGTTATTTCCAGATTATATTTTTCCAGTTTTCCTGATATTTCCGATATCATCTGTGCACTGCCTGTGTGTATCTCATCCTTGCCGGCAACCGGATAATACGTATCCTCTGCAGCATATTCCGACAATTCATCGCCGTCAAGCTGCCCGTAAATTCCCAGATTACTATTGCAGTCAAGTGTGCCTATATGGCTTTTTTTGCCAAAATATACCACTCCGCCTATCTCGCCCGGCGCGCCGGCTTTTCCCTTTTTGATTTTTGTAAGCTTCATGCTGTACAAATCACCACTGTTTGCATACAAGAGATTGCCGCTTTGCGTTCCGTCTCCTATTCCATGCCCCAGCGCTCCAAAACGGCCGTCCTTTGTATAATAAGTGATAGTACCGATTCCTGCCAGATCGTCCTTCACCCATATTCCCATATAGTATCTGCCATCATCCATCCTCACAGGTGTGATATCCGCTGACATTTTCTCACCGCCCCGAAGAAATTTAATGTTTACGGTACTTTTATCTTCATGCCTTTCATCATATTCCTTCATGATATCATTCACAGCTCCAGAAAGCTCCTCCTTGTCTGCCACAGTGCGTCCATTGACAGATAGGATATAATCACCGCACTGCACCTTTTTATCTGCCGGATTGACTTTTTTGCCATCCTCATCTGTCACCTCCGTCGTATTCACTACAAGCACGCCCTCTGTCTGCTCATATATACCGGTCAGCCTGCCACAGGCATATACGCCCTCAACACTTATTCCATCACTTATTTTATCTGTCTCTTCATAATCTCTGTCAGTAGCTCTGTGAGTTGATGCTGTATCTGCTGTCTGTCCTATGTCTTGTTCGGTTCCGACGTCTCCACCATTTCCGCCGTTTTCACCATTTTCACCATTCTCGCCCGAATCAGCCAATACACTGGCCGCCTGTCCTGGAAGCCCTGTAGCATATCTTCCATATCCGGCCTTTGATTCATTTAAAAAACTTCCTAATGCACTTTCATCAAATGCCTTATCTACCCTGCTGCACCACTTATCATCACTGCTTAGTGCAAACATAGCTATCACTGCTGCAGCCAGCGTGACACTCACAAATTTTCCAAAAAACTTCCGCATACTATTACCTCCATTTGGATTAGTATGCTCCTGTCATTTTTCTTTTATTCTTTTAATATCTTATTATCTCATTCTAACTATTCCAAATTATTTTGAGCAAAAACCGGTATAGTTTGACAGTTTAGGTGTTTTCTTATATAATTTTGATATATTTATATGATTATTATAAATTTCACATATAATTCCCACGTTGTCAGCTACAAATAAATATTGTAATAGCTTTATGATTCTTAAATCACCATTTAATAAAGGAGGAATTTCATGAATACATACCTGCTCATCACATCCATAGTAATCTTCTTATGTATCCTGCTAAATCGTGTCTCCAACCGCATAGGCATTCCGGCACTTTTAGCCTTTATCGTGCTCGGCATGCTTTTTGGCTCTGACGGAATAATGAAGATAGATTTCGACAATTACGCGTTCGCTGAACAGATATGCTCTACCGCGCTGATTTTCATCATGTTCTATGGCGGCTTTGGCACCAACTGGCAGCGTGCAAAGGCTGTTGCCGTTAAGTCTGTGCTTTTGTCCACCATCGGTGTTATTATCACATGCTTTATCACAGGGCTGTTCTGTCACTTTGCCCTTAATATGAGCTGGGAAATAAGCTTTCTCCTCGGTGCACTTATTTCATCAACTGATGCGGCGAGCGTTTTCTCCATACTGCGTTCGAAAAAGCTGAATCTGAAATACAATACCGCCTCTCTTCTTGAAGTGGAAAGCGGTAGTAATGACCCATGTGCCTATATGCTCACAGTTGCTTTTATAGCCATATCCCAGGGCAGCGCAAGCCCGGGAAATATTGCCATACTCATAGTAAAGCAGCTTGCCTTCGGCATAATCCTCCGCAGTTGTGTTTCCGAATATTACACAGTTTTTGCCTATTTCAATATTGTCAGGCACATT
>OGIE01004686.1_pt1 | contig 12617 bp, 7 predicted proteins | sample 1571581 | NCBI WGS metagenome assembly OGIE01 (sample SAMEA2582021, study PRJEB24529) | metagenome | biome: Human gut stool | place: China | collected 2011
GTGAGGAGCAAAAGACGCAGAAACGCTTTGTAAAGGCGATTGCGTACAAGTTTCCTATTGAGCAAAAGGTGCTCACGCAATTTGATGAATGCGGGGCATCTGTCGAGACGGTGTGCCTGCTATCAAAAGCTGTCGACTGATACAAAACATGTTTACTAAATGATGAAAAATTATTGAACAACCAGGAAAACGGCGTTAGAATTTATGAAATTTTAAAATAAATATTCAGCAAAACAATCGAAAGGTTGCGACGCAAAGCTATAGAGCCTGTAAAATGGCGGCTGGTTGCACACTTAAAGGTAATGGGAGCGCTATAGATTTATCGACTATGGTGCTCCTTTTGGTTTTTTCCTGTCTATGGCTTTTCGCCGGAAATCACAAACATGAAGAGAAGAACAAATAAAATCAAAAAGATGATGACAGCCGGGCTTGTGTGCACGACTATGATACTGACTGTGGGGTGCGCAGAACAGACAGTTGTAAAGGAACAGAAAGCGGAATCCCTGCCGGTCATTGTTGTGGGAAGTGACAATTATCCACCGTTTAACTATTTGAATGCGGATGGGGATCCCACGGGAATTGATGTGGAACTGGCAAAGGAAGCATTTTACAGAATGGGATATGAGGCGGAATTCAAGCTGATCAACTGGGAGGATAAAAAGGAATTGTTGGAGTCCGGGGAGATCGACTGCATCTGGGGCAGCTTTTCCATGGACGGGCGCGAAGAGGAATATCAGTGGGCAGGACCATATATGACGAGCTATCAGGTGATCGCAGTGAGGACGGACAGTGATATTTATTCTCTGCAGGATCTGGAAGGAAAGACAGTGGCTGTGCAGTCAACCACAAAACCGGAAGAACTATTTCGGAAACATGAAGATACCAGGATCCCGCAGCTTGGAAAGGTGTTGTCTTTACGGAATCGGGATCTGATCTACACATTTTTAAGCAAAGGATATGCAGATGCAGTGGCAGCACATGATACGGCGGTAAAGCAGTTTATGAAGGACTATGATATGGAGTATCGGATCCTGGAGGAGCCGCTTCTGGTGGTGGGACTTGGTGTGGCATTTGATAAAAAGGATGACCGTGGACTGGCGCAGAAGCTGACAGAGACTTTCGAAGAAATGCGTGAGGATGGCACGATGAAGGAAATTGTCGGAACATATATGGAAGATACAGACTGTTATCTGGAGGTACGAACGGATGAAACTTAAAAAATCATCTGGATATTTATCATACAGGATCTGGGCGTTGGAAATTGTATCAGGAATCATACTTCTTTGTCTGGCATTCTGGATCAGCATTCATGCAGATATTTCCAATGCTGCGCAACGCCTTTCCAGCACGGTAAATTATGTGAAGGAACAGTGTAATAATAATCAGAAAATGGAGCTGGCATCAGAGACCAAGAGCCTGATGCGAATCATGGAAAGTGCAGAGTATATTAATCGGAATCTCGCCAGTGATATGGAAAAGAGTGGGTTTGAGGAACCGGATCAGACACTGCTGGAAAATTATGCAAAAGAAAGTTATGTAACAGGCATTCTGCTGCTGAGCCCACAGGGAGCAGTGGAGCAGGAGTATCATACGGATGAACGGAATGTCTGGGATCTATACGAAAATATTGATGCGGAAGCACTTCTGGATGTATGGAATTTCCCGGAGAAGACGTATGCCTCGAGAGTAAACTGCGAGGATGGTTCCCACATTGACCTGGCAGCAGTGGGAAGAACGGACAGGTCAGGAATCCTTGTTGCCTTTTACCATACATCCAAGGAGTACTGCCGTATTTTTGTCAATTCTATGGAGCAGCTTCTGACTGGATACTCTGTGAAACACGATGGAACGATAGTGATCAGCAATGGTGAAGAGATCGTGGCGTCCAATGACAGCAGACTTGTGGGGGTCAACATGGATGACAACGAGATCCTGCGGACCATCAGAAGACGTGCAGAAGGATCGAAGCTTGTTCATGTCAGAGATGGCGGTGACACCGGGGGCAGAAGCTTTGGACTGATGGAACAGAGCCGGAATTATTATATTTATGCCTACATGCCTGAGCGTGGAGTATTCAACAAGACGCCTCAGAATATGCTGTTTGTAGCTTTGACATATCTGCTTGTTCTGATCATTATCAACATGGTGAGATGGCAGACAGAGAAGAAATATCAGAAGCAGAAACTTCAGATCCAGCAGGAATATGCGCAGAGATTGGAAAACAAGAATCTTCAGCTGGAAGAGTCTGTCAAAAGAGAGACAAAAGCCAATTCAGCCAAGACAGATTTTCTGGCCAGAATGACTCATGATATCCGTACACCGCTGAATGGAATCATTGGCCTGTTGAAAATGGAAGAGATTCATCCGGACGATCTGGAACTGCTCCATGCAAACAGAGAGAAAATGCTGGTGTCTGCGGATCATCTGCTGTCGTTGATCAATGATATGCTGCAGATGAGCAAGCTGGAAAATGACGAAATAGTTCTGACGCAAGATGCCATGGATCTGAATGCCTTGTTGATGGATGTGGTTACGATTGTAGAACAGCGGGCAGCGGATGCAGGAATTACACTGGAATATGACAAAGCATCAGATAAGATCCTGTATCCTTATGTATACGGAAGTCCGCTTCATGTGAGACAGATTTTCCTGAATATCTACGGAAATTGTATTAAATATAATCGAATAGGTGGAAAAGTCATTACGCATCTGGATTATCTTGGAACAACAGATGAGATGGTGCATTACAGATGGGTGATCTCTGATACGGGAATTGGAATGAGTGAGAACTTTCTGGAGCATATTTTTGAACCATTTGTCCAGGAACATTCTGATGCAAGAAGTGTCTACCATGGAACAGGTCTGGGGATGGCAATTGTGAAGAGACTGATAGATGAGATGAATGGAACCATTCAAGTGACCAGCCAGGAAGGAAAAGGATCTACATTCGTGGTTGTTCTTCCGTTCAAGATTGCAGAAAAAGAAAAGGTTGTGCAGCCAGAAGCTGCTACGGGAGAAGCCTCAATCAGAGGTCTCCATCTTCTCCTTGCGGAAGATAATGAACTGAATGCAGAGATTGCGGCAAGGCTGTTAAATGATGAAGGAGCAACGGTTCAGGTGGTTCGTGACGGGCAGCAGGCCATAGATGCATTTGCATCCCGTCCCCAGGGAACTTATGATGCGATCCTGATGGATATTATGATGCCGAAGATAGATGGATATACGGCCACAAGAGTTATTCGTTCTACAAACCGGCAGGATGCAAAGGTCATTCCGATCATTGCCATGACAGCCCATGTTTTTGATGAGGACGTGAAGCAGTGTCTGGAGGCAGGTATGAATGCACACCTGCCAAAGCCACTGCAGATGGAGAAGGTTGTCTCCACCATTGCAAGATTGTGTAAGAGAAAAAAGTAGATGAAAGTATCAGGAGTCTCCGCGTAACAGGGCAATCTCCTCCTTGTAGGGAGCCCGGGTGTTCTTCTTGTCGCCATCAATGGGAATCCATGGGGTCTCAAGGATCTTCGGTACATCAGAAAAATCCGGATGATGTACTATATAGGATAGTGCATCAAATCCGATGTACCCTTTTCCGAGGTTTTCATGTCGATCCTTGTGGGCTCCACATGGATTTTTACTGTCATTGATGTGAAAGACAGCAATCTGATCTTTGCCGAGAATGTGGTCAAAGGTATCAATTACACTGTCAAAGTTGTTGATAATGTCATATCCGGCATCGTGAGTGTGGCAGGTATCAAAGCAGACCCGGAGACGGTCTTTTTTCACCACACCATCATAGATCTGAGCCAGTTCTTCAAAAGTGCGTCCGATCTCAGTGCCTTTTCCGGCCATGGTTTCAAGCGCGACCAGACAGCTGGTATCATCGGTAAGCACTTCATTCAGTCCTTTGACAACAGACGCAATACCGGCTTCCACACCGGCCCCTACGTGCGCACCGGGATGAAGAACCATGATATTACTTCTGCAGGCATCAGCGCGGGTCAGCTCCAGCCGGAGAAAATCAGTGGCAAGCTGGTAAGTGTCCGGGTTTATAGTATTTCCAAGATTGATGATATAGGGTGCATGGATGACAAATTCATGGATATCATTTGCTTCCATGAGCTTCCAGGCAGCGTCAATATTTAATTCACTGATATCCTTGCGGCGGGTATTCTGGGGTGCGCCGGTATAGATCATAAAGGTGTTTGCTCCATAGGACAGTGCTTCCTCCACGGATCCCAGCATCATTTTTCTGCCGCTCATTCCCACATGGGAACCAAGTTTTAACATAGGTGTCCTCCTCTTAATGTTCGTATATGTAATGTCTCTATTTTACACAAGCGTGACCCGTCCTGCAAGCCTGAAACATGTATGGTACAGGTTCATCCGGCTTGACAAATATCACCATTTTCCCTATACTTAATTAAGTTTCGAGGTGTACAATGAATATACAATTAATAGCAGAGATAATGGGAACCGTCGCATTTGCCATCTCTGGAGCCATGCTTGCCATTGAACGGAAAATGGATCTATTTGGTATCGTGTTTCTGGGGATCGTAACGGCAGCCGGAGGCGGTTTTATCAGGGATATGACACTGGGGATCGTGCCGCCTGCCATGTTTTCCAGTCCAATGGTCCTGCCGCTGGCAATTCTGTCATCGCTGGCAGTGTGTGCGCTGGTTGCCTGGCTCTATAAGGGATCTGATGAGGAGCTTCATGGAGAACGGTTTCAGTGGATCCTGAACTTTACAGATGCCATCGGCCTCGGGCTGTTTACGGTGGCAGGAGCCAATACGGCCATTGACAGTGGCTATGGGGCCTATCATGCTTATGTGCTTTCCCTGGGAATGCTCACGGGTGTGGGCGGCGGAATGTTCAGGGATGTGCTGGCAGGGATCATGCCTGCGGTGCTCAGAAAGCATGTATATGCCTGTGCATCCTTGGTGGGTGCGATCTGTTACCTGGGACTTTTATGTGTAATGCCAAGAGGATATGCCATGTTTGCAGGTGCTGTGATCGTGGTTGTGATCCGTCTGCTGGCAAGTCATTATAAATGGAATATACCAAGAGTGATGTAAACAAATAAGGAGGACAAAGTAGATGAAGAAAATGCTGGATCTGTTATCCGCAGAGGTTGCAAAAGCTTTTGCTGAAGCAGGTTATGATGAGAAATATGCCCGTGTCAGTCTGTCCAATCGACCGGATCTGTGCGAGTATCAGTGTAATGGTGCCATGGCGGCAGCCAAAGAGTACCACAAGGCACCGATTATGATCGCCAATGCAGTTGTGGAAGCTATGCAGGGATCTGAGGTGTTTGGAGAAGTCCAGGCGGTGAATCCGGGATTCATCAATATGAAAGTGAACAACGAGTACCTGAGCCAGTACCTGAATGGTATGGAGAAGGATGAACGGATGGGCTGTGAAAAAGCAGAGAATCCGAAGACCATTATGATCGATTACGGCGGACCTAATGTGGCAAAGCCGCTGCATGTAGGACATCTTCGGTCTGCAATCATTGGTGAGAGTGTGAAGAGGATTGCCCGCTTTGCAGGACATAAAGTGATCGGCGACGTGCATCTGGGAGACTGGGGTCTGCAGATGGGACTGATCATTACCGAGCTTCGCGAGAGAAAACCGGAGCTGGTATATTTTGATGAGGCATATGAGGGAGAGTATCCGGCAGAAGCACCGTTTACCATCTCTGAACTGGAGGAAATATATCCGACAGCCAGTGGAAAATCCAAGCAGGATGAAGCGTATAAAGAGGCTGCCATGCAGGCAACTTATGAGCTGCAGCATGGAAGAAGAGGCTATCAGGCTCTTCTGAAGCATATTTTAAATGTGTCTGTCACAGACCTGAAGCGTAATTATGCAAACCTGAAAGTGGATTTTGATCTGTGGAAGGGCGAGTCTGATGCACAGCCATATATTCCGGATATGGTACAGAAGATGAAAGATGGCGGATATGCTTATGTGAGTGATAATGCGCTGGTCGTTGATGTGAAGGAAGATACAGACACCAAGGAAGTACCGCCTTGCATGCTGCTCAAATCTGATGGAGCTTCTCTGTATACGACCACGGATCTGGCTACGATTGTAGAGCGTATGAAGCTCTACAACCCGGATGAGATCATCTATGTGGTAGATAAACGTCAGGAAATGCATTTTATCCAGGTATTCCGCTGTGCAAGAAAATGCGGACTGGTAACGGATAAGACAAAACTTAAATTCTTAGGCTTCGGTACTATGAATGGAAAAGACGGCAAACCGTTCAAGACCAGAGATGGTGGCGTCATGCGTCTGGAATATCTGTTAAAGGATATCAACGAGGAGATGCTCAAGAAGATCCAGGAAAGTCGTCCTATGGAGGAGAAAGAAGCAGAGGAGACCGCGAAGATCGTAGGTCTGTCTGCAGTCAAATACGGAGATTTGTCCAATCAGGCTTCCAAGGATTATATTTTTGATGTGGAGCGTTTCACTTCTTCAGAAGGAAATACTGGTCCTTACATCCTGTATACGATTGTAAGAATCAAATCCATCCTGAGAAAATATGAGGAGTCCGGCAAGAAGGCGGGCGAAGGAAAGATCGGAGCAGGCAGAAGCGACAGTGAGAAAGCACTGCAGCTGGAGCTGTCCAAATTCAACAGCGTGATGGAAACGGCATTTGAAGAGTGCGCACCTCATAAGATCTGTGCTTATATTTATGATCTTGCCAATGCTTTCAATAAGTTCTATCATGAGACCAAGATCCTTGCAACAGATGATATGGAAGCACAGTCTTCATGGATCAGCCTTCTTCTGCTGACCAGACGGGTACTGGAGACCTGCATTGATATGCTTGGATTTGAAGCACCGGAGAAGATGTAAGATGAACGTTGATCGTACAAAACTGAATGTATATTATCTGTGGCGTGCGATATATCCCATGCCCCTGTATCAGGTGATACAGGGGCTGGTTTTATATATCGGTCTCTTCCCTGATGATCCATTGCTTCGCTTGAGTGTCAGTGGGATTCTGTCGATACTGGTATTTGGCTGGATCTACCGGGAGGATGTGAAGGGGCGATGCGGGCATGAGCAGGGACAGAAGAAAGAGGCACCGCGATTTGGGGCAGGTGCATGGATGCTTGTTATGCTGGGAGGCATTTGTGTGGCGTTGGTGGGCAATAAACTGATAAGCCTGTCTGGGCTTGCAGAATGGTCAGATTCTTATGCGCAGACAAGTGAAACGCTGAACTCCGGAACCTTTGTACAGAAACTGATCTGTACGGGTCTGATCGCACCGGTAGCAGAGGAACTGCTCATACGGGGACTGGTGTTTACGCGGCTTCGGGATCTGATGAAACCGTGGACTGCAATTCTTTGGAGTGCCATTTTCTTTGGAATTTTTCATGGCAATCTGGTACAGGGAGTCTATGCAGCATTTTGCGGCTTTTATCTTGGATGGGTCATGGAACGCTTTGCTACGTTGAAAGCACCGATCATGGCTCATATGGCTGCTAACATGGCGATTACCGTTCTGACTGCCCTGTCATTTCAATTCTGAAAACAACAGCTAATAAGAAAACAACAAATAATTTATGTTAAAAATTCATGATAATTTAGAAAATAAAAAGAACTGAGTAAAATCAGTTCTTTTTTGACTAAAAAATTTATGGAATTTCTGGAAAAGATATTTTAAATTGTGCGGATATAATTATATACAGTTGAAAACATCTGCAATTAGGAGATAATATTAGATGAAAAATATAATTTTCAAATAATCAGACGATTAAAAGAAAAAATGGATTTACAACAGAAACGAATGGGTGTACACTTTATAAAAATCGCAAACAAAACAAGAGATACAAAGAGAAAGGTATAGCTTATGAAGGAACAAAGAAGTCAGGAATGTCCAGAACAGCAGGGAATGTATGATCCGAGCTTTGAACACGATAACTGTGGTATCGGAGCAGTGGTCAACATCAAAGGAATCAAGTCACATAAGACCGTGGAAGATGCCTTAAGCATCGTGGAGAACCTGGAACATCGTGCAGGTAAAGATGCAGAAGGAAAGACCGGAGACGGTGTAGGTATCATGGTTCAGATCTCCCACAAATTCTTCTCCAAAGAATGTGCAAAGCTTGGAATTGAGCTTGGTGGAGAGAGAGAATATGGTATTGGAATGTTTTTCCTGCCGCAGGATGAACTGAAACGCAATCAGGCAAAGAAGATGTTTGAGATCATCGTGGAGAAGGAAGGCATGAACTTCCTTGGCTGGAGAGAAGTGACCACCAATCCGAAGGTGCTGGGAAGCAAAGCACTGGAGAAGATGCCAAGCATCATGCAGGCATTTATCCAGAAGCCGGAGGATGTGGAAAAGGGACTGGATTTTGACCGGAAGCTCTATATTGCAAGACGAGTATTTGAGCAGTCCATCGAAGATACTTATGTGGTATCCTGTTCCAGCCGTACTTTGATCTACAAAGGTATGTTCCTGGTAGGACAGCTTCGTTCCTTCTTCCAGGATCTGCAGAGTCCGGATTATGAGAGTGCCATTGCACTGGTCCACTCCCGCTTCTCCACCAACACAATGCCAAGCTGGGAGCGTGCACATCCGTATCGCTTCCTGGTACATAATGGTGAGATTAACACCATCAAAGGTAATGCAGATAAGATGCTGGCCCGTGAGGAGACCGTAGAATCTGAGCATCTGAAGGGAGAATTCCACAAGATTCTTCCGGTTATCAGTGCTTCCGGTTCTGACTCCGCTATGCTGGATAATACGCTGGAGTTCCTGGTTATGAGTGGTATGGATCTGGCGCTGGCAGTGATGATCCTGATACCGGAGCCGTGGCTGAATAACCGTACCATGTCTCAGAAGAAAAAGGATTTCTATCAGTATTACGCAACCATGATGGAGCCGTGGGACGGTCCGGCTTCCATCCTGTTCACAGATGGAGATGTGATGGGAGCAGTTCTCGACAGAAACGGACTTCGTCCTTCCAGATACTATGTAACTACCGATGATCAGCTGATCCTGTCATCTGAGGTAGGTGTGCTGGATATTGACCCGTCCAGAATTGTAGAAAAAGAGCGTCTTCATCCTGGTAAAATGCTGCTGGTTGATACCAAACAGGGAAAAATTATTGATGATGATGAACTGAAAGAATATTATGCAAACCGTCAGCCTTATGGTGAGTGGCTGGATCACAACCTTGTAAATCTGTCCGACCTGAAGATCCCGAATCAGCGGATCGAGGAGTATACTCCGGAAGAACGTGCAAGACTGCAGAAAGCATTCGGCTACAATTATGAAGATGTGAGAAATTCCATTATGAGCATGGCATCTAATGGAAGTGAGGCAACTTCTGCCATGGGTATTGATGTGCCGCTGGCTGTATTATCTGAGCATCATCAGCCGCTGTTCAATTATTTTAAGCAGCTGTTTGCACAGGTAACCAATCCGCCCATCGATGCGATCCGTGAGAAGATCGTGACCTCTACCACCATTTATGTTGGAAAGGCTGGCAATCTTCTGGAAGCAAAACAGGAGAACTGCTGTGTGATGAGGATCAACAATCCGATCCTGACAGAGACAGATCTTCTGAAGATTAAAAATATGAAAGAGCCGGGCTTTAAGGTAGAAGTCCTGCCAATTATCTATTATAAAAATACCAGTCTGGAAAAAGCGATTGACCGACTGTTCGTGGAAGCTGACCGTGCATACCGTGATGGCGTGAATATTCTGATCCTGTCTGACCGCGGTGTGGATGAGAACCATGTGGCAATCCCGTCTCTGCTGGCGGTATCCGCTCTCCAGCAGCATCTGGTACGGACCAAGAAGAGAACATCCGTGTCCATCATTCTGGAGTCCGGTGAACCAAGAGAGGTGCATCATTTTGCAACCCTTCTGGGCTATGGTGCCTGCGCAGTTAACCCGTATCTGGCACATGAGAGTATTCGGGAACTGATCGACAAGAAGATCTTGAATAAAGATTATTATGCAGCGGTGGCTGACTACGATCAGGCAGTCATCAACGGTATTGTAAAGATCGCTTCCAAGATGGGTATTTCCACGATCCAGTCTTATCTGGGTTCCAAGATCTTTGAAGCCATCGGTATCAATAAAGAAGTAGTTGACCGGTATTTCACCAACACCGTCAGCCGGATCGGTGGTATCGGTCTTAAAGAGATCGGCGAGCAGGTAGAGCTGATGCACTCCTCTGCATTCGATCCTCTGGGACTGACCACCAGCACTGCACTGAACAGTCTGGGTCTTCACAAGGAGAGAAGCGGTGGGGAGGAACACCTTTATAACCCAAGAACCATTTCCCTTCTGCAGCAGTCAACCAGAGAAGGCAACTATAATCTGTTCAAGCAGTATACCTCTTTAGTAGATGGTGAAAACAATCATGGACAGCTCAGAACCCTTCTGGATTTCAAATATCCGAAGAAGGGAATTCCTCTGGAGGAAGTAGAGAGCGTAGAGTCCATCGTGACCCGTTTTAAGACCGGTGCCATGTCCTATGGATCTATTTCTCAGGAAGCCCATGAGTGTCTGGCTATTGCCATGAACCAGCTCCATGGTAAATCCAATACTGGTGAGGGCGGTGAGAGTATTGAACGTCTGACTGTCGGATCGGATGGATTGAATAAATGCTCTGCGATCAAGCAGGTGGCAAGTGGACGTTTTGGTGTTACTTCCAGATATCTGGTAAGTGCACAGGAGATCCAGATCAAGATGGCTCAGGGTGCAAAACCAGGAGAGGGCGGACATCTGCCGGGTGGAAAAGTCTATCCGTGGATCGCAAAGACCCGTCTGTCCACACCAGGTGTGAGCCTGATCTCTCCGCCGCCTCATCATGATATTTACTCCATCGAGGATCTGGCACAGCTGATCTACGACCTGAAAAATGCAAACCCGAAGGCACGTATCTCTGTAAAACTGGTATCTGAAGCTGGTGTTGGTACGGTAGCAGCTGGTGTAGCAAAAGCAGGTGCACAGGTTATCCTGATCTCTGGTTATGATGGAGGTACTGGTGCAGCTCCGGCAAGCTCCATTCACAATGCGGGACTTCCGTGGGAGCTTGGTCTTACCGAGACTCATCAGACTCTGCTGATGAATGGTCTGAGAAATAAAGTTCGCATCGAGACAGATGGTAAACTTATGAGTGGTCGTGACGTAGCCATCGCAGCCATGCTGGGAGCAGAGGAATTTGGTTTCGCAACTGCTCCGCTGGTAACCATGGGATGTGTCATGATGCGTGTCTGCAACCTGGATACTTGTCCGGTGGGCGTTGCAACTCAGAATCCGGAGCTTCGTAAGAGATTCCGTGGAAAACCGGAATATGTAGTAAATTTCATGAAATTTATCGCAGAAGAGCTGCGTGAATACATGGCAAAACTGGGAATCCGTACCATTGATGAACTGGTAGGCCGTTCTGATATGCTTTGTGTCAAAGAGGACAGAACCGGAAGACAGGCAACCATTGACTTTAGCCGGATTCTTGATAACCCGTTTGCAGGAAAAGGTCAGAAAGTGATCTTTGATCCAAAACAGGTATATAACTTTGAACTGGAAAAGACTCTGGATGAGAAGGTCCTTATTAAAGAATTCAAATCTGCGCTGGAAAAAGGTCAGAAGAGAAGTATTGAGCTGGATGTAAGAAATACCAATCGTGCGTTTGGTACCATGTTTGGTTCTGAGATCACCAGCCATTATCCGGAAGGACTGCCGGAGGATACCTTTACTGTAAAATGTACCGGTGCCGGAGGACAGAGCTTTGGCGCATTCATCCCGAAAGGACTGACACTGGAGCTCGTAGGAGACTCCAATGACTACTTCGGAAAAGGACTTTCCGGTGGTAAACTGATCGTGTATCCTCCGAAGGGAATTACCTATAAGGAAGATGAGAATATCATCATCGGTAATGTGGCACTGTATGGAGCTACCAGTGGTAAAGCCTATATTAACGGTGTGGCAGGTGAGCGTTTCTGCGTCAGAAACTCCGGAGCACATGCAGTGGTAGAAGGTACCGGCGATCATGGATGTGAGTACATGACCGGTGGATGCGTGGTCATCCTTGGAAAAGTCGGCAAAAACTTTGCAGCAGGTATGTCAGGCGGTGTTGCCTATGTTCTTGATGAAGAAAGAGATCTTTACACAAAGCTCAACAAAGAAATGGTTCTCTTCTCTGAGGTAACAGAAAAGTACGATATAATCGAACTCAAAACGCTTATAGAAGAACATGTTGCAGCAACAGGTTCACAGAGAGGCAAGAAAATCCTTGATAACTTTGACGAGTATCTTCCGAAATTCAAGAAGATTATTCCGCACGACTACAAGAGAATGATGGCTGCAATTGCCGCTTATGAAGAAAAAGGTCTTACAAACGAGCAGGCACAGATTGAAGCTTTCTACGAAATTGTGAATAATAAATAAGGAGGGGATATTTATGGGAAAGCCAACAGGATTTATGGAATATAAGCGTGAGGATGCCCCGGCATACTCCGTAAAAGAAAGAATCAAAAATTTTGACGAATTTCACGATCCCCTCAGCAAAGAGGATCAGCAAAAACAGGGTGCAAGATGCATGGACTGCGGCGTGCACCCTGTTTTTGCTGATCCTCTTTGC
>OGIE01004687.1_pt1 | contig 12616 bp, 11 predicted proteins | sample 1571581 | NCBI WGS metagenome assembly OGIE01 (sample SAMEA2582021, study PRJEB24529) | metagenome | biome: Human gut stool | place: China | collected 2011
TGAAAAAGAGTTACAGATCACAGCCCGTCCGGGACAGGAATGGATAATTCGTTTGCCGGGTTGGCTGTCGGTCTTGATAAACGGTAAAGACCAGGCAATCCCGGAGAGTAGCATAAGCTACCAGGGTCCTGCCCAACTACTGTTCAAGGCGGAAACAGCCAATCCCAAAGCGGAAACGCGCACTTTTTCTTTTCCCCTTACTATAACGAGTGAAGAACAAACGATAGAGATTGTACAGGATGGTTCCACTTTGGAGACTGGCAATTCGATTTCTCTTGGTGCCGTTTCCGGGTCGGAGGGCAGTTCTATTTTTACGGCAACGAAAGGTTTGCCGTGGCGTGCTGTCCTGTCGGATGGAGGTTGGTTGACCTGGGCATCAACCAATCCGGGAACCGGCGGTGATGCGGCCACAGGTGAAAGCCAGAATTTGATAGTAAAAGCTACGGCCAGTAATCCGTATGCAAAGGAACGCTCGGTAAATATAACGGTGGAAGGAGGGGAGTCGATCGGAAGTGTGGATTATCATAATCTTCAAAAGAATATATCGGTTTCGCAGGTAGCTTCTACGGTAACTTGTCCGTCCAATCCGGTTGCAGTGACAGCCGAAGGGACAAATAACGCAACTTCTTCATTTACTGCTACCTCCGGTTTGTCGTGGCAAGTAGCAGTATCGGAAGATAATAAGTGGATAGGCTTGACCGGTCAAACGACAGGCACGACGACGGCTGAATCCCAAAATGTAACGTTTAATGTTCCTGTAAATCCGAACTCCAGTGTGCGCAGTGGAGCAATAGCCGTACGTATAGGAGACGAAAGCGAGGGACCGACAGGAACGATAGCTGTGCAGCAGGGGGCATCGTCGTTAACAGTAGAAGATACCCCGACTCCATTGGAACCGACGGTCGGAACTACAGCCACATTAGGATTTACGGGAACCAAAGGCTTGAGTTATAATATCGTTTGTCCCGATTGGCTCGAATTTACTAATGGGACTACGGGGACGACAACAGGAAGTCGGCAGGCTATCGAGTACAAAACAAATAGCGTAAACAAAAACAAAGAAGCACGTAGCGGTCAAATATCAGTAACAGCAGGAAATATTGAAAAAGAAACTGCGGTTACCCAGAATGCTTCGTCATTCACGGTCGAACCTACTGAAATAAATTTGCCGTATAAAGAAAGTACGGGAACTGTGACTGTGACAGGAACTTTGGGATTGCCTTGGACGGTGATGCGGAGCGGTGGAGACGACAATGCTGTAATAGCAGCAAGTACAGCGAGTGGAACAGCAACAGGGGAAGGGCAGACTGTTACATTCAGTGCACCGGTCAATGAAGGAAGTGATCGATCGGCTACGTTTGACATAGCTGTAACAGGGGGAGATCATTCAACTACAATTACCATAAATCAGCCTGCTTTAGCAGCAACGAATGTTATTATTAATGAGGAAGCTTTAAAAAGGTATTACAATAGATTGATGTCTCATCCTCCGGGACGAGGTTATAGTTGGGATACTCATCCTCCATTTGATGCAGATGGTACAGATAAGTCTTCTTCTTTTGGTATAACGAATTTGGTACTTAATGATGATCCTACAATGACAGGATCTTATGTGGTACAAGTACAAAAAGGGCAAAAAGAATACATTAAAGATAAAGATGACAAATTTGTAACTACTAATTATACGGTTCAAAAACAATATTGTGATAATTTGGTTGAAGATGGCTATGACGATTGGCGTTTGCCAACTGAGTTGGAATTATATGAGATATGTGTTAATAAAGCTAGAATAGATAAAGGTAATGGTGTTATAGCTTTGCATGATAGTGTGTGGGTATGGAGCAGTTCTATATTTCAGCATGATAAAGGGCATCGTTGTAGAGTAAGACATAGTGATCTTATGATGGACCATAATTATACGAATAAGGAAGGAGCTGTCCGTTGTGTACGAACGAAGAAATGAAACTTTTAATTAGATATAGTGTAAACGAATTAAATAAATTAACATGAACAAAGCTGAATTAGTGAATGAGTTAGCCGCAAAAATGCATATTACGCAGGGACAATCGCGGCAATTTCTCAATACCTTTCAGGAAGTATTGACAGAAGCAATGAAAAAAGATAGCCCTGTCATGCTTCAAGGTTTCGGAACGTTTGCCCTTTGGGCACAAAAAGAACGTTCCGGTCGTAACCCTCGTACGGGGATTTTTTGTGTGATACCGGCACGTACGAGTGTCAAGTTCAAACCCGGAAAATTTTTACTCAAAGAGCTAAACACTTGAAAAGGCTAGTACACAGAGGGTAGTGGTGCAGGATTTTAATTTGCCGGATATTCATCAGGGGATTGGTATTGTGATGACTGTGGCAAGTTGGGAGCATATCGTCTGGAGCGGAAACGGAGAATAATGTAAGAAACAATACGACAATGAAACGGATGAATGAAATAAATAACGGGTTCTGGGTCTGCCTGTTTATGTGGACGGTCCTACATATTTTGTCAGGTTGCACGCAGACGGAAGTGGTGGATGAACCGCAGTTGCCTCAAGGAGGCAAAGAAGTTCAGGCGACATTTCACCTGAATGTGCTGGCGAACCGGGATTCTCAGACACGTAGCATCGCGTTTGCAGCCGATGGTACGATTGAAACGGACTCCATTCCGGTAAATCCGAAAGATACAGTTGTGACAAAAGCAACTACAGCATTGCCTGACGCGGAGGAAAGCGGGATCGCTCACCTGTGGATCGGCCAGTATGATGCGGATGGGCATTGGATCTTCAACCAGTATTTTTCTGTAGTAACCGGTGGTAAAGTAGATGTCCGTCTGAAAGACAGCGGTGGAAAGAAGCATCATGTCTGGTTTGTTGCCAATGCCGGTAACCTGGGAAAGATCGATACCGAAGCGGCTTTGAAGGAACATGTCTTGACGTATTCTTCCACTGATGTAGGCCTGCCGGAAAACCAATTATGCGGAATGACAGGTATGTGGAACGGTGTAATCAATGATGGGGGAGTAGAGAGTATCCATGTGGATTTGACACGGTTAGTGGCAAAAATATCGTTTGCCTATCTGACCGGAGGGATGGCCTTCTCGTTTACTCCGACATCGGTAACGTTAAACTCCGTTCCGGACAGATACCAGATTGAAGCCCCGTCAAATCAGTTGATAACCGATGTGACTTATAAAACATATAGCGGAACCGCCAATAGAGACGGTGCTACGATGTATTGGTACCTGCCTGAAAATATGGCCGGTACGGTAAGCGGCGAGAACTCTGTGGAATCGGAGAAGAAGAAAACGGGCAAAGGAGTGACAAATGTCACTTATATAGAACTGACCGGTGCCGCAGTGCAGTCCGGTGTGACTTATGAGAATGTCAGTTTCCGTTTTTACCCGGGTAGTGGTAAGAATAATTACGATATCGTGCGTAATTCCCATTATACGATGAATGTCACACTAGCCGGTATAGATATAACCGACGAACGTATCACGGTGGGTACGATTCCTCCGGTCGAGATCACTCCGGGGAATATGCCTGCGGGGATAGGTGGCGAAAAAGAGTTACAGATCACAGCCCGTCCGGGACAAGAATGGGTAATCCGATTGCCGGATTGGCTGTCGGCGCTGATAAAAGGCAAAGATATGTCAGTACCCACAGGTGGAAGTATCACCTATCAAGGTCCTGCCGAACTACTGTTTAAAGCGGAAACAGCCAATCCTAAAGCAGAAACCCGGTCTTTTTCTTTTCCGCTTACAATAACGGGTGAAGAACAAACGATAGAGATCGTGCAGGATGGTTCCACTTTGGAGGCAGGCAGTACAATTTCTCTTGGTGCGGCTTCCGGTTCGGAGGGCAGTTCTACTTTTACGGCAACGAAAGGGCTGCCGTGGCGTGCTGTCCTGTCGGATGGTAGTTGGTTGGGTTGGGCAGAGACTAATCCGGCAACCAGTGGTGATGCAGCCACCGGTGAAAAACAGAATTTGATAGTGAGAGCTACGTCCAGTAACCCGTATGCAAAGGAACGTCCCGTAACTATAACGGTGGAAGGTGGTGAATCGGTCGGAAGTATGGATTATCATAATCTTCAAAAGAATATATCGGTTAAACAGGCAGCTTCTACGATACAAGGGTCAGAAGTAGAGGTGGAGCCGGAAGCTGCCAATGATCAATCATCATCCTTTATCGCTACCCCCGGCTTAGTTTGGGTAGCAAAGGTGACGAATGGTGATTGGATCTCTTTTTCGGGGGCAACATCAGGCAGTCCCACAACAGGAAGTGCCCAGAGTGTTTCATTTGATGTAATGGTGAATCCGACAACCTCCCAACGGAGCGGTGCGATCACAGTTCGGGCAGGTGATGAAACCGAAGGTCCGACAGGTGTGATAACGATAAAGCAGAAAGCTTCATCGCTAACAGCTTCCGGTGACAAAACAACATTGGAAGCAACAGCCGATGACAGTGGTACACTAACGTATCAGGCAACTAAAGGATTACCTTTGTCTATTACCCATCCTGAGTGGTTAACTCTGATAACACCCAAATCGGAAACTGCGACCGGTGGTGAACAGAGACTTGAATATAGAACAAGCAATCTGAATTTAAACGGTACAAACAATAAAGGTCACATATCGGTAACAGCCGGAGAAATGACTGCAAATGTGGCGGTCGAACAAGAAGCATCCGTTTTTAGCATTACCAATGGAGCAGCGACAATAGCAGCAACAGGAGGGAGGACAACCGGTTCGGTAACGGCTACTCCCGGTTTGCCTTGGACTATATCTCCGGAAACCCATAATGGTATAACCGTGAGTCCGACCAATGGTAGAGGTAATGCTGAGTTAATCTTTGCGGGAGCTGCCAATACCGGTGCCGATCGTACAGGTACTTTTACTGTATCGGTAACAGGTGCCAGTCCAACACGAACAGTGACGGTAACAGCTAAACAGGCGACAGACAAAATGGTTACGATTGATGTAGCTATCGTAGAAGATTATAGAGAGACAGGGAAAAGTTTAATTTATTTTCCACCATTTAATTATGATGGAGGGATTTCTTTTGGAACAACAGGTTCTGATAGGAATGGCGTTTCGTCTAACTGTAGTTTAACTAAAGCTTATTCGATAGAAGTAGAAAAATCACAACGAGTAGGAGCTTTTACTTATGCAAATGCCATAAGTCAGTGTCCATTAGGTTGGCGCTTACCTACTATGATAGAGTTGTATGCGATATGGAGTAAGTGTAAAGGAAGTAATAGTAATGCTGCGGATGAAGAAGCAGCATCGACGGCACTTGGCGATAAGTTTATCAGCGATTGGTACTGGAGTAGTTCGGTTGGCAGCGGCGTCATTGATCATCGCTGCAGGGTGGAGTTCAGTAACGGCGCTTTTAATTACTACAAAACGAACCTCACTAGTTATGTTCGTTGTGTACGTGATCTCTAATTGTGCCCAGCTAACTCAATGAATGATGATGGTCTGTGATCCGAGGTTTGGAGGGCAATAGAATACCCTTGTGACAGAGATAGCAGAGACTGGCCCATCGGTAAAGAGGAGCAAGCGCATTTACCAAACCACACTCCGGTGCTCCTATCCAACGATAGAGGTATTGAACGGAAGAGCGAAAAGGCAGCGGTGAGAGAACCGTGTCAGGTGAATATATAAGAACAGATAAAAGCGATCTTTGACATATTGAGGGTTTGAAGAAAAATAGTAAGGTAAGCTGTAAGTGATATCGATTGGAATTGATTACATTTGCATGTGAACGATTAATCGTATTGCCTTATGAAAGATAATTACATCCGTTTCGACTGGGCCATAAAGAGGCTTTTGCGGCAAAAAGCCAATTTCGGAGTGCTGGAAGGTTTACTGACCGTGCTGCTGGATGAAAAGGTGGAGATCATCGAACTGCTGGAAAGCGAAGGCAACCAGCAAACCCTTGACGACAAATTCAACCGGGTAGACATCAAGGCTAAAAACAGCAAAGGAGAGATCATCATTGTGGAGGTGCAGAACACTCGTGAACTGACTTTCCTGGAACGTATCCTCTATGGTGTGGCGAAAGCCATTACCGAGCATATCTCTTTGGGTGATAGTTATTACGAGGTGAAGAAAATCTACTCCGTAAATATTCTTTACTTCGATATCGGCAAAGGAAACGATTATCTGTATCATGGGCAGAATATCTTCACCGGTGTACATACCGGCGATCGTATTGAAGCGAGGGTAAAGGAGAAAGATGTCCTGGTGCATAAGCTGCCGGCGGAAATTTTTCCGGAGTACTTTCTGATTCGTGTGAACGAGTTCAACCAGGTGGCTGTCACTCCGTTGGAGGAATGGATAGAATATTTGAAAGACGGAACCATCCGTGCCGATACCACCGCTCCCGGTTTGAAGGAGGCTCGTGAAAAGTTACTCTATCACAATATGAGCGACGAGGAACGCCGCGCCTACGATGAACACCTCAGCGATATCATGATACAAAATGATGCGTTGGACGGAGCCAAATTGGAAGGACGTATGGAAGGTGAACTTCTTAAACAAAGAGAGATCGCAACCAACATGAAACAGTTAGGTGCGGATATTCAGTTTATTTCGCAGGTAACCGGTTTGACTGCCGAAGAAATAGGTAAACTGTAACATACTGTAGAAGACTATTTATCTTTAAACCCTCAATATCTCAAACAGAGAGATATTGAGGGCTTTTTTATGCCCTCACAAAGAAAGTAAGGTTAAAAACGATAATGATAACATTTTAAACAACTGATTATGAACAAAGCAAAATTAGTAAACGAATTAGCGGAAAAGATGAATATCACGCAAGAGCAGTCGCGCCAATTTGTCAATGTCTTTCAGAAAATATTAATGGAAGCGATCAAGCAGGAGACTCCTGTCATGCCCTAAGTCTGTATTTGATTTCCCTCAATAGATTATTCATTCAACGCCTATCAGAAATACCCATGAAGAAGCAAAACAAATTAGAAGCATTATTCCCCAATGGGAAAGTGCCCGAAGCAAAAGCCTTTAACCGGAGCCTCGACAAAATGTCGAAAGAAGGTCGTAACCATTTCCATGAAAAGATCTACAAAATAGCTTTCACCGTCTGGTCTACTTTACCCAAGAAACATCAGAAATTTATCCGGGAAGTAATCATCCACGACCGCCAGTCATACGTCGACTTCATCCAACAAAGAACCGTTATGTCCTGCCTCCGTTGTCCTCTCCGTTACCCTGTTTTGTTTATCCGAATGCTCCACCTAACCGAAATTGTCGAACGCACAGCACAAACCTCCATAAATCATATCGCAATGTCCGTCCTGATCTGCTTCCAGATTTGCGGTAAGATCGGCACGCTTGCCGGACATCTTGGTAAAGATGAGATTGCTTATGAAGAGGCGTTAGTGTTGGTGGGGAAGATGACGATTGTAGAGTTTTGCGGGGTGATGAGATATTAAAGAGTAAAGGCAAATAACACGATTATGGCTTGTTTAGAATATAAAGGATATCTGATTTAAAATAACCACTCCTTATGATTGGATGATAAATCTTGTAATGATTGCACGAATCTCCCAATGTGAAATCCGTCACATACAGCATGATGAACTTGTATCGAGAGCGGCATTAAAACAGAATCTTCTGTTTCAATAAATTTACCTATTGTAAAAATAGGTGGTAAATAACATCCCTCATTAAATACATTCACATTAAATCCTGTAAAGCTCACCCAAGGTAAACTCGAAATCGTAAAAGAATTAAGGGGCTCATTTTGTTTCGGTTTTAAGGAAGTTGATTGTGAATAGTTACCCATATCTGCAATACAACTGTCATAAAATCGACTGAAAATGCGATTATAGTTAGTGCATATACTGGAAAATGTTTCATTATCCTTATTAAACACCGTATAACTTGGATGTACCTCATCCCAATAACCTAACTCTCCGTAAGAATTAATATCCATTCGAAATTCCTTATACTGATTTACAATGTTTGCAATCATATATATTTGTACAGGATATATCTTTTTATTCATTTTTCTTACAACTGCTTTTAAATTTGTAATGTCAATATTAACGGTCAAACTATATGTGCAGCGTAATTCATTCATGTAGTGAATGTAATATTCCTTACGACTCCATTTTTCGATATCTATCTGATTAAATTTCATGTCTTTCATTTTTTAACAAGCAAACGCATTCATCATTTTATAATAAGCTCTGGAGGAATTTGGGCATGAAAACTTGTGTCAAGGAGATATTCCCTGACAAGCCCGGAAGAAGTAACTATATGGTGTCGATTGATGCCATAAATTAGATAATGCATTAATTCACAGATACAAAAATATGCATTTTGCAGTAGATTTCAAAGAAAATCAAACAAATATTAATCGAGAAAAAGGTTAACTGTCAAGGATTACTTGACAGTTAAAGGAAAAGGGGATCGCTTTGTTATCGGAAAAGTTCCGGTAAAGCGATTAATAAGTCACAGTACATGGTTTGCCTGTCGATGGATAATCCAGATCAAAGTTGACATGGATAGTCTGTATATCATTCACCTCTTCAGGGGCAACTCGAATATTTTCGACAATATAGCAGTTGGATGCTTCGCAAGTTATATCCAGTTCCCTATGATGTGTGCCATGTTTACCAATTCCATAGGAATCGATCAGAATCAATTGCGGCTCTTTATCCAGTATTTTCAGGAGGGTTTCCTTTTTGATGGATGTATCCGTTTCATCAAAATAGGCTTTACTTCCGTATTCATTTCGATACATATTCCCTGTATACAAAATCAAGGCTTTCTCTTTAAGGGATGGAAGATCGGTAGCTTCCTGTAAAGATGGCATTCCTCCCCTGCAATCAAGAATATGTACCGGCAGGTGAAATTCTTTTTCAGAGGGGACAGATGTATAACAATCAATATGTGTACCAAAATGTCCTTTGGCACCAATCTTATCGGCTTGTTTTGTAAGCCATGCATAAGCCGGATGGCTTGCATCTAATTCTATATGTAAGTTCATTATTATTTTCTTTATAAGTGGAAATTAAAAATATTGATTCACAAAAAACTCTTTGTTCACCTCACTTACCAGAAAGCCGGATTATACACTTTGATTATTCTTTTCATACACTCACAAATAAATTGACTGCAAAGGTACTGATTTCAAAGGAGAATATTTAAAGTTTTTGTTTGATATTCAATTCGTGTTTATGCTAATATCCGAATAAAACATAAATATATTCAGAAATAGTTTTAACTTTGTGACCAACAAAAACAGTAGGCTATGAAAAATAAAGGAGAAATCATTTTTTACCATCCTGAAAATACCCTTGAAATAGAAGTTCGTTTAGAAGACGAGACTGTTTGGCTGACACAGGCGCAAATGGTGGAATTGTTCCAGAGAGATGTTTCTGTTATATCCCGGCATATAAATAAAGTCTTTAAAGAAGGAGAGTTAGAGAAAAAAAGCAATTTGCATTTTTTGCAAATTGCAAATTCAGACAAACCTTTGACTCTGTATAGTCTGGATGTTATAATCTCTGTAGGTTATCGTGTGAAATCCCAGAGAGGTACAATGTTTCGCCAATGGGCTAATAGGGTTTTAAAAGAATACTTATTGAATGGATATTCTATAAATCAACGTTTTGAGCGTATTGAATCAAGGCTCTGTGAACATGATCAGAAGATTGATTTCTTTGTTAAAACTTCCCTTCCTCCTGTCGAAGGTATCTTCTTTGACGGTCAGTTGTTTGATGCTTATAAATTTGCTGCAGATTTGATAAAGTCTGCTCGCAAATCAATTATCCTCATAGATAATTACGTGGATGAAAGTGTATTGATGTTGCTAACCAAACGAGATGTAAATGTTGCAGCAACAATTTATACAGCACAAATATCAAAACAACTGACCTTGGATTTGCAACGGCACAATGCTCAATACGAACCTATCATAATCAAACAATTCAAACAATCGCACGATCGTTTTCTGTTAATCGATGAAAAGGATATTTACCATATCGGTGCTTCCTTGAAAGACTTGGGAAAGAAATGGTTCGCTTTTTCAAAGTTAAACCTTGACATTAATGATATAATGAGACAGATTGTTTGAGATTGAAAAAGCAATATGCATTTTTTGCATAATGCACCTCAACATTCGAAAAAAGTTTTAACTTTGCCGCAAACAAAATCTTTATGCTATGAATACTAAAGGAGAAATCATTCTTTACCATCCCGAAAATACTCTCGAAATAGAAGTTCGTTTAGAAGACGAGACTGTTTGGCTTAATCGCCATCAAATGGCAGAGTTATTCAAACGTGATATCAAAACAATAGGTAAACATATCAATAATGCTTTAAAAGAAGAATTAAAGAATTTATCAGTTGTCGCAAATTTTGCGACAACTGCAAGAGATGGCAAAACTTATAATGTAGAGTACTATAATTTGGATGTCATTCTTTCTGTTGGCTATCGTGTAAAATCTCAATCCGGTATCCAGTTCCGTATTTGGGCAAATAAAATATTAAAAGATTATTTATTAAAAGGATATGCTGCTAGTCAACGATTTATTCGATTAGAACAAAAGATTCAAGAGCATGATCAAACTCTTGCTGAGTATAGAGAAAAAATTGATTTCTTTATTAAAACCTCCCTTCCTCCTGTCGAAGGTATCTTCTTTGACGGTCAGTTGTTCGATGCTTATAAATTTGCTGCAGATTTGATAAAGTCTGCTCGCAAATCAATTATCCTCATAGATAATTACGTGGATGAAAGTGTATTGATGTTGCTAACCAAACGAGATGTAAATGTTGCAGCAACAATTTATACAGCACAAATATCAAAACAACTGACCTTGGATTTGCAACGGCACAATGCTCAATACGAACCTATCATAATCAAACAATTCAAACAATCGCACGATCGTTTTCTGTTAATCGATGAAAAGGATATTTACCATATCGGTGCTTCCTTGAAAGACTTGGGAAAGAAATGGTTCGCTTTTTCAAAGTTAAACCTTGACATTAATGATATAATGAGAAAGATCGTTTGATTTTTACCGTTTGTTCCATGCCGGATTCTTTTCCAGAATCTTTTGATATATGGGGCAATCCGGTGTATGGGCTCCTTCAAGATAACCGGTACTTAACAGGAATTCGTTGACGATCTCACCTCCGGTGAATTTGAATGTCTTTTTGAATAATTTGGTCCATTCTTCTTTGGTTTTAGGGTGATGATGGTCCAGCCAGTTTTTGAATGAGCCGTATTCGTTTTGCAGTTGTACAATGACCTGGGCATTGTGGATGGCTGCTTTTATTTTTAATTTATTCCGGATGATGCCGGAATCGGATAAAAGTCTGGCTTCATCTGTTTCCGTGTAGTTTGCAACCTTTTCAATATGGAAATTATCGTAAGCAGAACGGAAGCTCGGTTCTTTCTTTAATATCGTCGACCAACTTAGGCCCGCCTGGTTGATCTCCAGGAGAAGTCTGCCGAATAACTCGTTATCGTCTTCGATAGGGAAACCGTAACTTGTATCATGATAGGCTTTATTAAGCTCGACGGCTGAATCCTTAGATGTTTTTACATATTCGCAATAGGACATAAATTCTGTTTTGTTTGTTATGGGAGATAAAGATAATTGTTTTTCTTGTAACTTTGTAGTTTTAATAAAAATGAACCGTTGATGCCCGAAAATCAGATATTGATCATTGCGTTAAGTAACCATCCTGTTTTGGGACCTTTGCTTATTCCTTATTTTGCCAGAACTGTATCGCCGGAAGTGATCAGCGTGGAAGAGCAAGCCACGCACGCCGGAAATGAAGCGGGGTTGTCTGATATGGAGAAACGGGCAATCGCGATCGCACAGAGTTACTCGGAAAAGAAACTGATGCAGGTGTATTCCCGGCAACAGACAGTTACCGGCTTTCTGAATTCGGTGACGCCGGAGATGCTGAAGAAACAACTCCGACCGTTCATCGATAAGAAGATAAGGGAGATGGTCCGGTTGATACAGGCAAACCATTTGTCTGTATATATAAAGGAAGCAGGAAGTAAGTTGCTTTATGAACATGACCGGGTGCGCTTTTCCGGGGAGGAGGCTGAGATCTCTTTTCGTTTCGAGATAACAGACCATTCTTTTCGGTACACAGCCTTATGTCACATGAATGGAGTGGAAATGTCTTTATTGAAAAAGAGGCGGTTTCTGTTGTTGTCATCAAAGCCTGCTATATTCCTGCTGGATGACCAGTTGTTAGCATTCAAACGTATAGAAGCGGCGAAAGTTACACCTTTCCTTTCACGGAAATACGTGGAAGTTCCGTTGGCTGAGACTGAAAAATATCTGGAACTGGTGGCACTTCCTTTGATCAGCGATTATCCGGCCAGTTCTTCCGGGTTTGATATGATCCATGAGCCCCGCACTTGTGTCCCGGAATTGTCTGTGGAGCGTTCTATCAATGATGAACCGGCACTTCAACTGCGTTTCAGGTATGGAGAACGTTCTTTTTCGCCGGGAAAAAGAAACCAGTTCGCTTATCCCCGGTTGGAACATGTCGAAGGGAAACCGGTCATTTATTATTTTAGATTTTTCTCGGTTTGACTTAACCGATTGAGAAATAAACTTTTAG
>OGIE01004689.1_pt1 | contig 12613 bp, 13 predicted proteins | sample 1571581 | NCBI WGS metagenome assembly OGIE01 (sample SAMEA2582021, study PRJEB24529) | metagenome | biome: Human gut stool | place: China | collected 2011
CGCCAAAACCGCCATTGAAAGGACGGCCATGGAAGTTTGGACGGCCCCCTTGTTGCCAGTTCTACATTTGTTTCACGGAGAGTGGAATCCACTCCTTTGATCTGTGCTGTATCCAGTGTAAATACCGAATTTTCTCCCACATAAATATTGGTCACAGGATTTAATACTTTTCCGCCGGTTCCATTGCCTTCCCCATAGTGTTTCTCTTCATAACGCACGTTGGCATTTTTTCCTACATGAAACGTATGGATGCCGTCATGACGGCTCTCATTGCATCCACTGTTGTGAATACCGCAGCCGGCAATAATCGAAACATCTGCTCCGTCTGCCACATAGAAATCATTATAGACCACATCCGTCATTCCTGACACACTTACTACGACCGGAATATAGACAGCTTCTCCTTTGGTCTCTCCATCAATGTAAATATCAATTCCCGGCTTATCTGTTTTTCTCTTAATTTTAATATGCTCACTGTCACCATGGCAGATGGACGTTCCATTCTGGCGGAGATTATAGGCACCTTTCTGCTCAAATTTGTGATCATTGATCACATCCAGCACATTTTCCGTAACATTATCAAGCTTTACCATTAAAATTTCCCCTCCATCCGGTCTGCGCATTCATGACATTTCTTAACGCCGTTAAGATAAGGAAGCACTTCCTCTTTACTTCCCATTCTCTTTATGATACCGTCGTCAACTATCATAATCTGGTCTGCCATCTTTATAATCTTCTCCTGATGAGAGATGACGATCAGGCTCTGCTTTTTCTGTCTGTGAATCTCTTCAAATTTCTGGATCAGCATCGAGAAGCTCCACAGGTCAATTCCTGCTTCCGGCTCGTCAAATACACACAACTTATGCTCTTTTGCAAGCACAGTGGCAATTTCAATTCGTTTCATCTCGCCGCCTGATAACGTTCCATCAATCTGTCGGTTCACATACTCCTCTGCACAAAGTCCGACTTCAGAAAGCATTCTGCAGCACTCCGGCTCTGTGAGCTCTTTTCCTGCTGCCAGTGATAAAAGTCTTGAAACCGGCATTCCCTTGAATCTCGGCGGCTGCTGGAATGCATAACCGATTCCTGCATTTGCACGATGATTGATATCATAATCGGTGATATCTACATCGTTCAGATAAATTTTTCCGCTCTCAGGTTTGTTGATGCCGATCAGTGTCTTTGCCAGTGTCGATTTACCGCCTCCGTTCGGGCCGGTAATTACCAGCATTTCTCCGTCTTTTACTTCAAACGAAATATGATCCAGCAGACATTTCTTTCCACCTTCATCATCTACCTTCACAACTAACTCTTCTGTTCTTAACATGTCTTTTCTCCTGTAGTTCTAAAACCTGTAATCTATACCTATTATATTGGCTTTTATAATGATTGCAAGTACTCTTCTCGCATTTCTCTCATAAACCTATTGAAAAACTGCCCGACAAAGGCTACACTATTTATAAATACATGCGGTGCATCCGCAAGGAGGGTATATTCATGAATATGAAAGAAATTGCAACAGGAGTACAGCACATCGGAGTTCCTACGGGAGATATGGACGCAACCATCCGTTTTTATCATGCACTGGGCTTTGACACCATCTATGAAACCGTCAACGAAGAGGCTGGCGGAAGAGTTACTTTCTTCAAGCTTCATGACCTGGTGATCGAGACTTATGAGACAAAAGAACCAAAGCTCATGCCGGGTGCTGTTGACCACATCGCCATCAACGTTAAAGACATCGAGGAAGCTTTCCGTTTTGTCAATGAAGCAGGTCTGAACAATACAAATGATACCATCCATTCTCTTCCGTTCTTTGAAAATGGTGTAAAATTCTTCACCATCGAGGGCGCCAACAAAGAAAAAGTCGAATTCAATCAGTTCCTGTAAAGCAGAACATGAAAATACCGCCCACCCTGTAGAAACATTCCTTTCTGCAGGATGGGCGGTATCTTTATGCTTTCACAAGGGGAAGCGTGATTGTGATCATAAATTCATTATTTTCCTGCTTCCAGGTAAAGCTTCCCCCATGATTTTCCATAATTTTTCGACAGGTTTTCAGACCAATCTGCGTACTCTCAGGATGGTCTTTCCGGTCACGAATATGGTTCGTGACCTGGATATGCAGCATATCCGGCTGCTCCGAAGCCTCGATCCGCAGCGGGTACACCGGATCTCCATACTTTTTCAGATTGGAGATAAGATTATCCATGACGCGCTGCATATATTCGCTGTCCACCTGTACAATTCCTTTCAGTTCTTCAATCTGGCATTCAATGGTACCGCCATGATCCTGCCAGTCAAAGAACTGACCGTTACAGAGATCTTCCGCCAGCTCCACACTCGGAATCTTCTGCAGCTGCAGTCCCTTTTCTTCTCTGCCATAAACCAGAAAATACTCAAACAGCCTGTCTGAGACCTTTTTCATCTGAAATGCCTTCTTCCGGCAATATTCCAGATATTTTTTCAACTGCTCCTCGTCTTCATACCGATGCATATTGAGAAGCTCCAGATAGCCGATCAACGAAGTCAGCGGTGTCCGCAGATCATGGGACATGGCTGTTACCAGCTCCATGTTGGCTTTTTCCGCCTCCGCCTTCATCTGCTGCTCTTCCAGAATGCCATTCTTCAGTGATTCAATTCCGATTGCAAGGCTGGTCAGTTCATCCCTGCCTTTGATCGTAATAGGATACTCCAGATTTCCTCCCCCCAGCACCTTCAGATCCTGCTCCAGCTGATTGACATACCGGATTTTCCGGTGAATCAATGCAAAGAGAAGTAAAATGAATACAATTGCTCCTGATCCATACTCTGCAATATCAGCCCAATAAAGATTATCTACATCCAGATAAACCTCCAGATCCGCTTTAATCACGGTTCCGTCATAAAGCATCACGTCATGATAGTTACTGGTCGGGTATAGTTCGGCTGAATCTATCTCATCCGGATTTTCTGCTTCCCCTTCCATATATAATGCATCATCATCCTCCCAGGAATCTGTTTCCGGCGAATCAGGTGACATATACGGTCCAAGGATAGGATCAATATCCCGGTAAAACGTTACATACACATCCCTCTGCCTTTGTACCCAGGCAACCAATAATTCTATATTCTGTTCCGTAACCTTATGTTTTACAATAAACTGATCCAGATCCTTCAGCACTTCTTCGGTTTTGTCTTCATATTTTGTGCCGGAGTATGCTTCTGTAACTGCCCACTGAATGGCCACTGTTCCTACTGCTCTTGATACCAAAATGGCAGTCAGCAGTGCAATTCCGCTCAGTGCGATCAGCTCCATTGTCAGTCTGCTCCACCATCTGTTTTTCCTAATTGACACAATAACCTCTTCCCCAGATATTCTGAATATAGGACTGTCCGCCCTTTTCCAGTTTTCTTCTGATATTTCGGATATGAACCATCACCGTATTACCGGAATTGGGAAAAAATGCTTCCTTCCAGACTGTCTCATAGATTTCTTTTACGGAAAATACTTTCTTCGGATTGGAAATGAGCAGCAATAAAATCTGGTACTCCATCTCTGTCAGCGTAATTTTCTCTCCGCCTGCCATCACGGTCTGCTGCTCTTGATCAATGGTAATATCCCGGTAACATACAAGCTTCTCCGACCTTCCTTCCCGTCCCTGATAGACCTTATATCTCCGGAGCAGTGCTTTTACCCGCGATAATAGTTCCATGTAAGAAAATGGTTTCACCAGATAATCGTCACCACCTGCCGAAAATCCCTGCACTTTATCGTGTTCTCCGGATTTGGCTGTGAGGAACAAAACCGGAACCATCGTCTTCTCCCTGATCTGTTCACATGCCCAGATCCCGGATTCTCCCGGCATCATCACATCCAGAATGATCAGATCTGCCTTTTCTGCCTGCTCTACCGCTTCTCTTGCATTACAGGCTTCTATTATTTCATATCCTTCTCCTGAAAGCATCATACGCAGCACATCCCTGATCTCCGGTTCGTCATCTGCTATCAGAATCGTCTGTTTTTCTGTCATGGATTCACCACCCTTCTTTTTTGTATTCTTTTCCTTTTGGAAAATTTCTAATGAAAGTGTAACATGTCCGTCCTGTGTAAAGAAAGACCCGAGAGGCAGAATTAAGACTTTTTAAGAAAGAAAGACGGGACTACAAAACTGTAGCCCCGTTACCTGTCTCTACCACATAAAATTCTGCTTTCAGTCCGGTCTGTGCGTAATAATTTTCACCGACCTGGCTGATAAAATCATTGACTGCACTGTTCTCCACGATACTGACGGTACAACCTCCAAATCCGGCTCCCATCATGCGGGAACCCAGGACACCTCCTATTTTCCATGCTTCTTCTACCAGAATATCAAGTTCCCGGCCGGATACCTCATAGTCTTCCTTCAGAGAAATATGAGACGCATTCATCAGATGACCGAATTCTTCCACATCACCGGCCTCCAGCGCTTTCACCGCTTCCATGGTACGCTGATTCTCCGTTACTGCATGTCTCGCTCTTCTTAAACAGACAGGGTCTTTGATCATCTCCTGTACTTCTTCAAAGACATCCGCTGTCAGTTCACTCAAATTACTGATAGCAATGACCGTCTGCAGCTCCTTCAGTGCTTCCGCACATTCTTTCCGGCGCTGTCTGACACAGTCCTCCACACCGTCACGCGGTTTTCCGCTGTTGGTAATAATAATTTTTTCATGCGGAAGCTGCAGCGGCGCATATATATAAGAAAGATTGCTCGTGTCCAACAGGATCGCATGGTCCTTTTTTCCCATGGCAATGGTAAATGGATCCATAATGCCGCCGCCCGTCTTCAAATACTCATTCTCTGTCAGCTGGCTGAACAATGCGATATCCACCATACTAAGATCCGGAATTTCCAGAAGATCCCTTAAGATCAGGCCTGTCACCACCGTCAGGGATGCTGAAGAACCTATACCCAGTCCCTTCGGAATCTCTCCATAGTACAGAATATCAAGTCCACCCTTTACCTGAATCCCCTTCTTCATAAACGTACGGACAACACCTTTGGGATAATTTCCCCAACCGTCCTCTTCCCGGTAATACATCTGTCCGGAATTCATTTCCAGAATTCCCTGCTCCGGATAATTCAGAGAATAGAACCGAAAGCGGTTATCTTCTCTTTTTCTCGCCACTGCATAGGTTCCAATAGCAATCGCGCAGGCAAACACATGCCCGCCATTATAATCGGTATGATCCCCGATCAGATTCACACGTCCCGGTGCAAAATAGACACTGACCGGACCATCTTCCCCGTAAATTTCCTGAAACTTATCAATCAGCCGTTGTTTCATACCCTCTTTTCTCCCATAGTTTCTGAAATCGACATATATTTTAGTTATCATAGCATAAATCAACGTTTTTGTTAAGAATTTGTTACGTTGACTTTTTAACAGCAGGTAGTTACAATAAATAAAAATATCTTTTTCTAAGGAGTATGTACCATGTTAGAATTTTTAAAAGTCATTTTCCTGGGTATTGTGGAAGGAATCACAGAATGGCTTCCCATCTCCAGCACCGGACATATGATTCTGGTCGACGAATTTATCAAGCTGAACGTCACTCATGATTTTATGGAAATGTTCCTGGTGGTCATACAGCTGGGTGCTATTCTGGCTGTCGTCGTTCTGTATTTTCCGAAACTGTGGCCGTTCTGCTCCCCAAAAAACGGATGGATCAAAAAAGATACCTGGATTCTCTGGTTCAAGGTCATCATAGCTGCTCTTCCGGCTGCCATCATTGGATTGCCATTTGATGACCTTCTGGATAAACTGTTCTATAACTATCAGACCGTTGCTGTCACCCTGATCCTGTACGGCGTGCTGTTCATCGTTGTCGAAAATTATAACAAAAAACGCCGTCCACGTATCAAATCTCTGGAATCCCTCCCCTGGTCCACCTCTCTTCTGATCGGTGTCTTCCAGATCCTTGCATTGATTCCGGGAACTTCCCGTTCCGGTTCCACCATCCTTGGAGGTATTCTTCTTGGTGCATCACGCTATGTGGCAGCAGAATTCAGTTTCTTCCTGTCCATTCCGATCATGTTCGGGGCCAGTCTTCTGAAACTGGTAAAATTCGGTTTCAACTTTACCGGCTATGAGCTTGCCATCCTGATCGTCGGCATGCTGACCGCATTTATCGTATCCATCCTGGCCATCAAATTCCTGATGAACTACATCAAGAAAAATGATTTCAAACCGTTTGGATACTACCGTATTGTACTCGGTATTCTTGTCCTGGGTTACTTTCTGTTCCTGGGCTAATCATACATAAGGGAGAAAGAAAATGTACAAAGAAATCGCAAAACTCATTTTATACCGTGATCTGGGAGAGGACAGTATTCTTCTGAAACTGTCCGGCATTTTCCGTGATTTTGAGCTTGGTCTGGCTGAAAAAGAAGAACTGACCAGCCGCATCTATGAGCAGATGAAAGCACTCCTGGATCTATCTACCCAATATGGCTTCGACAAAAATCTGTGGCACAATTATCTGACCTTCATCCTGCTGACCAATGAAAACTCTTTCAGCATGACCAGTGAGAAAGTAGGTGCCAATGACGGTACCGTCAATCATTTTGCAAAAGCAGATTTCGCCGTATTCAAAAAACTGTTTGACTTTGACTTTGGTCCCATTGAAAAAGATCTTGGTATCGACTGTTTCTCTACGGTCTGCAATTACCACTCCATTCCAAAAAAGGAACGGATGTACAACCGCAATGTCAGTGAACGTGTGCAGGAAGTCAGCGAACGAATCGAGAAGGCCGCTGATGAAGAAGAGATCTTTACCATCGTCACTGATTTCTACAAAGCATACGGCGTTGGTATGTTCGGTCTGAACCGCGCTTTCCGTATCCGCCACCTGGAAGATGGAGTGGAATTCCTGCCTATCAACAATACGGACAGCGTTCTTCTGAAAGATCTGATCGGATATGAGATCCAGAAGAAAAAGCTGATTGATAATACAGAGGCATTTGTCAAAGGACTTCCGGCCAACAACGTACTGCTCTGTGGAGATGCCGGTACCGGAAAGTCTACCAGCATCAAAGCACTGCTCAACGAATATTATGATCAGGGACTTCGTATGATCGAAATTTACAAGCACCAGTTCCAGGATCTGTCCTCCATCATTGCACAGGTAAAAAACCGGAACTACCGCTTTATCATTTACATGGATGACCTTTCTTTCGAAGACTTCGAGATTGAATACAAATTCCTGAAGGCAGTCATCGAAGGCGGCATGGAGACCCGTCCGGATAATGTCCTGATCTATGCAACATCCAACCGCCGTCACCTGATCAAAGAGAGCTGGAATGACCGCAACGACATGGAAAACGAGAACGGTATGCAGGAAAAACTCTCCCTGGTGGCCCGATTCGGTGTAACGATCTACTACGGAAAGCCGTCCCAGAAAGAATACTTCACCATTGTGAAAGAACTCCGCAAACGTTATCCGTCCATCACGCTGACCGATGAGGAACTGTGCGCAGAAGCCAACAAGTGGGAATTAAGCCACGGCGGTATCTCCGGAAGAACTGCACAGCAGTTTATCAACTATATGGCAGGCATGGCTCCTGCTGCTGAATAATCTTTGCCTCTTCCGGCATAAAAAAGCACCCACCGGAATTTCTCCGGTGGGTGCATTTTTTATCTTATTCACATTTTTATTTATTTTCCAGAAGTTTTTCCACACTTGCCAGTTTTACACACAGTGCAAACAGCTCTGCACACTGTTTCAGTTCTTCCATGGACGGGAAGGACGGTGCAATACGGATATTGGTATCATGGGGATCTTTCTTATATGGATAGGTTGCTCCGACAGTGGTCAGAGTAACGCCTGCATCTTTACATTTCTGGTATACAGCCTTTGCACAGCCTTCCATCGTATCGAAAGAAATGAAGTATCCTCCCAGCGGTTTTGTCCAGGTACCGATGCCCAGACCGCCCAGCTCTTTCTCCAGCACATCCAGCACGAGTTCAAATTTCGGACGCATGATGGCTGCATGTTTCTTCATATGCTCTTTGATGCCGTTCAGATCTTTAAAGAAGCGCACATGACGCAGCTGATTGATCTTATCATGGCTGATGATCTGTACGGTCATAGATTTCTTTACCCAGTCCAGATTGTCCTTGGAAGCGGCAATACAGCTGATACCTGCTCCTGCAAAACTGATCTTGGAGGTGGAAGCAAATTCAAGAATCATATTCTCTTTTCCGTTTGCCTTGCACATGGAAAGCATCTCCGGCAGATGATCCTGCTTCTCTTCCTCATCATACAGATGATGTACACAATATGCATTATCCCAGTAAATACGGAAGTCCTCTGCTGCCGGATTCAGATCTGCCATCCGTTTACAGACATTTTCAGAATAGGTAATTCCCAGCGGATTCGTATACATCGGTACACACCAGATACCTTTGACAGCCGGATCCTTTACATACTCTTCTACCAGATCCATATCCGGACCTTCCAGAGTCATGGGAATCGTAATCATCTCGATACCGAAATGCTCGGTGATTCCAAAGTGACGGTCATAACCCGGAGCCGGGCATAAAAATTTTACTTTATCAAGCTTACACCACGGAGTACTTCCCATGACACCATGCGTGTAAGATCTGGAAATGCTGTCGTACATGACATTTAAGCTTGCGGTACCAAATACGATAACGTGCTCCGGGTCCACACCCAGCATCTCACCCAGCAGGCGGCGTGCTCCGTAAATTCCTTCCAGGCAGCCATAGTTTCTCGTATCCACACCCTGCTCGTCCTTCATATCGGCATGGCTGGTGAAAATATCCATCATCGGCATGGTCATGTCAAGCTGTGCCGGAGCTGGCTTTCCTCTGGACATATCCAGCTTCAGTCCCTTGCCCTTTGCATCTTCATACTGAAGAGTCAGTTCTTCTTTCAGTTTCAGCAGTTCCTCTTTTCCTAATTCACTGTACGGTGTCATCTTATGTCCTCCTTATAATAAATAGAAGGAGCTGTATCCGGTTCTACGGATTTACAGCCCCCTGTGATTACTCCTGTTCAAATACCTTCTTTATTAGTCGATCATATTCCTTCCAGACGGGGTAGGAAGCCAGTTCCCGGAGAGCTTCGGCTGTCTGCCGATAAAGCCATCCATGCATCTTCTTATCGTTCTGGTGAAATCTCTCCCAGATCCGATCACCCACGCTGTCTACATCTCTGGCTATCGCACGAAGGTTGGACAATTTATCAGCCAGCGCCAGCATCTTGGCATTTCTGTCTGCCTTTTTCTGCAAAAAGGTGATTGTCTCCTGTTTGCGGATCATCCATGTAGACTCCGGAGGAAGATCCCTCCTTTTATCCTCGGTCTCACACGCCACATAGTGTGCTACCCGACTTCCGAAAAATGCTTCCACCTCTTCGGATGTCACCGGTGTATCCTCCACAACATCATGGAGTACTGCCGCGGCAATCAGTTCCTCATCATCCGTCATCTCCGCCACAATTGCTGCGGCTTCCACTGGATGAGACAGATAGGGAATTCTGCTCCCCTTACGGGTCATCCCGCTGTGCGCTGCTGCTGCAAACATCACAGCACGTTCATAAAGCGGAAATTCGCTGTTTTTTAACATAGAACTCAACTCATCTGTTATACTGACTGCCATTTTCCTGTACACCCTCTACCCCAATTTCTTCGTCAGTATACCATAACACAAAAAAAATAGCAAGACATAATGTGTCTACTCGCCGGACAAATGACCGTAGAACGAGATCATATAAAGTCCGCATAAACCGACCAGTGCATAAATAATCCTGGAAATCCAGCTTAAGTTTCCAAATAACCATGCTACCAGGTCAAGCTGGAAGAAGCCGATCAGTCCCCAGTTTACCGCTCCTATAATTACCAATGTCAGTGCAAAACAATCTAAACCTCTGTTCATCAAAGATTTACCTCCTTTTGCACCTAGTATATCCGGCCTTCGTAAGACTATACTTCACCAACTGCAGTCTGTCCGCATTTAATTTCTTTTAATACGAAATATGTCTTAGTTGCAGAGACGCCACGGATACTCTTGATGATTCTGTGCAGATGCTCCAGCGTCTCGGAAGACTGGGTCTGGATCTTCAACATAAAATCATAATCACCGGTCAGATAATCACAGGCAACAATACTCTCATTGTCTGCCATTACCTTTGTAAATTCATCATAATATTTCGGATGCTCCAGCGAAACCTCCATCAGCGCAGTTACGTCATTTCCCAGTTTGTGCTGATCTGCCACAATTGTATACTGCTGAATGACACCTTTTCGTTCCATCTTGCGGATTCGTTCAATAACAGCTGCCACTGACAGATGTACTGACTGACTGATATCAGTTGCTGATCTTCTTGAATTTTCACTGAGACATTTTAAAATACTGCGATCCATGCTATCCATAACGGTGTGCTCCTTCCTGAAATAAAAAAGGGCATGGAAAAGAATTCCTCTTTCCATGCCCATTCATGTACATCATTTAATTTTCTCTACTGTACAATAAATTTTTCTGTTTTGCAATACCTTTTTTGCACAATTTTCAGTGAAAACTGTTGGAAATTTTTTATCGTCCTATTTAATGATCTCAAACAGCGGTTTGCATGCCGGATAAATCTGTTTAAATTGCTGATAGTCAAGTCCAAGTATTTCTCTTATTCTCTCGTTTACCGCTTTTCGTCCGGTTAATCCTTCTTTTTTCTCCTCTTCTAATACCGCTTCATTTTTTCGTTTTCCATTAAAACTGCGGATTACCTGATAACGCTCTCCTTTATGCGAAAATAATAATCTTACTTCACTGCACTTTTTTGCTTCTACATAATCACTGTGAAGTGTTTCCATCTTTCTTGTCTCTCCACTTGCCGTATCATAAAGGGCAAACGCAATTGCATCAAAAATTGTAGTTTTCCCAGAACCAGTATCTCCACAAATTAAAAACAATCCATTTTCCTGAAATTGTTCAAATGAAATCTGTGTGCGTTCTGCATAAGGTCCAAACGCTTCTAATTCCAACTCAATTGGTATCACCTTTCATCTCCTCCATTTCACCAAGTACCGTTCTTAGTATCTGCTTTTCGATTTCATTCATAGGTATCCCATTTTGCTTTTCATAAAATTCAGCAAAGAGAGACTCCGGTGTCTTTTTTATAGCAGACAAATCCGCCGTTTCCATAATTCCCTGAGCCAATGTTCTGCGGTTTTCAATCCGACATTCCAACATTCCCGAAAAGACCTGCTGTAATCTCTGCACCGGATACTCCAGTATTTCTTCGTCTGTCACTCGAATTGATAAATAATAGCCTGTCCGGAATTTCTGATAGGCTTCAGAAAGTAAATTTTCCAGCTTATCTTTTAAAACTGCCAGTTTCGTTTTTGGATGCAGCAAAATCTTTCGCACAAAACAATTTCCTTTTTCTTTTAATTCCACTACTGTAATTCCTTTTTTATCATTTACTTCCGAAAAGGAATACGCAAGTGGAGAACCCGCATATCGTATCCATTCCGTTTTTATTTTCTGTGCCCGATGAATGTGACCAAGGGCAGTATAGTCAAATCTTTCAAAACAGGATACATCTACTGCTTCTATCCCTCCTATTAATTTTATTTCTGATTCTGAAGTTTCGGGAAACATTTGTCCGTCCACAACGAACTGATGAGTCAGTAAAAGATTGCGTTCTTTCTTATTATAAGGCAGATCTTTCAGCACTTGTTTTACTACTTCATGATAAGTTTGGGGACAGTTCTTTTCATAAGCTCTCAACATATCCGGACGCAAAAACGGAAGCAGATACACCGTCAGCTTTCCATACTCATCTTTTCGCTCCACACTCTCTATCTTTCCCTTATAAGTCCCACAGATATGGACTTTCTGCTTTTTTAATAATCCACTTGCAAATTCGAGCCGGCTTGCTCCGTCATGATTTCCACTGATAATAAATACTTCACAATTTTCTTTTACAAGAGCCTCTAAAAAAGAATCAAACAATGCCACTGCCTCCGAGGACGGAATATATTTATCATAAATATCCCCACAGATAAAGATTCCGTCTGGCTTTTCCACACGGACATTTTTCATAATTTCTTCTAATATATAACGCTGTTCTTCTATCAAAGATTCCCCTAATAATTTTCTTCCTAAATGCAAATCTGCCAAATGAAAAAATTTCATAATTTTAAAACTCCTTTTTTTAATAATAACATGAATTTATTAAAAAATTAATAAATTTGGAGTAATTACTTCATATCTTTATGATAAGATAAGGCGTAGTTTGAAGTAGGAAAAGAAATCTATGCTCGACACTTTTCAATAAACACAGAAAGACTCGAAGTGTAGATTTAAGAGTAAAGGAGGGCTGTTTCATGTCACTTGGTGAAAATACCATTTTACTAAATGATGGTCATAAAATGCCGCTTCTCGGACTTGGAGTATACAAAGCAGATGCCGGAACAGAAGTGGAACAAGCCATTCAAGACGCCGTCTGCTCTGGTTATCGTCTGATTGATACCGCTTCTGTTTATAAAAATGAAGACGGAGTCGGACGAGGTTTAAAAGCACTTGATGTACCACGGGAAGAATTATTTATCACAACAAAGATATG
>OGIE01004692.1_pt1 | contig 12603 bp, 9 predicted proteins | sample 1571581 | NCBI WGS metagenome assembly OGIE01 (sample SAMEA2582021, study PRJEB24529) | metagenome | biome: Human gut stool | place: China | collected 2011
GAGTACGTGGGCCGTTCCTACAGCGAGCGCAGCACGAACTACGGCTACGGCGGGCGCACCTCGACAAATGTCGTCATCAAGCCGAAGAAGTCAAAGGATTCTATGATCGTGCCCGCCAGCGGCCATGTGCTGCTGGCCGAGGACCTTGGCGGCAGCTACGGCTACACCGTCGTCATCGACCACGGCGCGGGCCTCAGGAGCATCTTCTACGGCCTGACCGCACTGGACGTCGAGGCCGGGGACGATGTCAAGCAGGGCCAGCTGCTGGGCACCAGCGGCAGGACCGTTGTGGCCGAGCTGCGCATCGGCACCGTGCCCATCAACCCGCTCCTCGTCTGGCGCGGCCAGTGCGACGGGCTGAAATATTTTTGAGTAAAAAGGCATCCATCTTTTAGGAAAAGGTGGGTGCCTTTTTTGCATGCCGGGGCTTCCCCCTCGGGGGAAGCTGTCGCTGAAAGCGACTGACGAGGGCAGAGCCGCCGCAATTGCCCGTGAACTGGCAATAGGGCACACTCTGCTCTCATCCGGCCCTGCGGCCGCCTTCCCCCGACGGGGAAGGCAGAAGGCACAGGTACACGCGCCCCGGCATAGTATGGCGCAAATCAAACCGAGGTGAGCGCCTATGCCGAGAACATTTTGCGTGGTCGGGCACGATGCCCGCCAGCAGGCGGCGGCGCGCGTGCTGCGCCGTGCGGGTTACGGCGTGACCGCCGCCGACAATGCCGCCGCAGCCGATTACATTTTGCTGCCCATGTCCCAGGGCCGCGTCAGTGACGAGGTCGCCCGCGCACTGCAGGGTGCGGGGCAGGGGACGCTGATCTTAGCGGGCCGCCCCGGGATGCCGGTGCGGATGGCCGCGCGGGAGGCCGGGCTGCCGCTGATCGATTATTTTCTGCGGCCCGAGCTGGAATGCCTGAACGCCGTGCCCACCGCCGAGGGCTGTCTTGAGCTGCTGCTCCGCCTGCGGGAGCGCACGATCTGGGAGAGCGGCTTTCTCGTGCTGGGCTATGGCCGCGTCGGGCGCGCCGTGGCACGGCGGCTGGTGCTGCTGGGCGGGCGCGTCACCGTGGCCGCCCGCAGCCCCGAGCAGCGCGCCAATGCCCGCTGTGCCGGGTGCCGCGCCGCGCCCCTGACGGCCCTGCCCACACTGCTGCCCGGCTTTGACGCCGTCATCAACACGATCCCCGCGCCGGTGCTGCCCCGGGCCCTTCTGCAGCAGCTGCCGGGCGGGGCGCTCATCATTGACCTGGCCAGTCTGCCCGGCGGCACCGACTTTGCCGCCGCCGAGGAACTGGGTCTGCACGCCGAGCACGCCCTGGCCCTGCCGGGCCGCTGCGCGCCGCAGACAGCCGGGGCGCTGATTGCACAGACCGTGCTGGCGATCCTGGAAGAACGCGATCCCGACGAAAGGAGCACCGCCCCATGACCACCCAATCCAAACGCACCGTCGCCTTTGCGCTGTGCGGCAGCTTTTGCAGCTTTGCTGCGGTGCTGCCTCAGTTGCGTGTCCTGACTGCCCGCGGGTGGGACGTCCTGCCTGTTTTGAGTGCCAGCGCTGCCGGGCTGGATACCCGCTTCGGGACCGCGTCGGCCCTGCGGCAGACCTTATATGAAGTGACCGGCCACAGACCGCTGACGACCCTGCAGGCCGTTGAGCCGCTCGGCCCGCAGCGGCTTGCCGAGGCGCTCATCATCGCCCCGGCCACCGGCACCACGATGGCGCTGCTGGCCGCAGGCATCAGCTCGACCCCCGTGACACTGGCCGCAAAAAGCCTTTTGCGCGGCGGACGGCCCATTATTATCGCGCCGTCCACGAACGATGGGCTTTCGGGCAGTGCCCCGGCGCTGGGCCAGCTTTTGCAGCGGCGCAGCTACTATTTTGTGCCCTTCGGCCAGGACGACAGCTACAAAAAGCCGTGCAGCCTGAAAAGCGATTTCACGCTCCTGCCCGACACATTAGAGGCCGCGCTGCGCGGCGTGCAGATCCAGCCGCTGCTGCTGTAATAAGCGGGAGGGAAAGCGGCATATAACGGGGTAGAGATACCCCTTGCCTTCCCCCTTGGGGGGAAGGTCGCCCCGCAGGGCCGGATGAGGGGAGAGTATGCGGCGGCGGCCCATTGACTGACAATGCCGCCCGGCCCACGCGTGTAAGGCAGCCGGCTGTCTGCCGGAAGGCTGCGGGCCGCATATATGCGGCCTCTACCGCGCATCCTCCCGCTTTCTGGCAATATCATAGGTTTAGGAGGCCCCGCTCATGCAGACGATCACCATCCACGGCAGACGCACCCTGCACGGCAGCATCCAGCCTGCCGCCGCCAAAAACAGCACCCTGCCGCTGCTGGCGGCGACGCTGCTCTGCGACGGTCCCTGCCGCCTGCGGGACGTCCCGCGTCTGGCCGACGTGGACACCAGCCTGGCGCTGCTGGACGCTGTCGGGGCCCGGGTGCGGCGCTGCGGGGCGGACCTCTGCACCCGTCCCGCGGACCGTCTCTGCGGCGACATCCCGGAGCATCTGGCCGGGGCCATGCGCAGCTCGGTATTTTATCTCGCGCCGCTGCTCTGCCGCGTCGGCTATGTGCGCCTGCCGCTGCCCGGGGGCTGCCGCCTCGGCCCGCGGCCCGTGGACATCCACCTGGCCGGGCTGGCCGCCATGGGGGCCGAGGTCGAATTGGAGGGCATTGCCGTCACGCTGCGGCGCACGGGGCCGCTGCATGGGGTGGATTTTACACTGCGGCTGCCCAGCGTCGGGGCCACAATGACCCTGCTGATGGCCGCCTGCTGCGCTACGGGGCAGACCGTGCTGCGCGGCGCTGCGCAGGAGCCGGAGATCGGCGACATGATCGCGTTTCTGTCTGCCTGCGGGGCGGATATTCAGGGCGCGGGCACGCCGGTGCTGACCGTGCAGGGCGGCAGACCGCTGGGCGGAGCCTTTCACCGCCCGCTGCCGGACCGCATCGCCGCCGCGACCTACGCCGCCGCACTGGCGTGCGCGGGCGGACAGATCGAAATTGCAGGCTGCGACCCGGCCAGCTATGACTCGTTTCTGCGCTTTCTGGCCGGGACCGGCGTGCAGGTCAGCCGGGCCGGAGACTGCGTGCGGCTGGCCCGTGACCCCGCCGTGCCGCTGCGGGGCGGGGCGCACCTGCGGGCCGACGCCTGGCCCGCCTTTGCCACCGACACTGCGCCGCTGGCCGCCGCCGTGCTGCTGACGGCAGCGGGGGAGAGCGAAATTTACGACAGCCTGTTTGCCAACCGCTTTGCCTGTGCCGCGGGCTTTGCCGCCATGGGCGCGGCCTGCACGGTCAGGGGGCGGCAGCTGACGCTCCCGGGCGGGGCCGTCCTGCACGGGACGGACGTCACCGCGCCCGACCTGCGCGGCGGAGCGGCGCTTCTGGCGGCGGCACTGGCCGCGGACGGTGAGACCCGCCTGCGCGACCCCGGGCACATCCCCCGGGGTTATGAAAATTTACCCGCCGCACTGCGCGGGCTGGGGGCAGAGATTTCCTGAGACCTTCCGCGGACTGCCGCCCCCCCCTTACGCATCCGGGCCGGGCATGCCCGGCCCCTGCGGGGAGACCGCCCGGCACATGGCCGATTACAGCAGCTCCGCTTCTCAATTTTTTCACATTCTTACACAAAGTATGTAGCTTTGCACTAAAAATACAGTCTCTATCGCGGCCTGCGTTGTCCAAAAGGGCAGGGTAGGCTGTATTTTTTTATGAATTTCTCGCTAAGGTATTGAAATTGCGCGGAAAATTTGCTATCCTTATAAACAGTTATATGTAAAAAATCACGGATTAGTGTGCCCATACGTGGGTGCACCCCAGGAATCCGGTTTCACAACATCACTTTTAGGGGGATACACTCATGGCATTCGTTCTCGACGAAGAAATGCAAAATGTAACCAATATCAAGGTTATCGGCGTAGGTGGCGGCGGCGGCAACGCCGTCAACCGCATGGTGGAGTCCGGTCTGTCCGGGGTCGAGTTCGTCGCGATGAACACCGACCAGCAGGCTCTGCTCAACTCCAAGGCCACCCAGAAGGTCCAGCTTGGTGCCAAGCTGACCAAGGGCCGCGGTGCCGGTGCTGACCCGGAGATCGGCCAGCGCGCCGCCGAGGAGAGCAAGGACGAGATCACCAACGCGCTGAAGGGTGCGCAGATGGTCTTTATCACCGCCGGCATGGGCGGCGGCACCGGCACGGGCGCTGCCCCTGTCGTGGCCGAGACGGCCCACGACCTGGGTATCCTGACCGTCGGCATCGTCACGAAGCCTTTCGCCTTTGAGGGCAAGCGCAAGATGGCCCAGGCCGAGCAGGGCATCGCTTCCCTGATGATGCACGTCGATTCCCTGATCGTCATTCCCAACGAGCGCCTGAAGCTCATCAGCCAGGAGAAGATCACCCTGATGAACGCCTTCGAGGCCGCTGACAACGTGCTGCGCCAGGGCGTTGAGAGCATCTCCAGCCTGATCAACATTCCTGCCTTCATCAACCTGGACTTCGCGGACGTCCGCTCCATCATGAAGGACGCCGGCTTTGCCCACATGGGCGTCGGCGTTGCCAAGGGCGCCGGCAAGGCCGAGAACGCCGCCAAGGCTGCCATCTCCAGCCCGCTGCTGGAGACCAGCATTGCCGGTGCACGCGGCGTCATCATCAACATCACCTCCAGCCCCGACATCGGCCTGGAGGATGTCGAGACCGCTGCCAGCATGATCACCCAGAGTGCGCATCCCGATGCCAACATCATCTGGGGTACTGCGTTCGACGAGCGCCTGAGCGACGAGATGAGCATTACCGTCGTTGCCACAGGCTTCGAGAGCACGCCCGAGGTCGACGAGCCCATTCAGGCCCATGTTGACGCCAAGCGTGCCGCGCAGGCCGCTACCCAGCCCGCCGCACAGCCTGCCGCTGCTCCGGTCCAGCCCGTGCAGCCTGTCCAGCCGCAGGTCAACCCCGTCATGCCCAACCCGATCTTCACCCAGTCCTTCAGCACCGGCATGGACACGCCTGTGGCCGCACAGCCCGCAGCCCCTGCCGAGGAAGAGGATGACGGCGATTACTTTGACGACCTGCTCAGCATCCTGAACAAGCGTTCTTAATGATTTTTTTGCGAGAGGATGTAAAAAGCCATGCCGTCTGAACCGATGAACATTCAGGAACAGGGTTTTCGTTCCAGCTTGTTCGGCTTTGATAAAAATGACGTGCTGGCTTACATGAACGCACTGGCCAACGAGGCCCAGCAGCACGAGCTGGAGTACAACCGCCAGCTGCAGCAGCTGCAGTCCAAGCTGGACGAGCTGCGCAGCGAGCGGGGCACCGCCGACAGCCGCATGGAGGCCCTGAAGGCCGAGCTGGCTGCCGCGACCCAGCGTGCAGACACGGCCGAGGCCAAGCGCCGCGAGGCGGACGAGCAGCTGGAGACCATCAAGAAAAAGACGGCCTCCTTCCAGTCCACCCAGCGGGAATCCCAGAAAAACGCCAACATCTGGCAGCTGAAATGCCACGATCTGCAGCAGCAGGTGGACGAGCTGCAAAAGCAGCTGACCGCCGCGCGCACGCTGAACACTGCCGCCGCTCCGGCTGCCCCCACATCCGATCTGGTGCGGGAGGCCAAGCTCGAGGCCGGCAAGATCCTGGCCGATGCCCGCCTGTACGCCGAGAGCGCAGAGCGGGAGCTCAAGCAGCAGGCCGAGACCCAGAAGAACCGCATGGCAGAGAATGCCCGCAGCATTGCGTCGGGCGTCATGCTGGTGCGGGAGCGTCTGGCCCGCGTGGACGAGCGCCTGAGCGCCGCCACGCTGGATTTAGACGGCCTGACGCAGGCCATCTATCAGGCGCTTGACCAGACCGAGGCCGAGCTGAAGGATCTGGGCACCGATATGCGCAGCTTTGCGCAGGGCACACCGGAAACGGATATTCCCGCACCGGTGCCGCCGCGCCCCGCCGCCAAGCCTGCCGCCCCGTCTCCCGAAAAGCCCGCCGAGCGTCTGCGCGTCAAGGCCAAGGCACAGCCCGTGCACCACACGGCCCCTGCTGCCCCGGTCCACCGTCTGCGCAACACCCGCCGCCCGATCTCCCAGCTTTTGCAGGATCAGATCGACAAATTGGGCCAGGAGGAGCAATAAGTTTGTACATAGCCACTCGGTTTTGCGCCGGGTGGTTTTTGTTTAGAGCGGCTCCCCCCTGGGGGAAGGCTTGGTTTGTTCACAAACCCTTCTTAATTTGTTGAATTTTCCTTCACGACTTTAACACAAATGGCGGGTATACTATAAGTGTTCTCAGGAAGGGAGCAGGGACCCGGGCCTGAGAACAGAACCCCAAGTTTTTCATCCATACTCCTCTTTTCTTTTGATACCGAAGCGGTGCAGGACTTTCCTGCACCGCTTCGGTGTTTTTTTTAGGACAGATTTCTGCATTTGACAACGTGTTTTCCTGCACCGTACTCTTGCCGAATCGTGCAGAACCCTGTATAATATAATCTGATATTGTATCGCCGCGGGGCAGACCCGGCGCACATATCCCGCAATTTCACTCCATCCGCAGGAGGCAAAATCCTATGAGAGTTGGTCTGGACATTGGTTCCACCACCATTAAATGTGTTGTGCTGAACGACGCCGGGCAGATCGTCTATTCGACCTACGAGCGCCATTTCAGCCATATTTTAGAGAAGGGCAGGGCGCTGCTTGAGAAGGTTGCCGCCGAATATCTGCCCGATGGCCGCGCCTACTTAGCCATCTCCGGCTCCGCCGGTATGGGCCTGGCTGACAGCTGCAAGGTTCCCTTCGTGCAGGAGGTCTTTGCCACCCGTGTGGCCGCCAACCGGCTGGCCCCCGGCACCGACTGCATCATCGAGCTGGGCGGCGAGGACGCCAAAATCCTTTTCCTGACAAACGGCACCGAGGTCCGCATGAACGGCAGCTGCGCCGGCGGCACGGGCGCGTTCATTGACCAGATGGCGACCCTGCTGAAGATGGGCGCCGACGAGATGGACAAGGCCGCGCAGGCCGCGACCCGCACCTACACCATCGCCAGCCGCTGCGGCGTTTTTGCCAAAAGCGACATCCAGCCCCTCATCAACCAGGGCGCACAGGCGGGCGACATCGCGGCGTCGATCTATCGGGCCGTTGTCAACCAGACCATTGCAGGTCTGGCACAGGGCCGCCCCATCAAGGGCAATATCCTGTATCTCGGCGGCCCGCTGACCTTCTCCGGGACGCTGCGCCGGAGCTTTGACAAGACTCTGGGTGTCACCGGCACCCTGCCGGAGAACAGCCTGCTCTTCGTCGCGATGGGCGCGGCGTTCTATGCCGACGAGGAATCCGACCTGCGCGAGGTTGCCAAGCGTCTCGACGAATACAGCGCCACGGCGACCTACGTCAGCCTGCCGCCGCTGTTCGCAAACAAACAGGAGTACGAGGACTTCCACGCCCGCCACTTAAAGGCCACCGTGCCCTGCCTGCCCTTTGGCGCAGACTGCGGGCCGGTACATATCGGCATCGACTCCGGCTCCACCACCATCAAGCTCGTCGTCATCGACAACGACGCGAACATTCTGTTCGAGCGCTATCGTCCGAACCTCGGCAACCCGATCCCGCTCGTCAGGGAGACGCTGCTCGGTCTCTACAGGGATCACCCGGGCCTGCAGATCGCCAGCGTGACCACCACCGGCTACGGCGAGGAGCTCGTCAAAAATGCGTTCCACTGTGACCGCGGTCTTGTCGAGACTGTCGCGCACTTTACCGCCGCCAAGCACTTTTTGCCCGACGTGGATTTCATCATCGACATCGGCGGTCAGGACATGAAGTGCTTCAAAATTGAGGACGGTGCGATCAGCAACATCTTCCTGAACGAAGCCTGCTCCTCCGGCTGCGGCAGCTTTTTGCAGACGTTCGCCCAGGCGCTGGGCTACGACGTCAAGGAGTTTGCCGCGCTGGGCCTGTTTGCCGACAAGCCCGTTGACCTTGGCAGCCGCTGCACCGTGTTCATGAATTCGTCTGTCAAGCAGGCGCAGAAGGACGGTGCCTCGATTGAAAATATCAGCGCCGGTCTGTCCATCTCCGTCGTCAAGAACGCGCTGTACAAGGTCATCCGCGCGTCCAGCCCCGAGGAGCTGGGCCGCAACATCGTGGTACAGGGCGGCACCTTCTACAATGAGGCTGTGCTCCGCGCCTTTGAGAAGGAGATGGGCGTCAACGTCATCCGTCCCGACATTGCGGGCCTGATGGGCGCTTACGGCGCGGCCCTGTACGGCAAGGCCAAGGCAGGCGCGCACGCCCGCAGCACCGTGCTGACCCAGCTGGAGCTGGAGCATTTCAGCCAGAAGGTCAACACCGTGCAGTGTCAGGGGTGCGGCAACCACTGCCAGCTGACCGTCAACGTTTTTGCCGATGGCAAGCGCTTTATCTCCGGCAACCGGTGCGACAAGCCCGTGACCGGCAAGGCCAACAACGAGGACCTGGACCTCTACGCCTACAAGCTCAAGCTGCTGGACGGCTACCGCAAGGCAGCAGCCCCTGCGAACAGCCGCGGCAAGATCGGCATCCCGCTCTGCCTGAATATGTACGAGCTTTTGCCGTTCTGGCACACGCTGTTCAGCCGCCTCGGCTTTGAGGTCGTCGTCAGCCCCTTCTCCAACCGCAAGCTGTACCAGAGCGGTCAGGCGACGATCCCCAGCGACACGGCCTGCTTCCCGGCCAAGCTGAGCCACGGCCACATTCACTGGCTGTGTGAGCAGGGCGTGGACGCGATCTTCTACCCCTGCATGAGCTACAACTTGGACGAGCACCTGGGCGACAACCATTATAACTGCCCCGTCGTGGCCTACTATCCCGAGGTGCTCGAGGGCAACTGCCCCGAGCTGAAGGCGACGAAGTTCATCTACGATTACTTCAACCTCGAGCGCCGCAAGGATTTCTACAAGAAATTCCAGCAGGCGCTGGACCATTATTTCCCGGGGCTGGACCGGAAGGCCGTGCACGAAGCCATTGATGCGGCCTACGACGAGTACGCCCGCCACATGCAGCAGCTGCGCGACAAGGGCACCGAGATCATTGCGCAGGCCCGCAGGGAAGGCCGCCGCATCATTGTGCTGGCGGGCCGCCCCTACCACGTTGACCCTGAGGTCAACCACGGTATTGACCAGCTCATCATCCGGCAGGGCGCTGCCGTCATCAGCGAGGACTCCGTCAGCTGGCACGAGCAGAAGTTCCAGACCTCCGTCCTGAACCAGTGGACCTACCACAGCCGCCTGTACGCCGCCGCGAAATACTGCACCGAGAACCCCGACATGGACCTTGTGCAGCTCGTCTCCTTCGGCTGCGGCCTGGACGCCGTCACCACCGACGAGACCCGCGAGATTCTGCAGGCGGGCAGCAAGCTGTACACCCAGCTGAAGATCGACGAGATCACAAATCTGGGCGCGGTGAACATAAGACTGCGCAGTTTGTTTGCGGCGCTGGAAGAACGCAAAGAGGACAAAAAGTAAGAGGCAATTCCATGGAATACATGACCCCCAACTTTACCAAGGACATGGTAAAGACCCATAAAATTCTCATTCCGAACATGGCCGTGACTCAGTTTCGGCTCATGCAGGCGGCACTGGCCAGCGAGGGCTACCAGACCGAGGTGCTCGGCAACTGCGGCAGCGAGGTCGCGCAGCTGGGCCTGAAATACGTCCACAACGACACCTGCTACCCGGCGCTGCTCGTCATCGGGCAGTTTCTCGACGCGCTGAACAGCGGCAAATACGATTTGGACCACACCGCGCTGCTCATCACCCAGACCGGCGGCGGCTGCCGTGCGTCCAACTACATCAAGCTGCTGCGCAAGGCGCTCGTCAAGGCGGGCTACGGCAATATTCCCGTAGCATCGCTGAACTTCTCCGGTCTGGAAAAGGGCAGTGGTCTGCCGCTGACCGTGCCGCTGCTGCGCAAGGTCATTGCGTCGATCTTTTACGGCGATATGCTGGTCGCCCTGCGCAGCCAGACCCACGCCTACGAGAACCACAGGGGCGACGCCGACGCCATGACCGAGAAGTGGATCTCTACGATACAGGGCTGGATCCGCGACGACAAGAACTACTCCGCCCATGACATGAAGCGCCGGTTCTACGACATTGCCGCGGACTACGCGACCATTCCCATCACCCGCGTGCCGAAGGTCAAGGTCGGCGTCGTCGGCGAGATTTATGTCAAATACTCGCCGCTGGGCAACAATGATCTGGAAAAATTTCTGGAAAGCCAGGACTGCGAGGTCAACCTGCCCGGCCTGATGGGCTTTGTGGAGTACTGCGTGGCCAACTACAAGCTGGACATCGACCTGTACGGCGGCAACAAGCTGGTGGCGGGCGGCGCGGACGCATTCTTGAGCTGGCTGGACGGCATCGGCTGCGCCAGCTATGACGCCATGCGCAAGTACGGCTTCTACGCGCCCGGCTCGTTCCGCGAGCTGATGAAAAAGCCCGAGGGCATCATCTCTCTGGGTGCCAAGATGGGTGAGGGCTGGCTGCTGACCGCCGAGATGATCGAGCTGGTCGAGGGCGGCTACGGCAACATTGTCTGCGCCCAGCCGTTCGGCTGCCTGCCGAACCACATTGTGGGCAAGGGCATGATCAATAAGATCCGCGCCCTGCACCCGGACGCGAACATTACCCCCGTGGACTACGACCCCAGCGCGACCCGCGTCAACCAGGAAAACCGCATCAAACTGATGCTGGCCGTGGCCCGCGAGAAGCTGGACCAGCCCGGCGAGGTACAGCCTGTCACCGCGGAACAGCTGGCAGGCGGCGCACCGCAGGTGGAGACGGTGGTACGATAAATTTATAAAAAAGCCGCTGGCATAATTGTCAGCGGCCTTTTTATACAGGCTTCAAGCCTTCCCCCTTGGGGGAAGGTGGCCCCGCAGGGCCGGATGAGGGGTAAGTTCACGGGAATAACCCGTTTACAAGCAATCTCCGCAAGGTTGCCCCTCATCAGTCAGCGGTCGGGGCCGCTGACAGCTTTCCTCACATCTCCTCCACCTGTTTCAGCTCTACCTCCCGCTTATCGATCACCAGCAGTCCATCCTTCTGCATCTGGCTCAGCGCATTGCTCAAGGCGCTGCGGTCCACACCAAGGTGGTCGGCCAGCTGCTGGCGGTCAAAGGGGAGCGTAAACCGCAGGCTGCCGTTTTGCCGCGCCAGCACCGAAAAGTACGCCGTGATCCGCCCGCGGATCGTCTTGGGGGCGGTGTACAGGCTGCGCTGCGCCAGCCCCAGATTTTTACGCGCTGCAATGCGCAAAAGATTTTGCGTCAGCTTCCAGCGCCACGGCTCGCAGCCGCACTGCAAAAGCTGCCCGGTCTCCAAAAACAGCGCCTCGCCGTTTTCTGCGGCCACAACGCTGACCCGCAGCGGCTCGTCCGGCAGACAGGCGTAGGTCTCGGCAAACAGATCTCCCGGCCCGGCCTGGCCCAGCAGCGTCTTGCTGCCCCAGACGTCCAGGTGCTCCATGTGCACCCGCCCGGCCAGCACCACGCCCAGCGCCGGGGCTCTCTGCCCGGCCTCCAGCAGGATCTCCCCCTTGGCAAATGCCCTGCGGCGCATCCGCAGCGCAGTTACGGCTGCCTCGGCCTCGTCGGCGGTCAGGCCGCGGAACAGTGGTACATCCGGCAATTCCATAATTATGCACCTCACATGTTGTTGCTACAACAGAACTCTTGCTGCCATTGTAGTAAAATGACAGCACAAAGTCAAGGAGGCTGACCATGAAACGACAAATCATTCACATCGACCAGGAGAAATGCAACGGCTGCGGGGCCTGCGCCGCCGCCTGCCACGAGGGCGCGATCACCATGATTGGCGGCAAGGCCACGCTGATGCGCGACGACTACTGCGACGGCATGGGCGACTGCCTGCCGCACTGCCCCACGGGGGCCATCACGTTTGAGCAGCGCGAGGCCGCGCCCTACAACGAGGCCGCCGTGCAGGCCGCCAGGCAGCACAAGGCCGCCCACACGCCCGGCTGCCCCGGCAGTGCGCCCAAAGCGATGCACGTCTGCCCGGGCAGCATGGCCAAGGCCCTGCACCCCGCCGAGGCAGGGGAGAGCGCCCCGACGACGGCCCCCAGCCAGCTGCGCCAGTGGCCCGTGCAGATCAAGCTGGTGCCTGTGAACGCACCCTACTTTGACGGTGCGCGGCTGCTGATCGCTGCCGACTGCACGGCCTACGCCTACGCCGCGTTCCACGAGCGGTTCATCCGCGGGCACATCACGCTGGTGGGCTGCCCCAAGCTGGACGACGTCGATTACAGTGAGAAGCTGACCGCCATCATCCGCAGCAACGACATTCAAGAGGTCACCGTTGTGCGCATGGAGGTGCCCTGCTGCGGCGGGTTGGAAAATGCCGCCAAGCGCGCCTTGCAGGCGTCCGGCAAGTTCATTCCGTGGCAGGTCGTAACGATCTCCACCGACGGGCGGATTCTGGACTAATTTTTTTGCAAAAAGGGCTTGCATTCCGCAAAGCAGTATGCTATAATAACATACGTCGCTGAAACGCAGCGACGTATATGCGCGGTTAGCTCAGCTGGTAGAGCATCTGCTTGACGTGCAGGAGGTCACAGGTTCGA
>OGIE01004700.1_pt1 | contig 12580 bp, 12 predicted proteins | sample 1571581 | NCBI WGS metagenome assembly OGIE01 (sample SAMEA2582021, study PRJEB24529) | metagenome | biome: Human gut stool | place: China | collected 2011
TTATATCATAAAAAATATTAAAGGAGGCGTGCTATGAACTGGCTAGACAAGCTGGAACGTAAATTTGGAAGATATGCGATACGAAATCTGCCGCTGTATATCGTTATGCTGTATGCGATAGGAGCGGTACTTAATATTTTGACAAAGGGTTCTTATTACTATTATGTCGCATTAAACCCGTATATGATACTTCATGGACAGGTTTGGAGACTGCTTGGTTTCCTTATTGTGCCACCGAATGCAAGTCTCATTTTTATTATTTTTGTACTGATGTTTTACTATTCGATTGGAGAATCTTTAGTACAGGTATGGGGAGCATTTCGCTTTAATATGTATATCCTTATAGGAATTCTTGCGACAATTGTGGCATCATTTATTGTATATTTTATTTATCCATCAACAATGATTTTCATGGATACTTTTTATTTGAACTTATCCATTTTTTTAGCCTACGCCACGATATTCCCAGAGATGCGGGTATATCTTTATGGTATTCTTCCGCTAAAAGTAAAGTGGATGGCGTGGTTTGATGTGGCGCTTTTAGTTTGGCAGTTTGTTGTTGGAGGACTTGGAGCAAGAATTGCCATTGTAGTAAGTTTACTGAACTTTCTGCTGTTTTACTTCTCATCAAGGAATTATAAAAAGGTTTCGCCAAAAGAGATTCATAGAAAAAGAGCATACCGGAAGGCATCATCTGTGGCGTCAAATAAACCATATCGTCATAAGTGTGCAGTCTGTGGTAAGACAGAATTAGATGACCCGAATTTAGAATTCCGTTACTGCTCAAAGTGTAATGGAAATTATGAATATTGTAATGAACATTTATTTACACATACGCATGTAAAATAAAGCAATATTAAAAGAGTTATATTCTTTCAAATAAATCTGAAAAATTAATGGATAGAATAAAGATATAATATAAGTTGCAAATAAATCATGACAGGAGGCGGTCTTTTGTTGACAATATCAGAACATATAATGATTGGGGAGACGATTTCCCACGATGCGAAGGCTATATTGCGGGGAGTCCGCCATCCTTTTATATGGAAGAAAGGACTTTGGTATGGTATTACGACTTCCTGTGGGAAAGATGTGATCATGTATATTCTTTCTTCACGAGAGATGAGACAGAAGTTTTATCAGAACAATGATTTAAAGCTGTTGGGACTTGCAGGTTCTATGAAAGAGGCTTATGAAATCGTGTTAAAACTTGTGCAGATGGGATATAATAGTGATTGTATCTATGAGATGAATGATTATCTGGAGAAGTTTTAAAACAGGAGGGAAAATGTGCTGCATGTATTATTTATATTATTAAAAATACTTGGAATACTGCTCCTGTTATTTATCGGACTTGTTTTGCTTGTTCTGCTAACGCCGATTCAGTATTCTTTTGAACTCGAAAAGGAGGAACAGAGGGAACCAAAGTTTATGGTAAGAGTTACCTGGCTGTTCTGGCTTTTTTATTTTAAGACCAGTTACATAGAGAAGGTCTTTGATTACCGGATACGTATACTGGGGTATCAGATTGCCGGGAATCAGCCGGAATTTCTTGAAAAACAGAAAGAACGGCAAAAAAAGAAGTCTCAAAAGGAAAAAGCAAAAGAAGAACGTAAAACAGCAGAGACACCGGCAGAGGGAAAAAGTCGAAGCATAGATTCTATTTCTAAACAGAAAGCGGAAAAGGCAGTCCTTAAAGAGAACTCCTCAGATGTGTCAGAAGGCAGAGAAAAAACAAAAGAGAAAGACTCTGGAGCTGATAAAAATAGTAAAGATAAGAAAAAGAAGAAAGAAAAAAAGCAAAAAGATGGAAAGAAACAAAAGAAAGAGTATTCTTTAAAGAAAATAAAAGGCAAAATAAAAAGCTTAAAAGAAACAAAGGTTAATTTAGATAAAATGCCGTGGCGGGAATGGTTAGAGCTGGGAAGGGACCTTCTTATTCGCTTTCTAAAGCATGTTCTTCCAGGAAAGTTAGAAGGAAACATTGCATTTGGAACTGGTAATCCGGAATATACAGGATATATTACAGGAATTGCGGCTGTTTTTTATCCGAAGTATGGAGAACATTTTTCTTTATATCCGGATTTTGAAAGAAAGATGTTCGAAGCCAAGTGCAGGGGAAGAGGAAGAATCCGGCCGGGATATATGCTTGTTCTGGTTGTTTCTATATTAAAAGAGAAAAGTGTAAGAACAATGGTTAAAAACATCATTTTAGGTTAAACAGGAGGGCGTACAATGGATAAACAAAACTTTGATACAACAGTGAATTCTTTATTTAGTGGAATGGACCATGTATTATCTTCAAAGACAGTTGTTGGAGAACCACAGGTTATTGGAGATACGATTATTCTGCCACTTGTTGACATTTCCTTTGGAATGGGAGCAGGTGCCTTTAATAAAGAAAAGGGAAGCAGTGCAGGCGGTGGAATCGGAGGTAAAATGTCCCCAAGTGCTATTTTAGTTATTCATAACGGACAGACAAAGCTTGTCAATGTAAAGAATCAGGACGGCATGACCAAAATACTTGATATGGTGCCGGATATTGTAAGCCGCTTCTCAAAGGGAAAAAATGATGACCTTAATCTCGACGATGTAGATGTAAAGGTAGACGAGGCAGAGGACGATAAGCAGGATTGATTTCATATGTGAAAGCAAATAAAAAGGACATCCAAACGGATGTCCTTTAAAATTCAAAAGATTCAAAAATAAAGACTAAGCTCTCTCAACTTTGCCAGATCTTAAACATGAAGTACATACATATAACTTCTGTGGAACTCCATTGACCTTGCAAGAAACCTTCTTAATGTTTGACTTCCAAACATGATTTGATCTTCTATGAGAATGGCTGACATTATTTCCATAATGAACACCTTTTTCACAAATTGCACATTTTGCCATGATATTGCACCTCCTTGCATTTCACTAAGCTTACCATACTCTTAAGCTCACAACAAATGTATTCTATCAGATTAAAATAAAGAATGCAAGGATAAAATATAAAAATATTTGCTTTTTGTGAAAAAAAAGGTATAATAACATTAGCTACGTCACAATATGATGGAGGTATATATTATGAAGGGACAGATGGATACCCAATATGGACAAATTTTAATTGATACAGATGTTATTGCAACCTATGCAGGCTCTGTAGCTGTAGAGTGCTTTGGAATAGTAGGCATGGCAGCGGTCAACATGAAGGATGGTCTTGTAAAGCTTTTAAAGAGAGATTACCTGAACCATGGAATAAATGTAAAGGTAGATGAGAACAACGAAATTACCATTGATTTTCATGTAATAGTAGCGTATGGTATTTCGATCGGCACTGTTTCGGACAATCTTATCGAGACGGTTAAGTACAAGGTTGAGTCATTTACAGGAATGAAAATTGCAAAGATCAATATTTACGTTGAGGGTGTAAGGGTAATTGATTAAGGAGGACTACAAAAAGTGGAGATCACAAGCATTAATTCAAAGCTCCTTGCAAGGATGTTTCTTGCGGGAGCCAAGAATCTTGATTCAAAGAAAGACTGGATAAATGAGCTGAATGTATTCCCGGTACCGGATGGTGATACCGGAACAAATATGACAATGACAATCATGTCTGCAGCCAAGGAGGTCAGCTCGCTCACAGAGCCTACCATGGCAGAGCTTGCAAAGGCTATTTCATCAGGCTCTTTAAGAGGTGCCAGAGGAAACTCGGGTGTTATCTTATCACAGCTTTTCAGAGGCTTCTGTAAGGTTATAAAGGAATACGATGAGATAGATGTCACTATTCTTTGTGAGGCATGCCAGAAGGCGGTTGAGACAGCTTACAAGGCGGTTATGAAGCCGAAGGAGGGAACTATCCTCACAGTGGCAAAGGGCGCAGCAGAAAAGGCTCTGGAGCTGTCAGACGATACAGAGGATGTTGTCACATTTGTTGAAGAGGTTATAAAGCAGGCTGAGTATGTGCTTGACCAGACACCGGAGATGCTTCCTGTATTAAAACAGGCAGGTGTTGTGGATTCAGGCGGACAAGGACTTGTTCAGGTATTAAAGGGAGCATATGATGCCCTTATCGGCAAGGAGATTGACTATACAATCGAGGGCGCACCAACAGGAGCAGCTCCTGCAAAGATTTCGGCTGAGACAGAGGCAGAGATTAAGTTTGGTTACTGCACAGAGTTTATTATTGTACTCAATGCGCCAATGTCAGACAATGAGGAGCACGCATACAAGGCATTCCTCGAGTCAATTGGTGACTCTATAGTCGTTGTAGCCGACGATGAGATCGTAAAGACTCACGTACATACAAACGACCCCGGACTTGCACTGCAGAAGGCACTTACCTTCGGCTCACTCAGCAAGATAAAGATCGACAATATGCGTGAGGAGCATCAGGAAAAGCTCATCAAGGATTCACAGAAGCTTGCAGCACAGCAGAAGGCTGAGGAAGAGGCTTATGAAGCAGCTCTGGCTGATGAAAAGACAAATAACATGCCTGCAAAGGAAATGGGCTTTGTATCTGTTTCAATCGGAGAAGGCATGAATGAAGTGTTTAGAGGCCTTGGAGTGGACTATCTCATAGAGGGTGGTCAGACCATGAACCCTAGCACAGAGGATATGCTCAACGCTATCGAGCATGTAAATGCGAAGACAGTATTTATCCTGCCAAACAACAAGAATATCATCATGGCTGCAAACCAGGCAGTAGACCTTGTTGTGGATAAACAGATTATTGTTATCCCTACAAAGACTATCCCACAGGGTATCACAGCGCTTGTAAATTATATCCCTGACCACAGCGCCGAGGAGAATAAAGAGCAGATGATGGCTGAGATAGAAAATGTCAAGACAGGGCAGGTGACATATGCAGTCCGTGATACTGAGATTGACGGAAAAACCATCAAGCAGAACGACTTCATGGGAATCGGAGACAAGAGCATCCTTTCTGTTGGAACAGACTTAAGGGCTACCACACTTGAGATGGTAGATGCCATGGTAGATGAGGATTCAGCGATTGTCAGCATTTACTTCGGAAGTGATTCTGATGAGGACTCAGCTAATGAGCTTGCGGCAGCAATCGAAGAGAAATATCCTGATGTAGAGGTTGAGGTCAACGATGGCGGACAGCCAATCTACTATTATGTTATTTCTGTAGAGTAAAGCCCTTTAAAGAATATAAATGATATTTATTATATTTAGGAGCAAATATGGATATAGCTTCACCGATTACCGCGGTTAAGGGAATCGGGGAAAAAACACAAAAAGCATTTGCTAAAATGGGAGTATACACCGTTGGTGATATACTCCTTCATTTTCCCCGGGATTATGTAAAGTTTCCGGAAATAACGGATATTGATGAACTGAATAATGTAAACGTAAGCAGTACCTATGCCATCCATGCTGTGATTAAAAAGGCACCTGTTGTGAAAAATACAGCGAGAATGCAGATTACATTGCAGGATATCGGATCGCCCGGACATATGATACAGCTGGTATGGTACCGTATGCCATACCTTAAGGCACAGCTTGTGCAGGGGAGACATCTTATATTTTACGGACATATTAAGCCAAAGGGCGGTAGATATGTCATGGAGCAGCCTGTGGTGTATGAGGTGCAAAAGTACGAGGCTATACGCGATACACTGCAGCCTGTGTATTCCGTGACAAGCGGTGTGACAAACAATCTGATAGTCAAGACGATAAAGGAGACTCTGTCACATGATACACTGCTGTCAGATTATCTGCCTAAGGATATAAGGCACAGATACGGCTTTTGCGAGTATAATTATGCCATGAAGCAGATACATTTCCCGGATGACTTTGACGCTCTTGTGGAGGCAAGAAGACGGCTTGTTTTTGATGAGTTTTTTCTCTTTATCATGGGCATGCGGTATCAGAATAAAAAGCAGCAGAAGGACAAAAATGAGTTTGAGTTTACGGATGATGCTTTTATAGACGGACTGATTGATAAGCTTCCGTATGAGCTGACAGGCGCGCAGAAGAAGACAATAGATGAGATAAAGCAGGATATTAAAAGTCCCTATGTGATGCAGAGGCTTATTCAGGGCGATGTGGGCTCAGGAAAGACGATTGTTGCTTTTCTTCTTATGGCGTGGGCGTCAAAATGTGGCTATCAGTCTGCAATTATGGCTCCGACGGAGGTGCTTGCAAACCAGCATTATGAGACGTTTTGCTCACTGGTTGGTCAGTTTGGACTTGACAGTCCTGTTGTGCTTCTTACCGGCTCCATGACGGCAAAGCAGAAAAGAGAAGCCTATGCGCGCCTTGAAAACGAGAAAAATGCACTTATTATAGGCACTCATGCGCTTATACAGGAGAAAGCGGATTTTTCCAATCTGTCGCTTGTTATCACAGATGAGCAGCACAGATTTGGAGTGAAGCAGAGAGAGAGCTTCTCGGATAAGGGAAGAAAGCCACATATACTTGTGATGAGTGCCACTCCGATACCGCGTACGTTGGCAATAATCATATACGGTGATATGGATATCTCTGTCATAAATGAGGTGCCTGCAAAAAGGCTTCCAATCAAGAACTGTGTGGTTGGCACGGCATTCAGGCCAAAGGCCTACAGCTTTATTAAGGAGCAGGTGAGAGCCGGTCATCAGGCGTATGTTATATGCCCTCTTGTGGAGGAAACCGAAAACTCGGAAGGGGAAAATGTCACAGACTATGCAAATGTGCTTAAAGCGGCACTGCCAAAGGATATCACAGTAGATGTGCTTAACGGCAGGATGAAGAGTAAGGCAAAGGATGAGGTGATGCAGCGCTTTGCAAATAATGAGTCGCAGGTGCTTGTGTCCACAACAGTCGTGGAGGTTGGGGTAAATGTGCCCAATGCAACCGTTATGATGATAGAGAATGCAGACAGGTTTGGACTTGCACAGCTTCATCAGCTAAGAGGCCGTGTAGGCAGGGGGGATGCACAGTCGTATTGCATTTTCATCAATTCGTCAAATTCAAAGAAATCAAAAAAACGTCTGGAGATACTAAATAAATCAAATGATGGCTTTTTTATAGCAAGTGAGGATTTAAAGCTCAGAGGTCCCGGGGATTTCTTTGGAATCAGGCAGAGTGGAGACCTTGCGTTTGCACTTGCGGATGTGTATCAGGACAGCGATGTGCTAAAGGAAGCATCTGAGATGGTGGATGAGGTGCTTGAAGCAGACCCGGCGCTTTGTACACCGGAAAACAGAATACTGAAAAAGAAAATGGATGAATTCGCAAAAGAACAATTAAAGAGGATGAATCTGTGATGAGCTTAAATGGCTAAAATAAAAGCTGATATAGCATGCAGGACTATGCATGTGTATATCAGCTTTTTACTTTAAGCGTTTTGGAATGGTTATGAAATAAGTATAATCTGCTTACTCAATCTGCCTGATATCGGATATATCCGGGTGAATCGTGAGAGAATAGTTTGTGTAATACACGACAAAGCCGGCTGCGGCACCGTTTGGCTTTTTGACATTTTTCTTTTGCAGATAGTCTATCTCTACCTTGTCGGCATTTTTGCCCTTTGAGTAGTAGCCTGCGAGCTTGCCGGCCTCCTCAAAGGTGCTGTCCGGCAGCTCTTTGTTTTCAGCTTTTACAATGACATGTGAGCCGGGCATGCCCTTGGCGTGGAACCACCAGTCGTTTCCGGTTGCCAGCTTGAAGGTGAGCTCATCGTTCTGGTAGTTGTTTTTGCCAACGTACATATCAAAGCCGTCTGATGAGATATAGTGGAAGGGTTTGCTCTTTACCTTCTGTTTCTTTGAACCCTTTCCTTTTTTGATAAAACCGTATTCTATCAGCTCATCCTTTATCTGGACGAGGTCGTCAGCGCTTAAAGCGATATCCAGTGAATTCTGAATTGATTCGAGATGGTCTATCTGACCTTTTGTTTCAAGAATCAGCTCGTTCAATGCTTCGGCAGTACGTTTCATCTTTCCGTATTTGTCAAAGTATTTCTGCGCGTTCTCGGCAGGAGTTTTTGTGCTGTCGATAGGGATTTTGATGATTTTGTTGTCATCATAATAGTTTGCAGCTTCAAGAAACTTGTCGTCCGGTGTAAGTCCGTAGCCGAATGCGTTGATAAGCTCGCCGTACACCTTGTACTTTTCGCGTTTTTCGGAGTCCTTAAGCTGCTTCATCTGCAGGGAATATTTCTTCTGGTTTCGCTCCAGGAGGGTATTTACGTGTTTTCTCAAATCGGCTGACTTCTGGCGTATACGTGTATAGGTGTTTCTCTCAGAGTAGTAAAGCTCTAAAACCTCTGATATAGATTCATATTTTGTGACCGTTAAATCGCTATACTGAGTCAGCTCTATTGAAGAAAATTCCTTTGGTTCATTGCCGTCACGCACGATATTCGGCGTAAAACGATTATTTTTTATGTCCTCCATCATCCATGTGAAGTTGCTTCCCAGGTGCAAAAGCTCATCGTGTGAGTAGGCAGCTACAGGGGAGTCCGCGTCAAGGCCTGCCCGGTGAGCCAGCTCATTTGCCACAAGGGGGCTGATGCCGGAAAAGGATGAGTAGATAGCCTTTGAAACAGTAAGAGGCTTTGCTGATATAATATCTACAAACTGCTTTGAATCTACAGTCAGAGGATTATATTTATCCTCCTGAGTCGCGGGGATGGTGTAGGCTCTGCCCGGAAGCACTTCACGCACAGAGCTTACGGATGCGGGAATACGCTTGGCACTGTCTATTATCGTACCATCGGAGTCGGTAAAGATGATGTTTGAATATTTGCCCATCAGCTCGATAATAAGCACCTTGTGGCATAGATCGCCCATCTCGTTTAAGTGCTCGATTTCAAAGTTTATGATACGCTCCATGCCCGGCTGGTAAATCTTTGTGATGCGTCCGTTTGCTATATGCTTTCTTAAAACCATGCAAAATGTAGGGGCAGTGAGAGGGCTTACCTTATTTGTGGGTGTCAGGTAGATGAATGGAAGAGATGCACTTGCAGACATCGAAAGTCTGAACGAGCCGTTTTGTCCCTTTAGGGTAAGAAGCAGCTCATCTGCTTCAGGTTCTGCGATTTTACTGATTTTTGAGTTTAGTATCGTGCTGTTTAGCTCTGCAACTATATTTGAAATGACTATTCCGTCTAAAGCCATGATGTTCCTCCTTATTTCCTGTAAATATTCTAGGTTGCTGAATATTTATAATCATGAATATTTATATTATAATATATTTGACGAAAATCTCAAGGAGTTATATAATAAACTCATCTATGCATATGCGAAAGGAAAAATTATGATTAAAAGTATGACCGGCTTTGGCAGATACGAGTACGCAGATGCAAGCCGTAAGATTACAGTTGAGGTAAAATCTGTAAATCACAGATATCTGGATGTCAATATCAAGATGCCTAAAAAGCTCAATTTCTTCGAGAGTGCAATAAGAACTCTACTTAAGGAGTACATAGAGCGTGGCAAGGTCGATATTTATATCACATATGAGGATTTTACAGAAAATAATCTCTCATTGCAGTATAATAAGGCTCTAGCGGGAGAATATCTTAAGTATCTGAATCAGATGGCGGAGGAATTCGGACTGGAGAATGATATAAGAGTGAGCACGCTGTCGAGATATCCGGAGGTATTTGCGATGGAGGAGCAGCCTGTAGATGAGGATGAGCTGTGGAGCAGTCTTGAGAAGGCTCTTCGCGGTGCATTTGAGCCATTTGTTGAAAGCCGCGTGCGCGAGGGAGAAAATCTTAAAAAAGACCTTTGCGAAAAGCTCGATAATATGGTATCATATGTTGATTTCATTGAGGAGCGTTCGCCACAGATAATTGCAGAATACCGTGCGCGTCTTGAGGAAAAGCTAAGAGAGCTGCTTGCAGACAATCAGCTTGATGATTCAAGAATAGCCCAGGAAGTCACTATTTTTGCGGACAAGATCTGTGTGGATGAGGAGACAGTCAGGCTCAAAAGCCATATCCTTTCCATGAAGGATTCGTTAAATGCCGGTGGCAGTGTGGGAAGAAAGCTTGATTTCCTCGCACAGGAGATGAACCGTGAGGCGAATACCATCCTTTCAAAGTCCAATGATCTTAAGATTTCTGACACAGGCATCAGTCTTAAAACTGATATAGAAAAGGTCAGGGAACAGATTCAAAATATTGAGTAATTTTAGGAGATTGTGATGAGTAACACAGGAAAATTAGTTGTTTTTTCAGGCTTTTCGGGTTCCGGAAAGGGTACTATCATGAAAGAGCTTATGGCAAAGCATGGTGAGGATTATGCACTGAGCGTATCAGCTACGACCAGAGGTCCAAGACCGGGTGAGGAGCATGGCAGAGAGTATTTCTTTATCTCAGAGGAAGAGTTTGAACAGATGATAAAGACAGATGGACTGCTTGAGTATGCCAGGTATGTGGATCATTACTACGGCACACCAAAGTCATATGTCAATGAGCAGCTTAACGCCGGAAAGAATGTGATTCTTGAGATAGAAATCCAGGGAGCTTTAAAGATAAAGAAGCAGTTTCCTGATACGGTGCTTATGTTTGTGTCAGCGCCGAGTGCAGATGAGCTTAGGGACCGGCTTGTAGGAAGAGGCACAGAGACAAAAGAGGTCTGTGCACAGAGACTTTCAAGAGCATATGAGGAGTCTTTAGGCATAGAAAAATATGATTATTTAGTGGTAAATGATAAGCTTGACGATTGTGTAGAGCTTGTGAATGACATCATCCACAGCTCTGACGACACAAAAAAGAATCAGGATTATCTGGTATCATCAAATATAGATTTTATAAATAAAATGAGAAAAGAGCTTTTAAGCTTTTCGAAAGGAGATAAATAATATGATACATCCATCGTATGTAGAGTTAATGAAGGTAGTAAACAACAATGTAGAGATAGGTGAGGAGCCGGTAGTAAACAGCCGTTATTCTATCGTTATTGCTGCAGCAAAGCGTGCACGCCAGATTATTGATGGTGCAGAACCGCTTATCGCACGCCCTAAGTGCAATAAGCCATTATCTATTGCTGTAGAGGAGCTGTACACGGGAGCTGTCAGAATCGTCTCAGATGATGAGGATTTAAACGAAGGCGAAGAGGCTTAATCTAGGAGGGGAAAGGCTGTTTTGTCTTTCCCTTTAATTGTAAATACTTACATTTGAGAGGTACTATGAAATTATTATTTATTTCGCTTGGATGCGATAAAAACCTTGTGGATTCAGAGTATATGATAGGCATGCTTGCAAATGACGGCATTGAGATGACCGATGATGAGACGCAGGCTGATATCATTATCGTAAACAGCTGCTGCTTCATAGGTGATGCAAAGGAGGAGAGTATCAATACAATTCTCGAGATGGCTCAGTATAAGGAGACAGGCAAATGCAAATCACTTATTGTGACAGGCTGTCTGGCACAAAGATACAAGGATGAGATTTTTAAGGAAATCCCAGAGGTTGATGCCATACTTGGCACCAATTCATATGATACTATAGTTGAAGCTGTCCATGAGACACTTGAAAAACACAGATACAGCAATCTGCACACCTTAGAGGGGCTTCCAAGCATAAAGACAAAGCGTATTGTCACCACAGGAGGGCATTTCGCTTACCTTAAGATAGCGGAGGGGTGCAATAAAAACTGTACCTACTGTGTCATTCCTTCCGTAAGAGGCCGTTACAGAAGCGTGCCGATGGAGGAGTTGATTGAGCAGGCGAAGAGCCTTGTGGAGCAGGGAGCAAAGGAGCTTATACTTGTTGCCCAGGAGACCACACTTTACGGAGTGGATTTGTATGGTGAGAAGTCACTTCATAAGCTTTTGGATGAGCTCAACAAGATAAGCGGGCTGTTCTGGATAAGGATTATGTACTGCTATCCTGAAGAGATATACGATGAGCTTATAGAGTCCATGATAAAGGATGAGAAGGTATGCCATTATCTGGATATGCCAATCCAGCACTGCAATGACGATATTTTATGGCGTATGGGCAGAAAAACAACAAAGGCTGAGCTTATGGAGCGTATCAGAATGCTGCGTGAGAGAATACCTGATATCACACTAAGGACCACACTCATATGTGGCTTCCCGGGTGAGACACAGGATAATCACGAGGAGCTTATGCAGTTTGTAAATGATATGGAGTTTGACCGTCTGGGAGCCTTTACGTATTCCCCGGAGGAGGGCACAAAGGCAGCTGCAATGCCTGATCAGATAGATGAGGATATAAAGGCTGAATGGCAGGCTGATGTCATGGAGCTTGAGGAAGAGGTCATTTTTGATAAAAATGAGACACTAAAGGGTAAAGAATTATATGTTTTCATAGAGGGCAAGGTGGCTGATGAAAATGCTTATATCGGCCGTACATACAGAGATGCACCGAATGTTGACGGATATATATTCATCAACACTGATGAGACACTTATGACCGGCGATATATGCAAGGTTATGGTGACCGGTGCGTATGAATATGATTTGATAGGAGAACTTGTAAAATGAATTTACCAAACAAACTTACAATCTTAAGAGTGATACTTATTCTGTTTTTTGTATTTTTCCTTATTTCACCGTTTTTTGACGGATACGGAAATTATATAGCGCTTGCGATATTTATCATTGC
>OGIE01004702.1_pt1 | contig 12571 bp, 11 predicted proteins | sample 1571581 | NCBI WGS metagenome assembly OGIE01 (sample SAMEA2582021, study PRJEB24529) | metagenome | biome: Human gut stool | place: China | collected 2011
GTATCTGGTCCGTACCTGCTCCGTAGCAAATTCGGTTAAAGGTACCTCTAACCGAATTTGCTACGGAGCAGGTACGGACCAGATACGGGTCAGGTGTGAACAAAACCCGGTTTTGAGTCCTTTCAGGCACAGGGAAGAAAACATTAATTCCGCCAATGGGTAGACTATACTTTTAACGTAGCAATAATTCTTCTTCGTTGTAGCGCGGGCGATCTTTTACCTCAATATAGATTTTACCGATATATTCTCCTACAATTCCCAGAGATACTAATATAGCTCCACCCACCAGCCAGAGGGAAATCATCAAAGATGACCATCCCGGCACGGTGTTGTGGAGGAAGTAAGCGCGTAGCGTCCAGATAGTGACGCACACAGCTACAAGGATGAAGATACAACCTAACCAGAAAATCATACGCACAGGCTTGACTGAAAAAGATGTAATGCCGTCGATGGCAAAGTTCAGCATCTTCTTGAAAGGGTATTTTGATTCGCCCGCAAAGCGCTTATCACGGTTGTAGTAGACACAAGCAGTTTGGTAGCCGATGAGAGGTACCAGTCCGCGCAGGTAAAGGTTGCGTTCACGAAAGCGGCAGAGTTGGCGGACGGCGCGGCTGCTCATCAAGCGGTAGTCTGCGTGATTATAGACGGATTTTGCCCCCATTAGTTTCATCAGACGGTAAAAGACGAGAGCGGTGGTGCGTTTGAAGAAGGTATCAGTCTTGCGTTCCCGCCGCACGCCATATACAATATCGCAGCCCTCTCTGTAGCGTTCCAGCATTTCGGGGATGACGTTGATGTCGTCTTGTAAGTCGGCATCTATGGAAATAGCGGCATCACATCGTTCTTTAACAGCGTTTAGTCCGGCCATGAGTGCATTTTGGTGCCCTACATTTCCTGCCAGATTCAGACCGCAGGCATACGGAGTATTTTGGTGAAGGTCTTTGATGATGTCCCAGGTGCGGTCGGTACTACCGTCGTTTACATACAGTATGTAGCTTTTAGGAGATATGTGCCCTTCGGTTATCAGGCGGTTAAGCAATTGGGATAAGCGTTTGTGTGCTTCGTGTAAGACGGCTTCTTCCTTATAGCAAGGCACTACGATGGCAAGTACTGGGGATTTTTCCATAATCAATTATTCTTTTTGCAATATTCGTAAGAAATCGGGAGAAAAACAAATGATTGTTATCTCTTTTTGAAAATAAACCGGACTAACAGGAAATTGACCGGAATGGCAATACAGAATACCGGAATGGGGGCCATGGTTTTGGGAAGCCCTATCCAGAGGAAGAGATTGAATAGCCCCATGTGCAGTAAATAGTTAACTAAGTGCGCACCACCAAATCCAAAAGCCTTTCTCCATGAGGGTTTGCGGTTAAAGGTGAAGTAGGCGGTCAGGTAAAAATTGGCGATGAAGCTGATCACATATCCTATAGTGTAGGCTATATTGGCATTAATGAACCATTGAAACAAAAAATACAATCCATAATGTAATGCAGTGGCAAAAATGCCTACCAATGCAAAACGTATAAATTCCGGCAGTTGCTTCAGTTTTTTCATCTTTTTGATTTGAGGCGGTAAAGTTAGGCATTGTTGGAGAATAATCGTACTTTTGCGGGCAGAAATCATAAACAACGAGAGAATATTATGTCAGAAAAGAAAAAAGCATTTTGGTTCATAGCAATGCTGAGTGCGCTTGTAATACTTCCTTTCTTGGGAGAAACTATTTTTTATTCTAAAGGAGAACCTCGTGAGGCCATTGTGGCTTTCTCTATGTTGGAGAGTGGTAATTGGATACTTCCGGTGAATTATGGAACCGATATCGCTTTTAAGCCTCCTTTCTTTTACTGGGCGATTGCAACTGTATCTTCCCTTTTAGGTGGAGTTACAGAATATTCATCTCGCTTACCGTCTGCTCTTGCTTTTTTAGCCATGCAGTTGGTGTTCTTTTCTTTTATAGCTAAACGTAAAGGTATAAAGACAGCTTTTCTTGCTTCTATCCTTCTTTTATCCTCTTTTGAAGTGCACCGGGCGGCGGTAGCCTGCCGTGTCGATATGGTACAGGTGTCGTTCATTGTTATTTCATTGTGCTTGTTGTTTCGTTGGGATGAGAAAGGATGCCGGGGCATTCCCTGGTTGGCTGTGCTATTGATGGGCTGTGCTACGTTGACTAAAGGACCGGTAGGCTCTATTTTCCCTTGTGCTTGTATAGGTCTTTACCAGTTACTGCGTGGACGTTCTTTCTGGAAGGCATTTTTTCTGTTGCTCCCTGTAGGAATACTTTCTTTGATTCCTTATGCTGCATGGATTGGTGCGGCCTACGCACAGGGCGGACAATCCTTCATTGATTTGATGTTGGAGGAGAACACAGGTCGTTTCATGGGTAAAATGTCTTATGAATCACATGAAAATCCGCTATGGTATAATTTCCTGACCATTATTTGGGGATGGATACCTTGGACTCTTGTGTTGCTTATTTCTCTCTTTGGGCTGAAATGGAAGAATATCAGAGTACTACCTGCTGGCACATCTTTCGGTGAACGCATCAGAAAGGCTTGGGATCAGTTTCGTTCACAGTCTCCCTTGCAACTGTTTACATGGGTAGTGATTCTCTTTATTTTTATCTTCTATTGTATTCCCAAGAGTAAACGTAGTGTTTATCTGCTTCCTATCTATCCCTTCATGGCAGTGCTGATGGCTGAGTATTTGCTGGCTTTGGTACAGCGTGGGGCAAAGGTCTTTAAGATTTCTGCTATTATTTTTGCTTCTCTGTGCCTGATACTGACAGCTACTTTCATCGTTGTACGTTTAGGATTGGTACCGGATAGTCTTTTTGGAACCGGTCGCCATGCAGCCGAGAATGTTGCTTTTATGCATGCTTTGAAAGAAGTTTCTCTTTCTATTCCCAAATGGTGTCTGGTGGTGCTTCCATTGATTGCAGCTGTCTGTACATGGAGAGGGGTAGTAAAGCAGGCCGGTGCATACTCCTTATTATATAGTATTGCCGGATGTATGCTTTGCCTTTTTGTCTCATTGGATGCGGTATATCAACCTACGGTATTGGCTGTCAAATCTGATAAGCATCTGGTTAATCAAATCAGGGAATATGTGCCTCAGGGAACGGTTTATTCATATGATGGTATGAGTTTCTATGGTGTCAACTTCTATATGAACGATCGGATGCGACATTTTGAAGAGGAATTGCCATCCGGTGAAGGATATGTCATATCATCGGAGAAAGAAAATAAGCAGTTACTGGAGAAATTTGGTGATGCATACGAGTTCGAAGAAATTTTCCTTACGCAGAAGCGTAGCTGCGATTTGCGTGCTAAAGTTTATATGTATAAGTTTAAAAAGAAATAAATGTCACCTATCACAATCATTGATAAATATTATCCGGAAGATAATGAACGGAAACATATCTTATCGGTGCATAGCCGTTTGGTAGCTGAGAAAGCGTTGTGGATTGCCGATCATCATCCGGAACTTCAGTTAGATAAAGACTTTTTGTATGAAGCCGGCATGTTGCATGATATTGGTATCTTTCTGACTAATGCCCCGGGTATCTTCTGCTTTGGTGATCAGCCTTACATCTGTCACGGCTATCTTGGAGCCGACTTGATGCGTCAGGAGGGGTATCCACGCCATGCGTTGGTATGTGAAAGGCATACGGGCGCAGGGCTTTCGTTGGATGATATCATTACGCAAAACCTGCCTGTACCCCATCGGGATATGCTTCCGGTTAGTCTGGAAGAGCAAGTTATTTGTTTTGCAGATAAGTTCTATTCTAAAACCCATTTGGAACGGGAAAAAACTGTAGAAAAGGCACGGAAAAGTCTTTCTTATTTCGGCAATGCAGGCTTGGAACGTTTTGATTGTTGGTGCGAACAGTTCTTGTAGCATTCTAAATTTCTTTAAAAAGGGAGATTATCCGTATAATTTACGTACTTTTGCCCCTTCAAGCGGAAACTATTAGTTGATTACGCCATTGAAAGCAAATACATTCATATCATTCATACTACTACTTGTCTTACTCCTGCTCTCCGGCGAGGCTTTTTCGCAACGTCGGCGTGGGAGGACTGTTCCCCCTGGAACTGAGCGGGCAGATACCTTTAATATTGAAGGTGTGCAGAGAGGGGATACCTTACAAAACGACACGGTACAGTTGCAACCTGCTAAAAAGAAGCAGCCGTTGGATGCCCCGGTGATTTATGAAGCCACTGACTCTATTGTGTTCACCCAAGGTGGTGTAGCCAACTTATATGGAGATGGAAAGGTGAATTATCAGAAAATAGAGTTGGCAGCTGCCGTGATTACCATGAATATGGATAGTAGTACGGTTTATGCCTACGGTGTGGAAGATACTCTGGGGAAAGTAACAGGAAAGCCGGTTTTCAAAGATGGTGATACACCTTATGAAACCAATACTATTCGATATAATTTTAAGAGTAAGAAGGGACTTATTAGTAATGTAGTCAGCCAGCAGGGTGAGGGATATGTTACGGGTAATAATGCCAAGAAAGGTATGAATGATGAGTTGTATATGAAAAGCGGCCGTTATACCACTTGCGATAACCATGATCATCCTCACTTCTACATGCAGATGACTTATGCCAAGGTGCGGCCCAAAAAGAATGTGGTGACGGGGCCGGCATATTTGGTTATAGAAGATGTACCGTTACCTCTTGCCGTTCCGTTTTTCTTCTTTCCTTTCTCCAGTAGTTATTCGTCAGGTTTCATTATGCCAAGTTATATGGACGACTCTGCCCGTGGCTTCGGTCTGACGGATGGTGGTTACTATTTCGCTATCAGTGATAAAATGGACTTGAAACTGCGGGGAGACATTTTTACGAAAGGTTCCTGGGCGTTGAATGCGGAAACGAACTATAATGTCCGATATAAGTTTTCCGGTCTGTTTCAGGCCAGTTACCAGATTACTAAAACAGGTGATAAAGGTTTGGAAGACTATGCTGTAGCAAAAGATTTTAAGGTTGTATGGTCACACCGTCAGGATCCGAAAGCTAATCCTAATACATCATTTTCGGCCAGTGTGAACTTTTCATCCAGTAGTTATGAGCGTACCAATATCGGTAACATGTACAACTCGCAGGCAATGACTCAAAATACAAAAACGTCCAGTGTCAGCTATTCCCGTAACTTCCCCGACCAGAAACTTTCTATCGCAGCCACGGGTAACATTGCGCAGAACATGAAAGACTCTTCTATTGCCGTGACTTTGCCGGATTTGACTATTACGCTGAGTACCATTTTCCCTTTCAAACGTAAACAAGCGGCAGGTGATGAAAAGTGGTATGAGAAAATCTCAGTACGCTATAGCGGACGTCTCTCTAACAGTATTACAACGAAAGATAATCTCTTGTTTAAATCTAATCTGATAAAGGATTGGAAGAATGGAATGAAACATGAGATACCTATCAGTGCCACGTTTACTTTGTTCAAGTACTTCAATTTGACGCCATCAGTCAATTACACAGAACGTTGGTATACCCGTAAGGTAATGAAAGATTGGGATCCGAATGCAGGAACAAGTGGTACGGGTGCGGAGGTTAATACTGATACCATTTACGGTTTTCACCGGGTGTATGATTACAGTGCCAGTTTAGGCCTTAATACCAAGATTTACGGTATGTACAAACCGTTGTTCATGAAGAAGAAAGAGATACAGATACGTCACGTCATAACTCCTTCTGTCAGTATCAGCGCATCACCCGACTTTGGATCTTCCGGTTTTGGTTATTATGACACTTATCTCAAACCCAATGCTGATGGAACACAGGATACGGTTACATATTCTCCGTATGCCGGGCAGATGTTCGGTGTTCCGGGGCAGGGCCGATCAGGAAATATATCATTCCAGATTTCCAATAACCTGGAAATGAAATATAAGGATAAGAATGACTCCATTCGCAAGGTCAGTCTGATAGATGAATTAGGTGCAAGTATCTCTTATAATACGGCTGCCCAGGTACGCCCTTGGAGTAACTTGACCGTCAATCTGCGTTTGAAGTTGAGTAAGAGTTATACTTTCAGTATGAGTTCTGTCTTCGCTACTTATGCTTATGACTTTGATAAAAACGGTAATGTGATTACCAGTAACCGGACAGAGTGGTCGTATGGGCGTTTTGGACGTTTCCAGGGATATGGCAACTCTTTCAGCTATACGCTCAACAATGATACCTGGAAGAAATGGAAAGCGTTCTTTACCGGCGAAAAGAAGGATGGGGAGGATGCAAAAAACAGTCAGAGTGATACGGATAGTGAAGATGACGAAACGGACGATACCGGAACAGACTCTGCTCCTACTAAGCGAAAGAAAGAAAAAGCTGCTGTAGATGATGATGGTTATCAGGTATTCAAAATGCCTTGGTCCATAAACCTGAGTACGGGTTTTAATATAACCGAAGATACGTCGAAGCCAATCAACCGAAATAGCATGCGCTATCCGTATAAGTTTAGCCTGAATGCTCTCAATATTAATGGTAATGTTAAGATTTCCAATAAGTGGGCCGTCAGCTTTAATTCCGGTTATGACTTTAATGCTAAAAAGATTGTGCAGACTTCTTTCAACATCACGCGTGACTTGCACTGTTTCAGTATGTCTGCCAGTCTTTCTCCTTTCGGCACATGGAAATATTACAGCTTCGTTATTCGTGCCAACGCCAGTATTCTGCAGGACTTGAAATATGATAAGAAGAGTCAGACACAGACTAATATTAAATGGTACTAAAAAAAGAGGGAATTATAAATTTATAATTCCCTCTTTTTTTACCACGCTATTTCCTGCTCTCCGTGTTCCTTTAAATATGTATTTGCCCTGCTGAAGTGCTTATTCCCAAAGAAACCATTGTAGGCAGACAAGGGAGAAGGGTGTGCAGAAGTCAGTACTAAATGCTTGTTGCGGTCAATAAATGCACCTTTGCGCTGCGCGTATGATCCCCAAAGGATGAATACGAGGTGCTCACGCTGCTCGGCGAGAACACGGATTGCAGCGTCAGTAAACGTTTCCCAGCCGCGATTCTGGTGAGAACCTGCTTGATGTGCACGAACGGTGAGAGTAGCGTTCAGGAGTAGTACTCCTTGTTCGGCCCAGCGGGTGAGATTACCTGTAGAAGGCGCATCAGTGCCTATATCGTCTTTAATCTCTTTAAATATATTAATCAGTGAAGGAGGAAAGCGAACTCCGTCATTGACGGAAAAACATAAGCCATGCGCTTGTCCGGGACCGTGATAAGGATCCTGCCCAATGATAACCACCTTTACTTTGTCGAATGGACAAAGATTAAAAGCATTGAATATCAGCTTTCCCGGAGGATATATAGGATAGTGCGTGTATTCTTCCCGTACAAAATCCGTCAGCGTATGGAAATAATCTTTTTCAAATTCTGGTTCCAAACGCGCTTTCCAACTTTCTTCTATCTGAACATTCATAATTTTGTGTGTTAAAAGTTTCGGACGCTAAGATACAATTTTAATCCGATTTCTGTAATATAGCGCTGATATTATTTCTTTTGGTGGGGGATAAATGAAAAGGCAGAAATTTTTTAATCCCTGCCTTTTCTTATTGTTTTTAGAATACTAAATCAAATAGATATTGTGTTCCTTACATTCCTGACGCATATCCTCCGGCCAGATACTGGCTTGAATCTCTCCGATATGCGCTTTGCGGAGATAAAACATACAAAGGCGTGATTGACCTATACCACCGCCTATAGACAAAGGTAATGTATCACTCATTAATCGTTTATGGAAGTAAAGTTCCAGACGTTTTTCTTCTTTTTCCTGCTTTAACTGGCGTTGCAATGCTTCCTTGTCTACACGGATTCCCATGGATGATAGTTCAATACTACGTTGCAATACATCGTCCCACAATAAAAGGTCACCGTTCAGTCCCGGAAGACCGTTCAGACCTTCTGAAGTATAGTCATCATAGTCCGGAGCGCGTCCGTCATGTTTTTCTCCATCGCTTAGTTTACAGCCGATGCCGATAATGAATACTGCACCATATTTCTTTGTAATGGCATGTTCGCGACATTTAGGCTCCAGATCCGGGTAGAGCTGGCGTAACTCTTCGGCATGTATGAAGTGTAATTTCTGAGGCAAGCAAGGCTTGATTTCCGGATACATTTCATACACCATATATTCTGTACGTATCATGGCTGCATAAATGCGATTCACAATTTCTTTTAAGAAATCTACGTTACGGTTCTCGGTAGTGATGACACGTTCCCAATCCCATTGATCCACATAAAGGGAGTGTAGGTTTCCCAACTCTTCATCCGAACGTATGGCATTCATATCGGTGTAAATACCATATCCGGGTTCAATATTATAATCTGCCAATGTCAGTCGTTTCCATTTGGCAAGAGAATGTACTACTTCGGCTTGTGCGTCTCCCAGATCTTTGATTGGGAATGATACGGCACGCTCCACGCCATTCAGATCATCATTGATACCCATACCTTTCAGTACAAAAAGCGGGGCGGTGACACGGCGCAAACGCAATTCAGACGAAAGGTTCAATTGAAAGAACTCTTTTATCTGTTTGATTCCTAATTCTGTTTGTTTTAAGTCCAATAAGGGGCTATAACCCTCTGGTTTTATCAGATAACTCATAAGTGTATACTATGTTTTTGTCCGGCAAATATAGGTATAATATTTATATTTGCATCGAAATTTGCTGAATTTGTGAGCAATTTGTCTCTTGTTAACCTGTAGTAGCTCTCAAAATAACATTCTTGCTCAGAAGTGTTTGCTGCAAAAAATGATAAATGATTAGGAATATGCCTGGATTTTTTATACTTTTGTCCCCGCATTAAGGCTCCGTAGCTTAGTGAATAGAGCGTCAGATTCCGGTTCTGAAGGTCGTGCGTTTGAATCGCACCGGGGTCACTAAAGTAAAAAAGGGAGATACCAATATTGGTATCTCCCTTTTTTACTTTAAGTCAGAAAACTCCATTTCAATCTCCTGTCTCTGCTGTTTCTATTGGGAGAATTGGATATGTTTCTTTCATTGCTTCCACTTCTGTATCAGTTGCATAGATGAATATGCATCTGTTGATTACAGGAATCTGTATTTCCCTCACTTTTTCTCTCCAGCAGCGTCTTACCAGAAGGGTAGGGAGATAGGTTATTATGCCTTTATTCTCTAAGGTTTCTTTAGTTTTTCCTTCTTTATGTGGTGCTGTCAGTACGATGTACCAGCCCCGTGTTTCATTAAGGCGTTCTTTTATGTTTTGGAGTATCATAATTAGTAAGCTTGGGTGACAACAAAATCAAAGGTGTTGAAAAATTGTGGTTTGTTGGCAATAGATATAGGTAGGACGATACTGATTGCAGCCCTGTTTCCTTTCCGGATATCTTTTCTATGATAAATCTTTCTTCTTTCCGAACCTTCTATTAAAATACTTGCAGTGCAAGTATGGCTGATTTCACTGTTACCTTTTATTGTTTCCTTTGCAAGCGGTGATTCCGAAATCGGATAAAGCAGTAATTGTGATGCCCTCCCGTTGATGATGAATTGGGAGTTGCCCCAATTGATTCGTGCTTCGTCAGATGAGTTGTTCCGGATAACTATTTTCCAGAAATCTTCATTGGGAATGAAGTTATAAGTGAGATTCTCATTTATATATTCTAATTTTCCTTTTTGGTTTTCGTACCACTTAAAGTTTATACAGCAATCTTTGTCTATATATTGAGCTTGTATGGTGGCAGGTAAAGCCAAAAATAATAAAATTAAAGAGTAATGCTGTCTTTTATACTTTCGATAGTCGTTGTATATCCACAATAAAATTGTCAAAATACAGATAGGAATGGCTATAAGAATAAGCATTAATAAGGTCATAGTAATTTGGTTGTTTTAATGTTTATATGATTTTGTGACAAAGGTATCATAATTTATTTGATAAAACAAATAAATTATGAATAAATGGCATTTGCAAGACAGATGAATTGTTGTTTTACTTCCTTTGGGTCTGAATAATAAATCGTACCTTCATAATAATGGAAAAGACTAATATCTATATAGGAGAGCTCATAAAGGAGGTCATGGTTGAAAAACAGGTGACAAAGGCTGAACTATCAAGAAGACTGCAAGTTAAGCCTCAGAGTGTTGACTATATGTTAACACGAAAAAGTATTGATACAGATACTTTGTATAATGTATCAAAAGCTTTGGACTATGATTTTGCTATGCTATATTCTATAAGTAAAGAACAGATAAATTGTGATAAAAATGAGGAGGCATACAAGCTATCTACTGCTAAGATTCTAATAGAACTGGAGTTAAAACCAGAAGAAATAATAAAGTTGAATTTAAAGAAAAAGATAGCTGAACTGCTCGGATAAAGTATTTTCTTCTTTATAAATGAAAAAGCGTTCGATTTCTTTATCTGAACGCTTCACGTAAATTTTCCCAATTATCACAGAAATCCTGCATAGATGGGAAGAGTATGTCTGCTCCGGCATCCAGCAATACTTGTCCGTCGATGGGACCTGTATTGACAGCTATCGTAAATACACCTGCTGCTGCTCCGGCTTGCACTCCCATAGGTGCATTTTCTACTACGATTGCTTCATTGGGTCTTAATCCACCTTTTTGCAATGCCATCAGGTAGGGCTCCGGATGCGGTTTCCCGTATTTCACATCAAATGCGGTTACCATTAGCTCGCGTTGGAACATGCCGGGAAAGTTGTGTGAAAGTCGGTCTAGTAATGAATGTTGGCCCGAGCCGGTGACTACCATCGGAATCAGCCCCTCCGCTTTTATTTTTTGTAGTACTTCCCATGCGCCGGGCATACGTTCCGGTTCGGGATTACTGTTGAACTCTGCGCTCTTTTCCGCATAAATGCTTTGTATCATTTCAGGGGTAGCATCTTTGCCTAATTGCCGTTGATAGACGATGTTTATGGTAGCGGCTCCGGTGCGGCCCTCGTGCAGATAAGCTTCTTCACGGCTTAGGTGTAACCCATGACGTTCCATGACCTTGTGCCAGGCGTCTGCGTGATAAGGCATGGAGTTGAATAATACACCGTCCATATCAAAGAGGACGGATTTCAGTTGAATTTGTGAATACCCGTGAGATTGAAGATAGCGGGCGACAGCTTCTTGAAACATAATACCTATTTGTTTTTAGGTTGCAAAGATACAATAAAAAAACGAGGTGTGAACGATTTTACTCATTCACACCTCATCTATCTATGGTTTACTTGTTTCTTTTACAGTCTTGCCTGGATGGCTTTTGACTCTTCTTCGTAACCCGGCTTGTTCAGCAATGCAAACATATTTTTCTTGTATGCTTCCACACCCGGTTGATTGAACGGATTGACACCCAGTAGATAGCCACTGATACCGCAACCGATTTCAAAGAAGTAAAGCAACTGGCCGATATTGAATTCATCCAGCTTTTCGATAGTGATGCGCATGTTAGGTACACCACCGTCCACGTGAGCCAGTTGAGTACCCAGTTCAGCCATTTTATTCACTTCGTCTACGCGTTTGCCGGCCAGGAAGTTCAGACCGTCCAGATTAGCTTCGTCAGAAGGAACTTCCAGTTTATGATCTACTTTCTCCACAGAGATTACGGTTTCGTAGATGGTACGTTCACCTTCTTGAATCCATTGTCCCATAGAGTGCAGGTCAGTAGAGAAATCTACAGCTGCGGGGAAGATACCTTTGTTTTCTTTACCTTCTGATTCTCCGTAAAGTTGTTTCCACCACTCACTTACATAGTGCAGTTTCGGACAGAAATTCACGAGAATTTCAATTTTCTTACCGCTCTTGTACAATTCGTTACGGGTAGCCGCATATTGTGCAGCCGGATTCTCAGCAAACGGAACATTTACGCCGCAAGCCTTTTCCATATCAACAGCCCCAGCCACTAACTTCTCAATGTCGAAACCTGCAATGGCAATCGGCAGCAAACCTACCGGAGTAAGTACAGAGAAACGGCCGCCTACATTATCGGGGATAATGAATGATTTGTATCCTTCTTTATCAGCTGTGATGCGGGCAGCACCTTTCTTCTCATCTGTGATGGCAACGATTACCTTCTTTGCCATTTCCTTACCGCGTTGATCTTCGCATTGCTTTTTCAGCAAACGGAAAGCAAGAGCGGTTTCGGTGGTAGTCCCCGATTTGGAGATATTGATAACGCCGAATTTCTTGTCTTTCAGGAATTCGGTCAGTTCATACAAATAATCTTCGCTGATATTGTGTCCTGCATAGATCATGACAGGTGCAGTTTTCTTTTCCTGTAACCAGGTGAAGCTGTTTGACAAAGCCTCGATGACAGCACGTGCGCCAAGGTAGCTTCCGCCAATACCGGCCACGATCACTACTTCGCAGTTGTCGCGCATCACTTGTGCAGTGGCTTTCAGGTCAGCCAGATGTTCTTGGCTGATAGACGAGGGGAGGTGTAACCAGCCCAGGAAGTCATTACCTTTTCCGGTACCGTTTTCCAATGCTTCCTGCGCAGCCTTTACCTGAGCTTCATAAGCAGCAACAGATGCTTTGGAAATAAATCCAAAAGTCTTTTCAATGTTCAAACTAATCATA
>OGIE01004709.1_pt1 | contig 12556 bp, 10 predicted proteins | sample 1571581 | NCBI WGS metagenome assembly OGIE01 (sample SAMEA2582021, study PRJEB24529) | metagenome | biome: Human gut stool | place: China | collected 2011
ATCTTCGTTGAAGAGGTATCGGGACTGCCTCAGATTCAGGTAAAATACAACCATGAACGCATGGCGGCTTATGGGGTAAATGTTGACGAAATCAACCGCATTCTTGAAACCACCTTTGCAGGCGCCACGGCTGGAGCTGTATACGAAGGCGACAAAAAGTTTGACATCGTTCTGCGTCTTGACCCTAAGGAGCGCAACTTCCAGTCGCTCCAGTCGCTCCGTATTCCGCTGGCTGGTGGCGAGAGCATTCCGCTTTCCCAGTTGGCCGATGTGGTTTACGAACCGGCTCCGGCTCAGGTTTCTCATGAGAATGGCGCCCGCCGCATCTACGTAGGTTTCAACGTGAAGGGTAGGGACGTGCAGAGTACCGTGAAGGATATTCAGTCCCTTCTTGATGAGAAACTGAAGCTGCCTGAGGGCTACTATTATAATTATGGTGGCGAGTTTGAAAATCTTCAGAGTGCCACCCAGCGCCTGCTTATCGTGGTTCCGGTAGCGCTCATTATCATTCTGCTGCTGCTCTATGCCACGGTCAAGAATCTGCGCGAATCACTCTTCGTGTTCTCCACCATTCCGCTTGCTGCGATAGGTGGCGTCTGGGCGCTCTGGTTGCGCGGAATGCCTTTCAGCATTTCGGCGGGCGTAGGTTTCATCGCCCTTTTTGGTGTGGCGGTTCTCAACGGCATCGTGCTGATAGGTCAGATGAACCAGATGCAGAAGCAGGCGGCTGCGGTTCCTGAGGAGAATGGCGCAAGTTTGGCGGCTGTTATTCAGAAAAGAATTATTGACAGTTGTATGATTCGTCTCCGTCCGGTTCTGATGACGGCTCTGGTAGCCTCTATGGGCTTCCTCCCGATGGCATTATCCCATGGCGATGGAGCCGAAGTCCAGCGTCCTCTTGCCACGGTTGTGATTGGCGGTCTCATTACCAGCACGCTCCTCACGCTCCTGGTTCTGCCAGCCATCTACAAGATGTTTACGAAAAAGTAAGATTTCAAGATATGAAAATAATGAACAGAAAAAAGATAACAGAAAATAGGGTGGTGGCTTGTTTTGCCGCCATCCTTCTCCTGCTGCCATCCCCAGCAGGTGCCCAGCATTTTGATGCTCATATTGCGGGCAGGAAAGTAACCCTGCAGGAATGTTTCGATTTAGCTGCCCAACAGAACCTTCAGATGCAGGCTGGAAAGAAGTCGGTAGAACGTGCGCAGGTAATGCAAGGCACGGCTTGGGAGCTGGATAAAACCGAGGTTGCCTTCTCGCAAAACCCTGCCACGGGAGGCGAATCGGACAACGGATTTACCTTCACCCAGAGCCTCGATTTTCCTACTGTCTACGCCTCGCGCCGCAACCAGCTCAAGGCTGAAACTCAGGCAGAAAAGAGCCGCTTGAACGTGGTCAACCAGCAACTGAAGGCTGAAATCGCCAACACGTATTATCAGATGCTTTATCAGGCTCACAGACTTCAGATATTGCAGCGAATCGACTCAGTATTAGAGCGTTACAGCAAGATAGCAGAAATGCGTTACAAGGCAGGAGAGAGCCGCCAGCTGGAATATCTCTCTGCCGACCGCAAATGCAACGAAAACCGCTTGGAAATGGCTGATGTGAAGAGCGAAATCGAGCGCCTGCAAATCGACCTCATGTCGCAGCTCAACACGCAGGAGCCCGTAAAACCGGCAGAAGAGAATCTCTCGGCCATCGCAGCCCAGAATCTCAATACCTATAATTATCAGCAGTCTGCCGACGGTCTTTATCAGCAGGATAAGCTCATCGCTCTCGATAAGGAAATCAAGGCAGCCAAGACGGGTTTTGCTCCGAGTTTATCCTTATCTTTGCGCACCCAATGTGTCATTTCCAGTTGGAATCCATACAACATAGACCGTTCAAGATTTGCCGAGGGCAATTTCTTCGGTTTCGAGATTAGCGTAGGCATTCCTTTGTTTTATGGTTCTACGAAGGCAAAGGTCAAGGCAGCCCAGAAAGACCGCGAATTGGCTGAAATCGAAATGCGCCAGGAGCAGACAGAAAAAGAGCGCGATTACCGTCTCTGTACGAAGCGCCTGCAGGCAGCATCCAACCGTCTGAAATATTACGAGCAGAACAACCAGGCACATTCTGCGCAAATTTCGAAGTTGAGTGCGATAGAATATGAAAATGGCGAAATTTCGTATATTGAATATGTGAATGCCATCGAGGAAACCATAGATGTTCTGATGAAGCATGCTGATGCGATTAATGAATACAACCAGGCAGTCATCGCCATCCAGCGGCTCACGGGCATCATGTAAGATTCTGTTCTGAGATTTTTCTTTTTGATTGAAATGAGAATTTATCTCAGAACAGGCAGAAAGTAAGAAATGATCAGAAAGGGGTGAACCGGTTCCATTTTCAGGCTCCAAATTTCACCTCTTTTTTTATCTTATAACGCCTATTTACCATAATACCGGTTAGAATTAAAAAGAGGAAAGTAAAAAAGGAGGAAATTTTTCCGTTATCAGCCACACATGATTACATTTCGATAATTGTCATTTTCTTCATTTCAAAATTCTCCCTTTACATGATATTCAGATTCCTTCAGTTTTCCTGCACAAAACCACAAATTTTTGATAAACCACCAAGAAAAATGCTCAAAAAACTTTGCTTATTCCAAATAATAATCTTAACTTTGCGGCATAAAAACAAAAAGTTGGTTTCGATTATGGCAAAAACAGAAAGACAAAAGCGAATCTATCGCAAGCGCATCCCTTATGGAATGCAGAATTTCGAGGATGTTATCAAGGAAGATTGCTACTTTGTTGACAAGACTCCTTTCATTGAGAATATAGAAGAATCAAACAAATATTTCTTCTTCATACGCCCTCGCCGTTTCGGCAAGAGCCTTACCCTCTCCATGCTCGAAAACTATTACGACATCAATAAGAAAGATCAGTTCGAAAGCCTCTTCGGAAAACTTTACATCGGAGAAAATCCTACCCCCGAACGCAACAGTTATCTTATCCTGCATCTGAATTTTGCCATGATTTCAGCAGGATTGGATAATTATAAAAAGGGACTTGATGCCCATTGCAACAACAAGTTCAATTCCTTCTGCAGCAGATACGCCCACCTATTGCCACCGGGCATAAAGGAAGAGATGAACCAGAAGGAAGATGCCGTTGCCCAATTGGGATTTCTATGCGACAAATGTGCTGAAACAGGCTTGAAGATTTATCTCTTCATCGATGAGTACGATCATTTTACCAATCAGATTCTTGCCCACAAAGAGCATGAAACCCGATACCGCGAGCAGACTCACGGCGAGGGATATTTGCGCCATTTCTTCGACACAATCAAGGGAGCTGCAGGAGATTCGTTGGGTAAAGTCTTCGTTACAGGAGTAAGCCCCGTAACCATGGATGATCTGACCAGCGGTTTCAACATTGGAACCAACTATTCCCTATCTCCGGAGTTCAACGAAATGGTGGGATTCACCGAGGAGGAAGTGCGCCAGATGCTGGCTTATTACTCTAGCGTGCTGCCATTCCGCCATAGCGTGGATGAGCTTATAGAAGTGATGAAACCATGGTATGATAATTATTGTTTCAGCATCAGAAGATATGGCAAGACAACCATGTACAACTCCGTGATGGTGCTCAATTTTGTGGACAATTACATTCGCAACGATTATGATATTCCTGATAGCATGTTGGAAACCAACATCCGCATCGATTACGACAAGATTCGCATGCTCATCCGCCACGACAAGGAGTTTTCCCACGATGCCAGCATCATACAGGATATTGTAACCAAGGGATACACCACGGGAACCCTGATGGAGAATTTCCCCGCCGAGCGCATCAACGATCCTGACAATTTCCTGAGTCTGCTCTTTTATTTCGGCATGGTAACGATAGGCGGCACCTACCAGGGCAACACCCGCTTTGTTGTTCCCAACGAGGTGGTACGAGACCAGATGTACACCTATCTGCTGGATACCTACAAGGAGAACGACCTCACCTTTGAGCAATACGACAAGACCCAACTGGAGAGCAAGCTTGCCTACGAAGGCGCATTCAAGCCCTACTTCGCCTACATAGCCGGTTGCCTGAAGCGCTTCTCTTCCCAGCGCGACAAGCAGAAGGGCGAGGCCTACGTTCATGGTTTCACCCTGGCGATGACGAGCCAATGCAAGTTCTACCGTCCAATCTCGGAACTGGACAACGATGGCGGTTATGCCGACATATTCCTCCTACCCCTCTGCGACATTTATAAGGACATGGAAGATTCCTACATCGTGGAATTGAAATATTGCAAGCCGGGCACCAGCGATGAGCAGCTGAACCATCTCTTCGAGGAAGCCTCAGCCCAGATAAGGCGCTACGCCAATAGCGACATCGTGCGCGAATCAGTAAAAACCACGAAACTTCATCAGCTCGTCGTGATTTACCGGGGAGCAGAGATGGCGATGTGCGAGGAGGTAAAATAAATAGAGCGAAATAAAAGAGAGAAAGGGCTATGTAAAATCTGGAATTATGGCAGAAAAAACAAACAAGGGGATGAACGGTTTGTTCACCCCCACACTCAAATTATTGCTCAATCTTCCATTTGCCTTCCCCGTACCATTTAACCACTTGACTTGCGGTATAAGGCTCAAAATCCCAGTCGCGGGAGTGCATGAACATGTTTGTCTTGGGGTCCCAATACCAATAATGGGTGGAACCTAGGCCATAGCCCAAACTGAGTCTGCATTCTTTCTCCTTATTAGGATGTTCCTTCAGATAGTTAAGCAGCTCAATAGTTGAAATCCATTGTTTTTCCATAATTTTCGTTGTTAAATTCTACAATATAATTATCAAACACGTTGCAAAGATAGAAGATCCAGTCGAAATGAACAAATCAATTAGATCTTCTTTGATCGATATCCATGGGATTTAGATCTTCTTAGATCCAACTAAAAATATAATTACAAAACAACTTATAAATAAGACAATAAATATGGCAGATAAGAATATTTTTAAATTAGAAGGGAAAAGCCAGGAACAGGTAAAGGAAGCCTTTCTGGAATTTCTGAAAATAGACAAAACCAAGCCCGGTGGCTATGCCAGCGTAATCTGTGAGTATGAATTGTTTCCGTATCTTCGTGAAATCTGCTTCGATGATGAGGATAAATATGAGTTAATCTGCAACAAACTGAAGTTCAGAAATGCAACAGAAAATTCCAATTGAAAATCTGTATTATCTGCTCTGTTATGCCTGGGGCGTAAGCGACCAGCTTGACAAGGTAAAGGTGGATGGCGAGAAATGCCATTCGCTGGAGAACCTATTGTCCATGGTTTTGCTCAACGCCTGCGATAGGCTTTTGCGCCAAGGACTTTTGAGAGAATATCGGTTTGAGGAGCAGGAGGTGGATGGCGTTCGTGGCAAGCTGAATCTTGCTGAGACTTTGAAAAGCGGTAAGCATCTGAACGACAGAACCATCTGCCAGGTAGATGAGCTTACGCAGGATGTAGTTATCAACCGGGTTATCTTTTCTACCTTGAAGAGACTGATGAGGATAGAGGGTATTGATGAGGACATCAGAGCCAGGTTGCGAAAGACTTTGGCAAGATTTCCTCATATTGAGGAGATTCGGGTTACTGAAGGTTTGCTGGGGCGGCTTCTTCAGCATAGGTTTTGCGGGGGGTATTCGCTGGTTCTTAATATCTGCCGGTTGATTTGGGACTCTACCCTTCCCTGCAAGGATAAAGATGGCAGACTGGAGTTTTTTGATTTCACGGAGGATGAGTTTCGGATGAACTGCATCTTTGAGCGATTCCTCATGAATTTCTGCAAACTGAATTGCCGGGATGAGTATCCTGAGGTGCATCGGGAATATATTGATTTCCAACTTTCACCTTTCGGGATGATGTTTAAGGAGGCTGGCGAGGCTCTGCCGATGATGGAAACCGACGTGACGCTTTTCAATCCGAATACGCAGGAGAAGCTTATTCTTGATGCCAAGTTCTACCGCGAGGCGCTGGTTTCGAAGTTTGGTGGCAGGGAGAAGGTTCGCAGGGATCATCTCTCGCAGATTCTTTCTTACGTGATGAACCAGGAAGACCGGAGCAAGCCGCATACTCTGAATGCTTGCGGAGCTTTGGTCTACCCTACCGTGGATGAGGATTTCGACTTTTCTTATAGGTATAAGGAGACGGGGCATCGCATCTTTGTGAGGACGGTAAACCTGGGGCAACCTTGGAGGAAAATAGAGGAACGGGTGAAGGCGATTGTGAAGGGTGAAGGCAGGGATGAATGGTGAAGATTGGCGATGAAGGACAAGCTTACTTATTTTATTATGGATAGAGATGAAGTTATAGCAAGAGGATTGAGGGTGCATGAAACCCAGCACTCCATGAAACGCAGAAGCCCATGGCATGATTACCATGGAAGGGGTACTTATATGCTGACGCTTGTGGTGGAGGGACGCATGCCTCTGCTGGGGAAACTGTGGGGACGGGTGGATGCCCGTCCTGGGGATGGTGATGCGCCGAAAGTGATGCTTTCTGAACTGGGGATTGCCATCGCGAAGGAGGAGATTCCGAAGATTCATAAATATTACCCCCAGGTGGAGGTTTGGAGGGTTTGCATCATGCCTGATCATATTCACCTGATTGTGAGGGTGAAGGAGGACTTGAGAGGGGGACAAGCGATGGAATCGCTTGGAACGGAGGCTCGAGGGGGACAGGCTTCGGCTTTGACCAAAGAAGCTAACTTAGCTCAAACTAAAGGAGCTAACCAGGCTCAAACGGAAGGGGCTAACTTGGCTCTGGCTGGAGGGGCTAACCAGGCTCAAATTGGAGAGAATGAGGCGGGCTCGATTGGGATGACGGCGAAAAGAGAGAAAGAGATGGGGACGCTGGGAATGGTGATAAAGGGGTTTAAGATGGGATGCAACAAGGCTTACTGGAGAATTTATGGGATGAATACGGCACCTAGGAAGGGGCTCTTTGAATTGGGGTATAATGACAAGGTTCTGCTACATGAGAGACAACTGGAGGGATGGAAGAAATACTTGGATGATAACCCGAGAAGACTGATGGTGAAGAGGATGAACCCGGGACTTTTTACCGTGATGCAGAATAAAGAGGTGGCGGGACGCAAATGCCAGATGGTGGGAAACTGTTTCTTGCTCGATATTCCTGATAAGGTGGCGGTCGTTGTACATCGCCGGTATTCTGAGGGGGATTTGGCTCGCTTGCGCAGGGAATGGCTGGCTTGCGGAGAACGTGGGGGCGTGCTGGTGAGTGCTGCTATCTCGACTAAGGAGAAGGAGGTTTTGCGCGAGGCAATGAACCGGGGGTATCGTATCGTGCTCTTGAGGGAGAATGGTTTCCCGAGGTTGTATAAGCCTTGCGGTGAGAGCTTTTATGCCTGCTCTGAGGGGCTGCTGCTTCAGATTAGCCCTTGGGAGTATCATATGGAGAAAAAGACTATTACTAGGGAACAATGCCTGGAACTGAATGTGATGGCGGAAAGGATTGCGGAAGGGAGATAGGGAAAATGGAGGCGCTTGGAGAGGAGGCTGGGTGGAGGGAGAAGGGATAAGGGACAAGCGATGGAATCGCTTGGAACGGAGGCGAGAGGGGGAACGGATATTCTGTTTACTACAATAAAAAGCTTGGTTGAATACGAAAAAATATTGCATCAAATTGCTATTTATACATTAAATTCTGTGAAATTTAAAAATATTCTAGAGTTTTTGTGCTGAATTCATTTTTTTATTTGTATTTTTGCATCAAAACTAAAAGATAATTAATATTAATATATGAAAGCAGATCAGAAAGAAAAATGTCTTCAGGCATATTACCGTACTGATATCGAGCCTACACTAGACCGACTGAATCAGATAAAGGACATAGTCTCTAATTTTGAAAAGAATGGAGCCAATCGCCTCACTTGTGCACTCGAAATGAAGCACAAGGACCTAGACGAAATAGAAAAGCTTTCAGAATTCATAGCTCAAGCCCGCGAAAAAATGGAAAAAGAACTGGAACGACTGAAAAAATTTGAACCCACTTTCAACAATCAATTTGCTACGGACCACAATAACTACTATAATTCTGTAAGCGAAGTTCTAAGACATATCAGAAGCCATCTGTCCCCTCTGAAAATCATTCTCAAGAAATTCTGCCCAAGAAAGCATCCTACGGTTCAAGAATGTGAGACCTACAAGATTTTGCCCAAATCGGTAATCGATGCATCATTACTAGGAGATGAAATTTATGAGGCAGATTTGTTTAAACTCGATAGTTTTCCGGCAGAAGTACAGGGGCTGTATAACGAGATGATAAAATTCTTCAAGGCTGAAAAGGAATGCATGGATATCTGCACAGAAATATTAGAAGAGGAACGGGATATACGCAAAGACCCCATTAAGAGCAAATGCATATTGGATAAATACAGACAGAATGCATACAAACGTATGGAAAATATGATTATGCTTATCTCCGAAGATACAATAGAATATCTCAAGGCTACAACTCCAGCTTATCATGCATACCAGCAATATGCTTCGGAGGAAGGATTTGCACAAGGAGAATTCCATAAGCAGAACTGCGCTTCTATGGATCATCTTTGCCTTATCGAAGCTGTGACAGAAAATGATGATATTACCATTAAAGAGAAAGTGCTTTGGGGCAATAATCCGAAAACCATAAAGAAAATCAGATATGTAATAAGCCACTTCGATGAACTGCTGCCAGCAAGATTCAAGCATAAACTGATGGGAATGTATGAATATATTTTCTGTCAATGGGCCTTGCCTGAGAATGTGAAACAGGCTGTAGATTACTTCCTGGAACATTACAACGGAATCTACAAACCCGTAAAATATGCTGCAGTAAACAAGCATAGCCTGGGATATGACAAGAACTCAAAAATGGTAAAAGATTTTACGGCAGGTATCAATGTAATTTTTGCAAATAGCAATAATGCTGAACTGATGGATTTTAGTGCTTAAAAAGTAGATTTAATTATGAGCGAAATGACTTGAAACTCATAAAAAGTGTATCAGATTAATGGCTGATACACTTTTTTTTGTTTGTTTTTCAAATGGTAATCTACTTTCCAAGAAAAACAGATTTACTTTGTGAGAAAAGTAGATTCCCGGTAACCTCCTAATCTACTTTTCTGTTTCTTATAATCTACTTTGCTTTCTTGTAATCTACTTTTTAACTTAGATAAACATCTATAATTCGAAAAATGTAAATATTATTCTGTTCACTTCTATCTACTTTTTTTCTTGGTTATCTCTCCCAAAATCCCGACCTTTGCAGCACCAAACCACATCAGACCTGGGCAAGCGAAGACCGAAGCCTGTTTCGAATTTGGCTGATGCGGAATGGAGGTCCCCTCTCATCGAAACGGAGGGAATAACCGGAAAGACGACAATTATGTCTAAAATGATTTTCTACCCAAACACAGAATTGGGTATCGACCTCAAGTTGATGACTAAGGAGCCAGGGCGCATGGCCGTTGGCGAGTATCTGGATGGAGCCATCACGCACGACGGCGAAGAACACTTCACATTCGTGCAGAATGACTCCGAGAAGAAGAAGGATAAGGGGGTACAGAGAAATCCGCACGTGTATGAAGGAACGTACATCAACGTGAACCGGAAGAAAGACGGTACGCTCTACCCTACCTTCAACCGCCCGCAGTTCTCAGAGCACTTCACCTTCCAGGACTTCTGCCAGGGTGCCGCCAACGAGCTGCGCATCATTAGCGGCAAGAGTGATGACAGATAAACGGAGTTGAGGCTTTCTAGAGGAAATGGGGACTTCGGGGAGGCTGGTAACAGACTCAAAACAGAAGTGATTTTCGGGCAAGCGTTCCAGTTGTTCCAGTTGTTCCAATTGTTCCAAATAGGTTTTCATAGGACAATATCTCTTTATAGAGACTCTATAACTACTTAATATATAGATAGTTATATATATAAGAAGGTGGAATGGAACGCTCAAAAAATTAATTGGAACAACTGGAACTGGAACGCTCCATCCAACTCCACTTCTCTCCAAAAAGCTCATAATCAATAAATTAAGAAGAAATGAAGACAAAAAATTTGAAGTATAATATCACAATTTCAACCGCTCCGACGATGCCAAAGTTGGGAAAAGGCACCGAATGTGTGCAACTTTTGCTCTCTCAGGTATCAAAAGACATGCATGAGCCCTTAGTTCCGATGCTCTTTCCGATACTCGGAGCGCAGGTAAGTGAGGCGAAATTTCAATATCCCGACCTCAGTTGGAAGGAATTATGTGGCATGATGGCCAATCTCGTGGCCGATTCGGGCTGTAATAAGGGACAACTGTCCAACATCGTGGAAGCTATCTGTCACAACTTCCGTGAACATGATGAGAAGGAACTTGATAAGCTTGTGGAATGGCAGAGACAGATGAAAACGAAGTCTGCCAACAAGGAGAAACCGGCACGCCCGGATGTGAGTTTTTGGTTTCCACCCTCAGATGTCACCAACGCCGCCTTCATCCAGAATGCCATGGGATGCGAGAAGTTGGGCGAGAGAACGCAATACCTCAATCTGCCCGAGGTGGAGATGGCGGACCGGATGTGTGGCGGACATAAGCAGATATCTCAGATGCTGCGCAATATCTACGACCGCCAGCGAGCCGGAGCTCTGAGAGCAACGGCAGACGGCATAACAGGTAATCCGGTTCTGCGCGCCAATCTCACGCTCTCTTCTACCCCATTTGCAGCCCGCAAGTTTTACAAGAACGAGCTCTTCAATGGTACTTTCGGCCGAATGGTATTCTCTTATAAGGCGCGCCAGGCGCGAGTGGGAAAGATCCCAAGACAGGGTGAATATGATGCCGGTTTCTTTGAAAAGCTGGATGAGTATCTGGTGAAACTCAGCATCTGTAAGGGACGGTTTATCATCAAGCCTCTGAACTCGCTTACCGACCGTCTGGCGGCAGATATGGCTACGCTTGCTGACTTGACGGATGATGATGTGCTGTGGGATATCTCAAAGCGCTCCATCGTGTCGGCATGGAAGGCGGGCTGCCTGCTCTGGGTGCTGAACGACCAGACTTGGACGAAGGCGATGGGTGAGCTTGTGGAGTGGCTGGTTTATCACGATATCTGGAGCAAGATGCAGCTATTCGCCGACCTGCTGATCCAGGATGCTGACTCAGTAAGCGAGGCACAGCGAAGAGGACCTAAGAACCTGCTTGACGACCTGCCAAACCCTTTCAACGAGGCGCAGCTGGAATCGCTCCGCTTGCAGCTGGGGAAATCGAAAGATGGCACGAAGGGGCAAATCAGAAAATGGGTGTTTCGCAAGTTTATCACCTTTTCGGCAGAAACGGGGCTTTATACTAAGACTGAGGAGTACTTGACTGGAAGCGGGACGAGCGATGGAATCGCTCGGAACGGGGGCAAGAGTGGCGGCTCGCTGATGACTGGAGGCAGAAAGAAGAAAGAGGCTGCTGGGCAGAAAGAGGCTGCTGGTGACGGGCAGAAGGAGATGGCTGCTGATGCCAAGAAAAAGAAAGGGAAAGGGATATGATGGAGAAATATGAGATTCAGAAACTGCGCGAACTTCCGATAGAGAAGGTTGCGAAAGAGATGGGGATAAAGGTGGAGCACCATAAGGCGCTCTGCCCCTTCCATGACGATCACCACGCCAGCCTCACGTTCAGCAAGACCAAGAACAGCTGCAGATGTTATGTCTGCATGAGGAGTTCCATCGGCACCATCGACCTGGCGATGAGATACCTGGGGAAGGATTTTCCAGCGGCTTGCCGATGGCTCGCAGAAGAAAATCAGATTCAGTTGGAGGAGGATTCTTCTTCGGGGAAAAACTCTTCCTTTGGGGGCTCTTCGGGCAGAGGGGTTTCTTCGTGCTCTTCATCCGATGGGTCTTCTTCGGGTGACAATTCGGGGAAATCTTCCTTCGATGCAAGCAGGTATGCTAGATTCTTCGAACATCCCTGGCTCAACCAGGCAGCTCGGAGATTTCTCTTCGAGGAGAGGAAGATTGACTGGAGAGTGGTGAACTGGTGTAGACTTACTTCCTGGACGGATAAGAAGGGCATCAACTGGCTGCAGATTCCTTACTTCGATACCGATGGGCGGCTTATCGGAATCCAGAACAGGAATCTGGATTACAAGAAGAAAAAATCTTCATCGGGAGGTTGTTCTTCTGAGGGGAATGTTTCTTCTGAAGAAAAAAGTCCGGGCGAAGAAAAGGAGCAGGATGCTCCCCGCTTCCGGTTCCCTTACGGCGCAAGATGCAGCATCTATAACCTGCCGGTTGTGAAGAGACTGAAACCGGGCGAAAGGCTGTTTATTACGGAGGGATGTAGCGATTGCTGGGCGATGCTTTCTGCCGGACATAAGGCGATTGCCATCCCTTCTGCCACGCTTCTCAAACCTGAGGATAAGCAGGTGCTGACGGATATCGGAAGACTGTATCAGGTGGAATTCCATATGTTTCCCGATCAGGATGTGCCGGGCGAAAGCCTCTTCATGCAACTCAGGGAGATGCTCCCCCAGCTGGTTCACCACCAGTTGCCAC
>OGIE01004710.1_pt1 | contig 12556 bp, 10 predicted proteins | sample 1571581 | NCBI WGS metagenome assembly OGIE01 (sample SAMEA2582021, study PRJEB24529) | metagenome | biome: Human gut stool | place: China | collected 2011
CTTCCCATCTCATTGATCCCGATCTGGAAATAGATTTTCCCGTATTTTTTTGCCTTAAGCGCTTCCTCTAATGTCACTTTTTCCCCGTCCACTTCACAGAACTTTTCTGTCCAGAGGTTGTATACGTTCATGCCGACGGTCGCATAAAAAGTGCTGTCGTCGAGTCCGCCGTAATCATGAAGTCCCACGGTTCTCGAGTCACCGATAAACACTGCGTCCGAGAAGTACCCGGCGTCCACCGCATGAAAGCTTCTTACTTCCTCCTGCTCTGTCTCCGCCACTGTCTCCGTTTCTGCCATACTCTCCGTTCCCTCTGCGGCAGGTTCTGTGCTCTCAGTCGCGGATATCTGCTCCTCATCTCTTCTCAGTTCTGCCAGATGTTCCCATTTATCCCAGAGTGACTCATGGTCGCTGCTCCATGGGTAAATCCCATCGTGTATGCCCTGCATGACCAGAACAAAGTACGGTGTTTTTACCGGATCGACCGTATAACGGCTGTAAATCGTATCTTTTCCCAGAAATCCTATCGCTGACAGGATTGCCCAGCCAGCTAAAATCAGAATGGTGATTTTGCAATATCTGATTTTTTTCATTTCTGCTCCTTCCTGTTATCTAAAAATTAAAGTATAAAAATGGATTGTTTGCAGATACCGCAAGGTAGTACATGCTGAGTGCAAAGATCACCGCAATTGCCAGCGTACCGAGCATCCCCCGCTTTATTCTTCCATAAATCACCGCCGGAACCGGAGTTGCAAAAAGAACTCCCATCGCCAGCAGGCTGTCATAATCTTTCAGATATTTGATGTAATCCATGGAATTGACCATGCCGGTATGTGCATTCACAAACGGAAACATACGTGTCAGATAAATTCCAAGCTGTTGAACATCCGTGATCGTAAATGCCATCCAGGTCACAGGCACAAACAGTAACAGATAGACATGTCCGATCACTTTGCTTTTCTGTAAAAATGGAAGCAAAAACAATTTTTCCAGAAATAAAGCCCCGAGCAGCATGCCGCCCCAGATCAGGAAATTATACCCTGCCCCGTGCCACAGCGCGGTCAGTATCCACACAGCAAAAAGGTTGAACATCGTCCGCAGTCTGCCTTTCCGGCTTCCTCCGAGCGGAATGTATACATAATCGCGGAACCACCGTCCCAATGTAATGTGCCAGCGGCGCCAGAACTCCGTCACTGATTTTGAGATATATGGAAAACGGAAGTTTACCGGAATCTGGAATCCTAACATTTTTCCGAGTCCGATCGCCATCATCGAATATCCTGCGAAATCAAAATACAGCTCCATGGAATATGCGACCGCACCCAGCCACGCCAACGGCGTTGAGATACTGTTAAACCCGATCGTCTGCACGTTGTTCCACAACATTCCCACCCGGTCAGCGATAATGACTTTGGATCCGAGTCCGATCACAAGGATACGGACGCCACTCTCAAAATCCCGTGCTGTCACCGTCCTTCTTTTCAGGCAGCTGCTCACCTCGGTATAGTTTACGATCGGTCCGGCGATCAGCTGTGGAAACATCGTCAGATAGGTTCCAAGGTTAACATAAGATTTTTCTGCCGGAACAATGCCACGGTACACATCGATCACATACGCTGCGATCTGGAAAGTGTAAAAACTGATCCCAAGCGGCAGCTTTGTGGTCAGACCGCTGTATTTAAAGAAAAAGAGCATTCCGAAATCGTAGCAAAGTGCCAGAACAAGCAGTACTGCCTGTCTTCTGCCTCTTCCGTCCTCCGGTGTCTTATACATGCTGCGTGCGATCACATAGTTCACCGTGACTGACGCTAACAGCAACAGGACATACTGCGCCTCTCCATAGGTGTAGAAGGCAATGCTCCCCAAAAAGAGTACTGCATTGCGGAACTTCTTCGGTGTGATAAAATATATGATTAAAAAAGCCGGCAGAAACCGGAACAAAAATTCAAAACTGCTAAATACCATACGTAATTCTTTCTCTCATTCTCCTGCTTGTGCTGCACGATCAACGTGCTTTTCTGCAAAAACTCTACCTGTTTTTCACAAAAAATAACTGCCTGTTTTCTTTTTTTATTATATGCACAGACTGTTGTTATTATAGATGAAAAAAATAAATATTACCATATGATTAATTTTAAAAATATATTAAATCCATGCTATTTTGTAACTTTTCTGTAATGATTGGGCACGGACGCTGCTTTTCCCAGATTTTCCGGAAACCATGTTACTGTTTTCCCTGCAGAAATGCTTTGATCTCTCCGATAAAATACAGTGAGCCGAATGCCACTGTCTTTTCTGCAGATGATTTTGAGAAATCCGGCAGCACATCCGCAAGGTTCTGATACGCCTCCGCCGGGATTCCTTTTGCCCGGATGCAGTCTGCGAGCGCCTCTCCCTGCAATGCCCTCTCACTCTCCACAGTCACTGTCTTAAAATCCAGTGCCAGCGGAAGAAGTTCCCGGATCATCTCCCCATAATCTTTATCCGCCATGACACCCATGATAAAATGGAATTTTTCATCCGGATACATTGTCTCCAGACTTTTTTTCAGCGCCTCCACACCGTTACTGTTATGCGCACCGTCCATCAGGAAAAACGGATCATTGCTCACAAGTTCCATGCGTCCCATCCACTGTGTCCGGTCGATCCCTTCCCTGATCGCATGCTGCAAAGCTTTCCGTTCCGGCACATTCTTTTTTCCTGCAAAATATTTTTCAAAAAATAATTCTGCTGCAAGCATTGCCGCCACGGCATTTTCATACTGGTGCACACCGAGCATTTTCATTGTGACTGCATCGTATCCCGCATAGGAAAAACACTGTTTTCCGTCCTTTTGTGGCAGGATCCTGATCTCATCCAGGTTTACGACTTTTGTAGTTTTGATATCTGCACGCTCTGCGGCTTTGTTTAACACGTCCATCGCTTCTTTTTCCTGGCTCTCTAGCACAAGCGCTGTGCCGTGCTTGATAATTCCTGCCTTCTCTGCCGCAATTTTGGCAAGTGTGTCCCCGAGGATCGCCATATGGTCAAAACCAATTTTTGCGATGACAGTCACATCCGGCACACCGCAGGCATTCGTGGAGTCATACGTTCCACCAAGTCCGGTCTCCAAAATCACAACATCACACTGCTGCTCCTTAAAATACAGCAATGCCATCGCAAGACAGTAATCAAACATCGTCGGATAAACGCCAAAATCCATAGAGAGAAGCCTGTTTCCAAGGCGCGTGGTATCCGCTTTTGAGATCATATCTCCCTGCACCTGGATGCGCTCCCTGAAATCCACCAGATGTGGAGAAGTAAACATCCCGGTTTTCAATCCTGCACATTCAAAAACAGAGCGCAAAAAAGCAGAGACGGAGCCTTTGCCGTTCGTCCCTGCTATGTGTATGATGCGTAAATCTTTCTCCGGGTGTCCTAACTTCTCTAACATTATCTTTGAGATCTCGACACCCTTTAAGTTTCCAAATCTTCTTTTATTTTCAATCGCTGTTACTGTTTCTTCGTAAGTTAATGTCTGCATCTGACTATACTGCCATGATCACACCGCCGTCGTTGGCATACATGCTGCTGACACCTGCGGTGTTGATGATGATGATCTTTTTGAACTTCGCAATCTTCTCGATTTTTTCCTTCACTGCTTTTGCCCTCTCCGGACAGTTACAGTGTGAGATCGCAAGAATACGGTTCTCACAGTCTTTTGTCTTTGAGATCATATCCTTCACCATGCGCTCAAGCGCCTTGTTCATGCCGCGCGCCTGACCTAACTGGCAGATTAATCCCTCCTTCGTTGAGCCCATAACAGGCTTGATATTTAATGAATTGGCAATAAATGCTTTCAGGTTGGAAAGTCTGCCATTCTTTCTCAATGTCTCTAATGTCTCCAATACAAAATAGGTGTTCATGGACTTGATGTACTCTTCCACCTTCTCCACAACCTCTTCAAAACCGCATCCGGCTTCCTCAAATTCCTGTATCTTCATGCCGATGAGAGTTTCACCGATGGACGCTGATTTCGAATTGAACACATAAATTTTCTTTGTATCTCCGTGCTCTTCCTCATATAGATTCTTTCCGAGCACTGCACTGTTGTAAGAGCCGCTTAAACCCCCGGACAGTGTCACGGCATAAACATGGTCTGCCTCGCCCTCATAAGCATCCATATACTGCTCCGGTGACGGGCAGGAGGACTTTGGTCCTTTCAGGCTCTCTCTGACTCTTCTCAAAAAGTCTGACTGATCAAATGTGCTGTCATCCCTGATACGGCATCCGTCTACTTCCAGCTCCAATGAAACGGTCTCATAATGTCCGTCCTGTTTTAATTCTTCCGGTAATTCCCCACAACTGTCTATTACAATCTTATACATCGTATCCTCCTTGTTTTCCGTAGGAAAATGCGAACCCTCTGGTGAGCAGAGGATTTAGCCTCCTTGTTTTGCGAAGCAAAATGCGACTGTCCTTACATGGAGCAATGCCCAGCAAGCTGTGCAGGATTTTGCCTCCTTGTGATATTCATTATTATATCAAAAGTTTCTTTTTTCTATTACATGTAGTATTGATTACTACGTAACATTAACACAAAAACTTTACTTTGTATAGAGGATATTATGATTTTTATTAAAATTTTATAGTCAGCACGTTCTGGTCGGAATCTTCCAGATAATATAAAGATGTCAGTCCCTTGCAGTAATGCACAATCTTCTGATCCGTGATAAAGTAGGTGAATGCCTGTTCGTACAGCTCCCTGTCTGCAAACCTGACGGAGCAGAAACCATCTCCCTGCTCATAGGCAGCCCGATATACATTTCCGATACTGTCTGCATCCCATGTGTCAAAATAAAGATTTTCATGGACATAATAATTGTCTTTTACCGCCTGACACACCGGAACGATAATATCGTCATTCGGCTGGTGCGTTTTCTGTAATTCCCCGGTCGTAACTGCAAAATAATTATAATTGATAAAGGAATCCAATCCCATTCCGTCACCGCTGTAGGTGGCATTTCCCCAGGTCGTATCAATATAGTAATACTCTCCATCCAGCTTTACCAGATTCCATGCATGAGACTGTCCGTCTGCCGTTCCAGCCACCACTGCACAGGGAATGTCCAGTTTTTCCAGAAGATACTGTGTCGCTGCAGCGTATCCCTGACAAACCGTTTCCCCATTGACAAACACACTGATAATGTTCTGATTGTCCGGCGCACCTGTGCTGTACGCAACATTCGAAGCCAGATAATCAAACACATATTTTGCTTTGTCATAATCCGGCGCTTGCGCATCGATCCCTGCCAAAATCTGACTGACTGTCTCATCGATCTGTGCCTGCATGTCCATCCGCTCGGCATCCGTCATGGTAAACTTTGGTGTAAAATGGAGATCCACCAGCTTTTCCCCTCTGGTATACTGCGTGTAAGTGTAGCCCGATACCCAGAACAGTCCGCCGTGATCCGCCATCACCGAAACATACGCCTGATGCAGGACTTCGTTGTCTAACGTGCTCAGCGCCACATCTTCTTTTTCATAGAGTATCGCATCATAAACCTCGTCGTACACAGTGCGTACTTCCTCCGGAAGCGTCTGATATGCATAACAGTCCACAGACTGCTTTTCAACGGATGGCTCTTCCTGCTTCTCTGTTTCCCCGGAAACTGCTGCCTGTTCTGTGTCCGTCTCCTGTTCTGTACTTTTTACTTCCGTGCCTTTTCCTTCTGCAATTTTCTCTTCCACATAATGGGTAATATTGGATAATTGATCAGTTGTCTGCTGGCACCCCGAAAGCAGAATGAGTGCTGCACATGCCGCACTCCCTGCCACATAGGAAAAAAATTTTTTTCTCACCTGATTCTCCTGTCAAATGCATACTTCATGCTGTATGTATCTTTTTTGCCTTTCAGCCAAAATAAGCGCTCACCAGATTCTTCAATGCCTGCTGGTCTGCTGCTGCCATCAGTTCTCTTGCAGAATGCATTGCAAGCAATGGAATTCCGATATCTACTGTTTTTACCGGAAGTAATGCTGATGCGATCGAGCCTAATGTGCCACCTCCTGCAAGATCCGAACGGTTCACAAATTTCTGATATGGAATCTGATCCTTCTCACAGATCTGCTGGATCACTGCGACCGCACCACAGTCTGTTGCATAGGACTGGGAGCATGCTTCCTTGATACAGAATCCTTTTCCAAGCACCGGCTTGTTGGTCAGATCCATCTTTCCGGCATAGTTTGGATGAAGTCCATGTGCCACATCCACGGATAAAATCATGCTGTTGTACAGTCTGTTCCACACTTCTTTTTCCAGTCCGCACTCAGTCAGAATGCGTACCAGCATATCATGGAGCAGAATGGAACCGGCACCCTGTTTGGAACGGCTTCCGATCTCCTCGTGATCGAACAGTGCAATGAGGTTCATGCCGTCTGCCCTGTCGCTGTCGATAATCGCAGACACCAGTGCAGAACAGGAATTTAAGTTATCGAGTCTGGATGCAGAGATAAACTCATCGTTTAATCCAACAAACTCCGGCTTTTCTTTATTGTAAATGGTCAGCTCAAAATCAAGAATATCCTCTTTTTTCACAGCAAGCTCTTTTGCAAGAAAATCAAGAAAATAGTCTGCATCATCGGAAAGTCCGCAGATTGGGAGCAGTTCCGTCTGCTTATTTAATTCCACGCCCTTGTTCACCTCACGGTTCATGTGGATCGCAAGATTCGGGATGGTCATAAGATTTTTTTCAGACTGGAACGTGACCACTTTCGGTGTAAACACATCCCCACTGCGCACTGCAACTCTTCCGGCTACACCGAGTGGACGGTCGAGCCATGTATTTAAGATTGCGCCGCCGTAAACTTCCACATTCACCTGTGCGTATCCGTTTGTCTGAATATCGCAGGACGGTTTGATCCTTAAGCATGGGAAATCTGTATGTGCTGCTGCAATGCGGATTGCAGGCTCTCTGTCACTCCAATTCTGCGGTAATGTGAATGCAAACAATGTCGTTTCATGATGATTTATCACATATTTTCCGCCCGCTTTTAGATTCCATGCCATACCGTAATCAACCACTTCAAAACCGGCATCTGTCAGTCTTTTTTCGCATGCGCTCACTGCGTGCGCCGGTGAGATTCCTTTCTCCAGTAAATCAAATAAAATTTCTGTCTCTGTCATATCTGTTACCAACCTTTCCATCAAACCTCAGACTTTTTATCTGCGGCTGCAAATCTGTATAATCATTCCGTATTTTGCATTCGCAAATCCTCTGTATTCTAGCATATTTTCTCTCATTTGTCATTTCAGTTATTTACAAGAAAACAAACCAATGATAAATTTATGTTGATACCATTTTCTTTTGGGAGGATTTTATGATTGCTTTAAAAATTGCCGAAGTCAAAGACTTTATGAATAAATTACTGTGCCAGGATGTGTTTGACCACTTTCTCATTCAGGAGGCTGTCATCACAACGAATGTATCCTGCCATATCGACGGCACGCTGCAAAAAGACTTCTACACCTTAGAAGAACTCGAAGAACAGAATCTCACCGGGCTTTCCTTTGTTCCGTATGGTCTTTTGCGCAGTTCCTGTTTCAACCTGATCAAAGGAAAGAAAACTCCTTCTTATTTCAAGTTTTCCCTCCTTTTATCGCCGGAAAATCTCAAACGCACTCTCTCCCAGACCGGAAGCTCTTTCACGGAAAATGATATTTCCGCAGTGTTCTTAAATATCCGCTTCCAGAATGGAGAACTGACCGTGACCACGGGTATCTCCTACCGGATCTTCTCGACCGACAAAACGCTTGAGCACGAGTGGGACACACTCCTCAAACGCTTTCTGACGAAAAATCAGATTTCATTTGACGAATTGTAGCATCTGGCTTCCCCCTCTCTCCCGGCTTTTGCCAAAGTGTAAAGCTATGGAATGGATAAAAGGGTTACTTATAAAACTTTTGTGAGAATTGAGTGCATTTATCAGTGTTCACATTTTGACTTTAAGTTTATGTACATTCATCAATGGACAGTCCACGCAATGTGTCCGTCTGGGACACACTTCCTTTATCTGTATCTAGCGCAAGTAAATGCCGGAATCAGCATCTTTTATTGCAGGTCAAAAATCAAAGAAAACCCGAGTGATTTTTGACCTGCTCATCTGCTGATTTTCCGGCATGTAACTTGCGCACGATACAGATAAGAAGGAAGTGTGGCCGCAGACGAACACATTGTGCGGACTGTCCATTTCTGAATGAATATAAACAATCAAAAAAGTCAAAATGTGAACACTGATAAAGCCGCAATTCGAGCAAGTTTTATAAGTAACCCTTTTAACCATTCCATAATTGAAAACCAAGTAAAAGCCGGGAGGGAGGGGGAAGCCAGACACTACAATACCACGGTAAATAAGATTGATTTTCCGTCCTCGCTTTTGGCTGAGATCTTGCCCTTGTGTGCTTTCACGATCGCATACACGACGGAAAGTCCGATTCCAAAGCCCCCGGTCCTGGAATTGTGGGAAGCGTCCATACGGTAAAAACGTTCGAAAAGCATGTCCAGCTTTCCTTTCTCGATCTGGTCTGTGGTATTCCACACGGTGATAATTTTGTTTTTTCCGGAAGTTTTTAGTGCGATGCGGATGATGCCCTGCTCTGAGGAATATTTCATTGCATTGTCCAAAAGCAGGGAGATCATCTGCCGGATATTTTTCTCATCGCCGATATATTCCACATGCTCTGCCACATTGATCTCAAATTGTTTTCCTTTTGTTTTTGCGACAGAGCGGAATCCCTCTGCGGTATCAAGCACGGCATCCGAAAGTGAAAATGACACTTTTTCCAGCTTCGTCCCTTCCTCGTCCATGCGGGAGAGAAACACCAATTTTTCTGTGAGGGAAGTCAGTCTTGCAATCTGTTTTCTCGTACTCTGCGTCCACTCGTTTTCCCCCTCCATCATCTCTATGACTTCGGTGTTGGCATCGATGATCGTGAGCGGCGTTTTGATCTCATGGCTTGCGTCCGTGATAAAGCGTTTCTGTTTCTCATAGCTTTCTGACACCGGTTTTAACACTTTTCCGGAGAAAAAGTAGATCATGACAAACACGATAACAAGTCCGAGTGCTCCTGTTCCCACGCTTGTAAGAACATACGTTCTGATGGTAGAGATTTCCCGCTGGCAGTTTAAAAATACATACATCGTCGTGCCGTCACTGTCCGTTGCAAAATATTTATAATCAGCGAAAAAGCCTTTTTTCTTTCCTTTTTTCCACAGCTCCGCTGCGTATTCCTCCGCTGTCCCGGCTGAGATGGAAGCAATTTTTCCGGTATCCACAGATTCCACCGTACCGTCCGATGCGATCGTCACTGTAAAATACCGGGTGTCAAACGGGCTTTCCTGCGAAATTCCGTGTTTTTGGAGGTCATTCATTGCCGGTGGCTGATCTGTCTTAGGTTCCAATTTTTTTCCAGAATCTCCGGGTGTCATATCCGGGAAAGTACCTCCATTGTCAGCGATCAGGGAGAGTCTTGCATCCAGCGCCTGATTGGTAGTGATGTAGTTTGCAATATTGATCGTTCCGACAATTGCGATCAGCACGATAGAAACCGACAGCATTGCAATCGCAATAAATTTTCTTCTTAATTTATTAAGCATTGTCTTTCTCCAATGAGTATCCAAGTCCTCTGGCCGCCCTGATCTTCACCTGACTTCCAATGGAGGTTATTTTTTTTCTCAGATAGGAAATATACACCCATACGACATTTTGTTCCGCTTCTGAGTCGTAGCCCCAGATTTTATCCATAAAAAGATCCGGGGAAATGACCTGTCCTGGATTAGACATGAGCATTTCAAGCATCTGGTATTCCTTGCCAGCAAGACGGATACCTTCTGGATTCTCCGGTCCTGTGAGCTGATAGGTAGAACGGTTCAGTGCAATATCGCCAAATGTCAGCACATTATCGGTCGTGTCCGTCTGTCTCCTTGTCATTGCCCGGATCCTCGCCAAAAGCTCTTTCATGGAAAATGGTTTCGGCAGATAATCGTCTGCGCCACTGTCTAAACCCTCCACACGGTCATCAATCTCTGCCTTTGCTGTGAGCAGCAGGACCGGAACGGAATTTCCATGTCTGCGGATTGTTTTTAATACGGTGATACCATCCATTTTGGGCATCATGATATCTAAGATCACACCGTCATAATTGCCACCGTTTTCCAGATAGTCCAAGGCTTCTGCACCATCGTACACAGCGTCTACCGAGTAATTGTTATGTTTTAACACCGTGACAAGCGCACGGCTCAAATCCTCTTCATCTTCTGCAAGCAATAACCTCATACAAAATCCCATGCCTTTCGTTTATTTCACAGTGATACCGATTCCTGCCCTCAGCTGTTTTTATTCTGCGGTCACTTCTGTCGTCGTTCCCGATGTTGTGAGCGTGTACGTTGCTCCGCTCTCCACCTCTGCGGTGCTGATGATCACACAGTCATAGGTTTTTAATGCCGTGTAACTTACGATCACATTTCCCTCACTGTCTGTCAGCACAACGTTGCCGGCTTCCATTTGTTCTCCTAATTTTACCATAAGAACCTTCTGTTTGGAAGAATCACTCATCACCTCTGCCATGCCGCTGCTGCCGATTGCCACAAGCGTTCCGCCGTTCACATACGCAGACGACCGGTCGCCGTAATCGATCGCACTGTTTCCGTTATCAGACGGACCGTCAATGTAGATCTCACCGCCGTTGATTGTCAGATCGCCGTTGGAATCCACGCCGTCGCCGCCTGCCAGAATGTGGATATATCCACCGTTTAATTCCATTTTCTCGCCTGCTGTATTGATACCGTCATCACTTGCAGTGATATCAATCGTTCCATCGTTGATTGTCACCGCCAGGCCTTCCAGACCTTCATAACTCTCTGTCACGGTGATCGTACCACCATTTACTATCAGTGCATCATCTGCATGCACACCATCATCGCCTGTCGCAAGCGTGTATGTTCCATCTGCGATCGTAATATTTGCGTTGCTGTGGATGGAATCATCTGCGGAATCAATCTGGTAAGTTCCTCCATTTAAGTACATGCCGCCACCTGCCTTGATTCCTTTTGTGCTGGTGCCGCTCTCGTCAGTTGTGGTATCCTGTGGCATATTTTCTCCGTCCGGCTTTTCCCCCATCTGTGGCATGCTTTCTCCGTCCGGTTTCTCGCCGTTTTGTGGCATTCCGCCACCCTCTGCCCCCGCTGCCTGAACGCCTTTCGGAACACCCGTGGCATCCGTGTCCGCCGTGCAGACCCCGGTCAGATCGTAAAGGAACCCTGCACCTACTGCCAGACTAACTTCGGCTACGACTACTACATCCAGCCCACCAGCCCGAAATCCACCTACTTTAAGAAGGGACGGTTTGATGATGAATCTGAATGCGCTTAAGATTGACCCTGAATTTCAGGGCAAGATCCCGCCGCTCACTTTTGAGGAGCTGAACCAGCTCGAAGCCAACATCCTGCGAGATGGTCGTATCATCAACCCCATCATCGTATGGCAAGGCTTGATCGTAGATGGGCACAACCGCTACACCATCGCCAAGAAGCACCCGGAGATCCCTTTCACCGTTCACGAGAAAGAGTTCGCCAGCCGCTATGAAGCCATCATCTGGATCTGCAAAAACCAGCTAGGGCGGCGTAACCTCACCCCGGAACAGAAGAAGTATCTTATCGGGAAACAATATGAAGCCGAAAAATGCGCCAACGGCGGTGACAGAAAAAGTCCTGCTGCAAAATCAGGTTCCCAAATTGGGAACCTGATCGGGAATCCCAAGACTTGCAAACGAATCGCCACAGAAAACGGTGTTAGTAAAAACACGGTTATTCGAGCCGAGGAATTTGCAAAAGGCGTAGATGCAGCCGAAGAAGCAGTTCCCGGCACCCGTCAGAAAGTCCTTTCCGGCGAGGTGAAACCAACTGCTGCCGAGATCGCATCCGTTGCCCGCGCACCTCCTGAAGAACGTCCGGCACTGGTGGCTGAAATCTGCAAACCCAAAGACCAGAAGAAAGCCGCCATGACCAGAACAACACCGCCCCCAGCAGCCAAACCGCTTTCCGATTCCAGTACATCCGAAGAAGAATCTACGGACGAAGAACTGGTTCACACTCCGGCTCCGCAGGAGCAGACTTTTCCACAAGGAGCGAACGAACCGTTGAAAATCGACCGCCAGCAGATTCTTGAAATCGCAAACAGCCGCTATGTACCCAAACGACTTGCCGATGGGACTGCGATGCTTTGCGAGGTATCGGGAGCCGCCAACAGTATGATGCGTCGCTGGGAAAGCGTTTTCCGGGAATATCCCGACATTCTGTCCGATGCAGAGAACCGTGCATCCGTAGGACGAACGATTCAGAAATTGAGAGATTACCTGAAAAATCTGGAAGATAAGATGGAGGAACTGCTATGAAGAATATGAACTGCGTCAACACCATGCCTGAGATCATGCCAGAAATCACCGATGAAGCTATCATCGAAGCCCTTTTCGCTCAGCGGCCTTACGAAGAAAAGGTCATCAACAGTGCCTTTCTCGAAA
>OGIE01004722.1_pt1 | contig 12512 bp, 6 predicted proteins | sample 1571581 | NCBI WGS metagenome assembly OGIE01 (sample SAMEA2582021, study PRJEB24529) | metagenome | biome: Human gut stool | place: China | collected 2011
ATGACGGACGACCCGGAATTTGATTTTGATGAAGGCGAGGTCAGTGTCAAATTGAATCCAGTTCTTCTGGAACCATCTTTAACTTTAATAGCCCTACATTGGGTAAAGAGGCATATAGTGATAATACGGAATTTAATGTTCTATCACGCCACAATGCACCGGTGGTGGTAGTGGATGGTGTGCAAAGAGAATTATATTCTATCGATCCTGATGCTATTGAATCGGTATCAATTCAGAAGGATGCTTTGTCATCTATGTTTTTGGGGATGCGCAGTTCCCGTGGTGCATTAGTAATTACTACTAAAGATCCTATCAAACAGGGATTTCAGTTATCATTTACTGGACGGTTTGGTGTGCAGAGTTCAGTGAAAAAACTAAATCCGCTGTCTACTTCTCAATATGCTTATTTATTGAATGAAGCGTTGCTGAATGATGGTAAAAATCCCTTTTATTCTTATGATGACTTTATTAAGTTTCATGTGCATTCAAGTACTTCTACACATCCCATTGTGATACTTGTTACCGCCTGTAGCATTCAAAAATTCGACTACTCAGTCTTATAATTTGAATGCTACAGGCGGTAACAAGTACGCACAATATTTTATTAGTGTAGGCTATGTAGGTGAAAATGGATTATTTAAAAATCCTGGTGGAGATGCTCACGATACAAATATGACATTTGATCGTTATATGATTTCTTCTAAAGTGAACATCAATATTACTGATGATTTGACTGCAAAAGTTACTTTGATGGGACGTATAGAAGAAGGTACCCAACCAGGAGGGACTGGAAATGGGTATGATGATATTCTCAGTTCAATTTATTCTACTCCAAGTAATGCATATCCTGTGACAAATCCAGATGGATCATGGGGAGGTAGTCAGTCGTTCAATAATAATTTGTTATCGCAGACTATTAACTCTGGTTATATAACAGATGGGGCTCGGGATGTATTGGGAGCTATTAATTTGCGCTATGATTTTGGTAAGTTAGTTAAAGGCTTGTCTGTTCGTATGGTAGGTAGTGTAACTTCTCAGAATCGTTCGACTACGAAACGAACAAAAACTTCCGAAGTTTTTGATTATACTATTGATAAGGATGGCAATGACGTTTATACTCGGTATGGAGAAAAGAAAACGCAATCAAATTCATTTAGTTCTGTGTCTACCTATCGGCAGATGTATGGTCAGCTTGCTGTTGATTATGAACGTCAATTTGGTAAGCACAAATTTAAGGCCAGTGTTCTAGGAGATACGCGAAATACTCTTACTAACTGGGATCTTCCTGAATATCCATCAAATATTATAGGTGATGTCTCTTATGATTATGCGGAGCGATATTTTGCACAGGTAGCATTAAGTGAAAGTTATTACAATCGTTATGCTCCAGGCAGAAGGTGGGGAACCTTTTACGCTTTCGGTTTAGGATGGGATATCAGCAAAGAGAATTTTATGGAAAACTGTGAGTGGCTGAATCAACTAAAGATACGCGGTGTGTATGGTAAGACAGGTAATGGTATGAATAATGCTGGGTATTATACGTATTATCAGACTTATTCCTCAGGAGGTGATGATTATCGGTTGGGGACTAATTTAGGACAAAGTTCAGGAAGTTTTACAGAAAAAGATAAACTGGCAAATTTATATCAAACGTGGGAAAAAGGCAATAAACTGAATATTGGTGTAGATATAGCTTTGTTTAACAACAAATTACAGGTAACTGCTGATTATTTTAATGATAAATATTATGACTTGTTGCAGGCTCGTGGAAAAAGTATCGAACTAATTGGCCAGAATTATCCAGATGAAAATATTGCTAAAGAACGTTGGTATGGAGGCGAATTCTCAATTACCTATCAAGATCACGTTGGCGATTTTAATTATTATGCATCTGCTAACTGGAGTTGTGAGCAAAGTAAAGTGTTATATAAAGATGAACAAAAAGTGCCTTATGAATATCTGCGTACTACAGGTAAACCCAAAGGGGCAATCTTCGGTTTGGTAGCAGAAGGTTTTTTCACTTCTCAAGACGAAATTACAAAGAGTCCTGTAATTGAAGGATTTAACAATATTCAGCCTGGTGATATCAAGTACAAAGATCAGAATAACGATGGAGTTATCAATGACTTTGATAAGGTAATGATTGGTGGCGATAAACCACTCTCTTATTTTGGTATTGATTTAGGTTTCGAATGGCGTGGATTAGAATTCTCAATGTTTTGGCAAGGAGTGTACAATAAAGATGTTTTAATGAGTGATTGGAATTTATTGGAAGGTTTTCAAACTCAAGGACAAGTTTATGGACAGGCATATGAGAATATGCTGGATCGATGGACTCCAGAAACTGCTGCTACTGCAACTTTCCCGAGGTTGAGTGCTGGTGGTAATAAGTATAATCAAGGCAATGGCTGGGGCTCTTCTTTTTGGTTACGTTCCGGTAATTATATTCGGTTGAAAAATGTTAGTTTAGGATATAACTTACCTGATTCATTCTGTCGTAATTATTTAGGTGGAGCACGTGTGAAAGTTTTCGTAAGTGGACAAAACTTATTCACAAAAGCTGCTAATGAACTCGTTGATCCCGAAGTTAGCTTCGGTAACTATCCGCTACAACGTTGCATCAGCACAGGTATTAATGTTAAATTCTAATATACTATGATATCTATGATACGAAATAAATATTTGACGCTAATCGGAGTTGGATTGTTGTTTACAGCTGTATCCTGTACCGATGGGTATGAACCAGAGCCAGTTGAACTGGTATCAATTGATTTTGTATTTTCAAAAACCGATTCTCTTGGTACGAATGCGGTAAAGTTTATGAATAATATTTATGCCACGTTGCAAAACGGGCACAATCGTGTAGGAAGTGATTATTTAGATGCTGCGTCTGATGATGCTATATCTATAAATGTTTCTGACCCGGATGTTTATAAGTTGGCAATGGGACGGTATACTGCGAGTACACGTGTTGAATCGGATATGCGATGGAAAGAGTATTATTCAGGAATCCGTAAGGCAAACATTCTGATTAATCATATTGATGTTGTCCCTTTTATGCTGACTTATAAGAACGCAAAGGGAGAAACCAAACCATTGAATGTTACAATGAAAGCAGAAGCGCGTTTCTTGAGGGCTTATTTCTATTTCGAATTAGTGAAACGCTATGGTGGTGTTCCTTTGATGGGTGATGATGTACATATATTGGGTGATGATATGGAGATCCCAAGAAATACTTTTGAGCAATGTGTACAGTATATTTGTGATGAATTAGATGATATTAAAGATGATTTGCGTACCAATCCAATGCCTGATTTTGAACAATATGCACATACTCCTACTCGTGAGGCTTGTCTAGCTTTAAAGTCTCGAGTACTATTATATGCAGCGAGTCCTTTATTTAATGAACGTCCTATTGAGATTGGTAATGAATTGATAGGCTATGCTTCTTATGATAGAGAGCGTTGGAATGATGCGGCTAAAGCTGCCAAGACATTTATTGATGAGTACGGTCCGAATGGTAATGGGGCATATGGTTTAACACAGTCTACATCTGATGGCGATAATCGGGATTTTCGTGACGTCTTTTTAGGTTTTTATAATAAAACTAATAATCCTGAAGTCATTTTTTATCGTCCGGGGGGGGAAGATAAGTCTATAGAAAGCAATAATGGGCCTTTAGGATTTTCTGGTGACAATTTAGGTAAAGGACGTACGCTTCCAACTCAAAATTTGGTAGACGCTTTCCCTATGAAGGACGGCATGTTTGCTGGACAAGGTAGTAAATATACTCTTAATCAGAGTAATCCATATGAAAACCGTGATCCACGTTTGGATTATACAATACTGCATCATGGGTCATCTTGGTTGAATAATACGCTTGATATTTCAATCGGAGGAGTTAATAATCCATCTAACTCTGCTGAATATTCTAAGACGGGCTATTATATGTGTAAGTTTATGGGTAAATTTGGTGAAGAGTCTCAATATGGGAATAAAATACATCTTTGGGTTATGTTTCGTTATGCAGAGATGTTGTTGAATTATGCAGAGGCAATGAATGAGTACCTTTCTTCTCCTTCTCAGGATGTGTACGATGCTATCATTGCATTACGGGCACGTGCTGGTATTGAATCAGGTAATGATGAATCTCCTTATGGGCTTAAGAAAAATATGACACAGGCAGAGATGCGTGAAGTGATTCAAAACGAACGGCGTATTGAAATGGCATTTGAAGAACAACGATATTGGGATATTCGCAGATGGAGAATTGCTGAAGAGATATTTAAGAATCCTTTGGAAGGTTTGGAGATTAGGGTAAAAGGAAATACTACGAGTTTCAATGAAGTGGATGTCCTAAGTACGACGTTTGATGTGAAACGCTATTTATATCCGATCCCATATAATGAGGTAGTTAAGAATGATAACATGATTCAAAATCCGAAGTGGTAATATTATGAAAAGACTATTATTAATATTAGTATGTATAAGCCTTTTTATCTCGGCGTTCGGTCAATCGTTCGTTTTGAAGGGAATTGTCTCTTCAGCCGACGGTGAGTTGTTGCCGGGGGTAAATGTAAAAATACAAGGTACAACAGTGGGTACAATTACCGATATTGACGGTAATTTCCAATTAAATGTAAACAAAGGTGCTGTATTGGAGTTTTCTTATATCGGTTTTAAGAAACAAAGCATTAAAGTAAATAGTCAGCAAATGCTGAATGTAGAATTGGCTCCTGATCAAACAAATTTGGATGAAGTCGTTGTCGTTGGTTATGGTAAGGCTAAGCGTATAACGTTGACAGGTGCAGTTAGTGGAATACAGGCACGTGAGATTCGTAATGTTCCAACTAGTAGTGTACAGAATGCTTTGACAGGAAAGCTGCCGGGTTTTTTTAGTCAGCAACAGTCTGGTCAACCAGGTAAAGATGCTTCAGACTTCTTTATCCGCGGTGTCAGTTCATTGAATAATGATGGTAATAAACCGTTGATTATGGTGGATGACATGCAGTATACTTATGAACAGTTGTCTCAAATTAATGTCAACGAAATTGAAAGTATATCAATATTGAAGGATGCTTCTACTACGGCCATCTATGGTATCAAAGGTGCTAATGGTGTATTAGTAGTAAAGACTCGTCGTGGGGAGCAAGGTAAACCGAAAATTAATGTACGTTTGGAAACTGGTATGCAAACCCCAGTTCGTACGCCTAAATTTCTGAACGCTTACGAATCTTTACAATTAGTAAAGGAAGCATATACGAATGATGGTACTTTGTCTGATTTCCCGTATACTGAAGACGATATGATCGCTTTCAGAGATCATACTGATCCTTATGGGCATCCTGATGTCAATTGGTATGATGAGATTTTTAAGAAAATGGCATTTCAGGAGAACATAAATGTTGATGTCTCAGGTGGTTCTAAGAAATTGAGATATTTTGTTTCTGCGGGATATTTTACTCAGAATGGCTTGGTAAAAGACTTTGGGGGTAATTCTGGTGATGGTGTGAATCCTAATTATTCCTATCGTCGTTTCAATTATCGCACTAATCTTGATTTTGATGTGACTGATAACTTCAATATGCGTTTGGACGTTTCTTCACGCTTCATGGATATCAATGAACCGTACAATATGAATGTAACAGGTGAGCTTTATGATTTCTCTAAAATGCACCCTTATTCGGCTCCACTTTTGAATCCGGATGGTTCATTTGCTTATTTATATGATACGCAAGATAGAAAACCGACATTGAACGCACGGTTGGCAAATGAAGGATATAAACGTACTAGACGTAATGATAATAATATTTTGTATGGTGCAACATGGAAGATGGACTTCTTAACGCCAGGGCTTGCAGCTGATTTTCAATTGGCATATTCCAGTAGTGATGAAAATTATCGTGCAGTGATGCGTACACGATATCCGACTTATCATTACGATTCTGCAACAGGTTTGTATAATATCAATCCGAATGGAGTCTATGATTATGAGCAGTATTTTGTATATAACAGTACAGATAAAGCTATCAAAGATTTGAATATCAAAGCATCTTTGAAATATGCTCATGTTTTCAATAATGCACATGATGTAAATGTTATGTTTTTGTACAATCGTCAGAGTACAACAAATGAAAAGGATGCAGCTGTTCCCAATAATTTCGAAGGTTATACGATGCAGCTAGGCTATAAATATAAAAATAAATATTTGGTAGATTTGAACATGGCATATAATGGGACCGATCGTTTTGGTAAAGATAACAATTTCGGATTCTTTCCAGCATTGGCTATAGGTTATGCTATCTCTCAAGAAGACTTTTTCAAGAATGTAGATTGGTTGGGAAGGAATGTGCAGTTATTGAAGTTTAGAACTTCCTATGGTCTTGTAGGGTCAGATGTAGCAAGCGGCGATCGTTATCTGTATCGGCAAGTATATAAAACAGGTGATTCTTATACTTTTGGTGAAGGTAACAACTTTGGTGTTAGTGGCATCAAAGAAGGTGATTTAGGAAATTTAAATGTAACGTGGGAGAAAGCGAGAAAGTTTAATGTTGGTGTAGATATGAATTTGTTTGATAAATTCTCCTTGACTTTCGACTGGTTTATAGATAAACGTTATGATCAGCTAGTTACCAGAAATGATATTCCGGACATATTAGGTATCGGCTTGTCTCCTGAAAATGTAGCAGAAACTACCAATAAAGGTTTTGATGGACAGATTGGTTATCAAGACCGTTTTGGTAACTTCAATTTTAATACCAATTTTGTATTTGGTTATGCTAAAAATCGAGTCGATTATAAAGCTGAGGCTCAACAGAAATATGAATGGTTGAGAGAAACGGGTAGACAGATTGGGCAGCCTTTTGGCTATCATTGGATTGGCTATTATACACCGGAAGATATTGAAAAGATTAATTCTGGTGCTGCGGACGCTCCGGCTAAACCTGATATTGCTGTGCAGGCAGGTGACTTAAAGTATGCAGATTTGAATGGTGATGGTACTATCAATGATTTTGATAAACGTGCTATTGGCAAACCGAACTTGCCTACTACAACATTAGGATGGACGATTGGAGGAAGTTGGAAAGGGTTTAGTATCAGTGTTTTATTCCAAGGATCGTTTGATTATAGTTTTGCTATCAATGGAACAGGGATTGAGTCTGGTAAGAGTCAGTTCCAGCCACTTCACCAAAAGCGTTGGACACAGGAACGTTATGAAAATGGAGAAAGTATTGAGTTCCCACGTTTGACAATGCAAGATGGTACAATAAATAGTGCTTCTGCTTATAATTCGGATTTTTGGCTGATTAATGCATGGTATATTCGTTTGAAGACTGTTGACTTGGGCTATCAACTTCCCAAGACAGCATTACCTAAGTTCTTAGACAATGTCCGTTTTTATGTAAATGCTTATAACTTACTGACTTTTACCGGTTATGATAAATATCAGCAAGACCCTGAAATTAAGACCAATACAGCTGGTGATGCTTATATGAATCAGCGTGTTATAAACTTTGGAGTTCAGTTGGGCTTCTAGTAAATAAGTAGGGTTTAGATAACAAGAGAATAATGTTTGCTATAAAAACATTATTCTCTTTTACTTTTTTAAGAAGTTAGTTTAGTGGTTATTGTATATTTGTTCGTCATAAAGTAAATTGAAAAATTGTATACTATAAAAAAGTAGTTAATATGAATAAGAATTTTGTAATCTCTCTATTCTTTCTATTAGGGAGTGCTACACTCTCTGCACAAGTGAAATTGCTTCCGATATTTTCGGATAATATGGTGTTACAGCAACAAACGCAAGCCCCTATATGGGGCGAGTCTAAGCCTAATAAGAAAGTAGAAATTACGACCTCATGGGATCAGAAAAAATATACTATTCAGGCTGATGCACAAGGGAAGTGGAGTACGAAAGTTGCTACCCCAGTAGCGGGTGGCCCTTATAATATTACAATTTCTGATGGTAAAAAGGTGAAGCTTTCTAATGTAATGATTGGTGAAGTTTGGATATGTTCCGGACAATCCAACATGGAAATGCAGGTAGAAGGTTGGGGTAAGGTGAAGAACTATGAACAGGAGAAAGAAGAGGCAAATAATTATCCTAATATTCGTTTCTTATTGGTAGAAAATGCGATGAGTCCTACACCTGTTGAGAATATTACAGTAAAAGAGAATGGTTGGCAAGTGTGTACATCAAAGAGTGTAGCGGACTTTTCTGCAGCAGGTTACTTCTTTGGACGTGATTTGAATAAATACCGTAATGTGCCAATAGGATTGATTGATACATCTTGGGGAGGAACAATTATAGAAACATGGACCAGTAATGAGGCACTATCCACTATACCGAGTATGAAGAAAAGACTCGAAGCATTGGTCGGTTTGCCTGCATCTCAGGAAGGACGCAAGAAAAAGTTTGAAGAAGATGGTGAGACTTGGAAAGCTGAAGTTGAAAGAATTGACAAGGGGTGTGTTAATGGGGAGGCTATATGGGCAGCTCCTGATTTTAACGATGCGGCATGGAAATCTATGAAAGTTCCAGGTTTGATGCAAGAACAAGATTTACCAGGATTTAGTGGGCTTGTTTGGTTTAGGAAAACAATTGATATTCCTGCTGGTTGGGCAGGAAAAGATTTGATCTTGAATTTAGGTGTTATTGATGATAATGATTTTACTTATTTCAATGGTATACAGATAGGACATACAGAAGGATGGATGGCACCTAGAAGCTATAAGATTCCGAAAGAACTTGTGAAGAAGGGAAAAGCGGTGATTGCTGTACGTGTAATGGATACTGGTGGTACTGGTGGTATCAATGGAAGTCCTGAAAGTATTTCACTTCATCTTTCCGATACAGAAGCTATCCAGTTGGCTGGTAATTGGAAATATCAGGTTTCTTTAGATATGAGAGAGGTTGCACCAATGCCTGTTGATATGTCATGGAATCCGAATTCTCCTACTTTCTTATTTAATGCTATGCTTAATCCACTGATTCCCTATGCTATCAAAGGAGCCATTTGGTATCAGGGAGAATCAAATGCGGGAGAGGCTTTTCAGTATCGTGATTTAATGCCGTTGATGATTACTGATTGGAGAAATCGCTGGGGATATGATTTTCCTTTCTATATGGTGCAGTTAGCTAGTTTTACAGCGAAACAAACAGCTCCTGTTGAATCTACTTGGGCGGAATTGAGAGAAGCTCAAACTCGGACTTTACATTTGCAAAATACAGGTATGGCTGTGGCAATTGATATAGGTGAGGAGTTTGATATTCATCCGAAGAACAAGCAAGAAGTGGGTAGACGCTTGGCATTAGCGGCCCGGGCGCAGACTTATGGCGAGAAGATTCCTTATTCCGGTCCGATATATAAATCTTATAAGATTGAAGGAAATAAAATTCGTATCTTCTTTGATCATATTGATGGTGGTCTGAAGACGGCGAATGGCGAAATGCCGAAAGGATTTACCATTGCTGGTGTAGACCATAAATTTCATTGGGCAGATGCTGTGATCGAAGGAAATACAGTTGTTGTTTCCTCATCTGAAGTTACCCTCCCGGTTGCAGTACGTTATGCATGGGCTGATTATCCGATATGCAATATGTATAACGGTGCGGATCTGCCAATGTCTCCTTTCCGTACTGATGATTGGAAAGGTATTACTTATGTCAATAAATAGTAAGTCTTTATTTAATTAATATATTCAATAATAAACCATGAAGAAACTAGTTTATTTAATTATCTTCTTTTTGTATTCGACTGTGATGAATGCTCAGCTAAAAGATCTGGTACAGTATGTGAATACGCTACAAGGTACCGATTCTAATTTTGGTTTGAGCTACGGTAATACTTATCCTACTACAGGTATGCCTTATGGTATGCATATGTGGTCTGCGCAAACAGGTAAAAATGGGGATGGATTTAAGTATATGTATGCTGTTGATAAGATTCGTGCTTTTAGCCAATCACATCAATGTAGTCCTTGGGTGAGTGATTATGCTGTATATTCTTTCATGCCGATGGTAGGGGAGCTGGTTGTAAATCAAGATGCTCGTGCTACCAAGTTTAGTCACGATAATGAGATAGCTAAACCTCATTATTATAAAGTAACATTCGATAATGGCATTACTACTGAAATGGCTCCGACTACCCGTGGTGTACATTTACGTTTTTCCTATCCTACTACGGGAGATGCTTATTTGGTACTTGACGGATATACGGATATGAGTGAAATCAAAATTGATCCGGCTAAGAGACAAATCTCCGGTTGGGTAAATAATCAACGTTTTGTGAACGATTCAAAATCATTCCGTAATTATTTTGTTGTTCAATTTTTTAAACCTTTCGAAGATTACGGCGTATGGGAAAACCAAAAGGATGAAGTGTTTCCACAGAAATTAGATGGAGCAGGTAAAGGATATGGTGCATTTATTAAATTTAAAAAAGGCTCGAAGGTTCAGGCTAAAGCAGCTTCCTCATACATAAGTGCAGAGCAGGCTCTGATAACTTTAAATAAAGAACTCGGTAAAGATAAGAATCTGGAAGTAACGAAAGCACGCGGTCAGAAGACTTGGAATGAAGTATTGAATAGAATTGTAGTTGAAGGATGTACGGACGAACAGATGAAGACTTTCTACTCTTGTCTTTTCCGTGCTAATTTATTCTCTCGCAAATTTTATGAACGCAAAGAAAATGGTGAACCATATTATTATAGCCCATATAATGGTAAAATTTATGATGGTTACATGTATACTGATAATGGATTTTGGGATACATTCCGTTCTCAATTCCCTTTGACAAATATTTTGCATCCAACAATGCAGGGACGTTATATGAATGCTCTTTTGGCAGCCCAGGAACAATGCGGCTGGTTGCCTTCATGGTCTTCCCCGGGTGAAACAGGAGGAATGTTAGGAAATCATTCTATTTCATTGCTGGCAGATGCATGGGCAAAAGGAATTCGTGATTTTGATCCTGAAAAAGCACTGAAGGCTTATGCGCATGAAGCAATGAATAAAGGTCCTTGGGGTGGTGCTAACGGACGTGGATTCTGGAAAGAATATTTCCAGTTAGGATATGTTCCTTATCCTGAATCAATGGGTTCTAGTGCACAAACTATGGAATATGCATATGATGATTTCTGCGGATATCAACTTGCTAAAATGGTTGGAAATAAACATTACCAAGAAGTATTTGCCCGTCAGATGTACAACTATAAAAATGTCTTTGATAAGTCTATCGGATTTATGCGTGGAAAGGGTGTTGATGGTAAATGGCAGGAACCATTCGATCCACTGGAATGGGGGGGGCCTTTCTGTGAAGGAAATGCATGGCATTATACATGGTCAGTGTTCCATGATGTACAAGGCTTGATTGACTTGTTTGGAAGTGATGAAAAGTTTACTACTAAAATAGATTCTGTATTTACTATTCCTAACATAATTAAACCGGGCACTTATGGTGGAGTTATTCATGAAATGAAAGAAATGGAGTTGGCTAATATGGGACAATATGCACACGGAAATCAACCGATTCAACACATGCCTTATTTGTATTGCTATGCAGGTCAGCCGTGGAAAACTCAATATTGGGTACGTCAGATTGTTGAGAGATTATATAATTCAACAGAAAAAGGTTATCCGGGTGATGAAGACCAAGGCGGTATGTCTTCATGGTATATTCTGAGCTCATTGGGTATATATGCTGTTTGCCCGGGTACAGATGAATATGTGATTGGCAGCCCATTATTTAAGAAGGCTACCATAACTATGGAAAATGGCAATAAGTTTGTGATTGAAGCACCAGAAAATAGTAAAGAAAATTTATATATACAATCAGCTACTTTGAATGGCAGACTTTTAGATAAAAACTATATCCATTATGATGATATAGCAGAAGGAGGAGTCTTGAAATTTGAAATGGGAAGCCAGCCTAATAAAGAAAGATGTACTTCGAAGTATGCTGCGCCTTTCTCTTTGTCTAAAGAATAAAGAATCAAAGAATAAAGTTCAATAATACGATCGATTTTATCCGAATAGCGAAACAGGGTACTATTAGTGGTATTCCTGTTTCTTATTCGAAATAGACTCTACTAAAAGAACATCCGGAATGAAACATAAATTCTTATTTATTTTATTATTCTCTCTTGTTTTAGAAGGAATGGTTACAACACAAGCTGTGGCTGGTGACTATGTCCATCAAGTCAATACGTTGATTGGAACAAAAGGTACCGGACTGACTTCCGGATATCTTTATCCGGGAGCAACTTATCCTTATGGGATGGTACAATTTACTCCATCTTATTTTTCCAAAAGGTCGGGATTCGTTATCAATCAGTTGAGTGGTGGTGGTTGTGAACATATGGGAAATTTTCCCACTTTCCCTGTGAAGGGAAAACTGAAAATGTCACCTGATAACATCCTCAACTATCGTATAAATGTATCTGAAGAAAAAGGACATGCCGGTTATTATGAGGCTATGGTGCAAGAGGATATCAAGGCAAAACTGACAGTG
>OGIE01004743.1_pt1 | contig 12446 bp, 8 predicted proteins | sample 1571581 | NCBI WGS metagenome assembly OGIE01 (sample SAMEA2582021, study PRJEB24529) | metagenome | biome: Human gut stool | place: China | collected 2011
GGTGGAGATATTTATACCTATGTTATAGGAAAAATCTTTGCCGATTTTGTCATTCCAATTGGCACTTATATCAATACCTGAGTTTAGAATCTTACCATAGTTCCCGGCTAAAGTCGTGGTACTGAATGGAAGGAGCGGTGCAATTACAGCATTGCTTGTCATGCGATGGTAATAGTCGAAGTCAATATTCAAACGATTGTTCAGAGTGATAAAGTTTATACCTGCATTCCATTCCTCTACTACTTCCCATTTTAACCAACTAAAGTAGGTCGTGTTTTGGTATCCTGCTAGAGTAGTGTTTCCAAAGACTCCAGACGCGTCATTGCCGGTAGCAATTGAGGCGAATCCATCACTTGCTGCTACATGGTCATTACCTAGTTTACCCCAGCTAGCACGTAACTTTAGAAAATCGGCCCATTTCTGACCTTTCATAAAAGGTTCTTCTGAGAGAACCCAAGCTGCACCAACTGAAGGGAAGTAACCCCAATGTTCCTGATATTTGCTGGAACCATCGGCGCGCATAGTGAACATTAACAGATATTTGTCATCATAATTATAATTCAAACGAGTAAAGTAAGAGATACCTCTGTAGCAGTAACCATCGTCTTTTATGGTAGCACCTGCAGCATCACCATTTTTAATGTACCAATATTCGTCTGCACCTTCGGGAACGTTACTTGCTTTACCTTCGAACATACGCCATTGTTCCTGACGCATAGAATAACCTGCCATAGCACCGAATTTGTGTTTACCCCATTGGTTATTATAGGTCAGAGTGTTGTCCCAAATATAGTTATAGTATTTATTTTCATTTTTTGTAAGTTGGGTTGTTGCTGATTGTTGCCAACTGCTAACGTAGTATTTGGGAGTGAACTCACGACCTTGAGTGGATAGGAAACTATAAGAATAATTTGTTTTGAAATTAAGTTTGTTTGGAATAAAATCAATCTGTGCATAGAAGTTACTTAAAACTTGATAGTTCTCTTTGCTTGAATCAAAATATTTGGCTGTTGCAATGGGATTGTAAAAATTTGATGTATAGCCTATTGCATCTGGAGAGCCAAATTTGTCAGGAAAGCCTTTGTCGTTATTTTCATCATAAAGAGCTACAATCGGTGGGCAGTTGAAGGCTTTCTGCCATGCTTGATTATTAGGCACTTGCTGGGTAGAATTACTGAATACACCATTGAATCCGACTTTCAGCCAATTGGCAGCATCATAGTCGACAGAACCACGAAAGTTCATACGCTTGTAGTTGTTGTCAATGTTCATGATACCGTCTTGATATAAGTAGCTTGCACCTACAGAATAAACGGCTTTATCAGAACCGCCATTTATATTTAAACTGTGGTTTGTGATAACTGCAGTACGTAGAAGTTGATCATACCAATTGTTGTCAGCACCGAATGTCCAATTGTGAAAATCAGTGTCGGCATAGCTACCTCCATATTTATCAATAGATTGTTTGAAATGTGCTTGATAAGCATCATAATTTCCTTCAAGAAGCATGGTGGCGTATTCGTACGCATTGCACAACTCAAGGACATTGGATGCTTTTTGAATACCGACATATCCGTCATAGGTGATTTTTGCTTTTTGGTTACGTGCTCCTTTTTTAGTAGTGATAAGTACTACACCGTTTGCAGCGCGTACACCGTATATAGCTGCAGCTGAAGCATCTTTCAAGATTGACATTTCTTGAATATCAGCGTTGTTCAAGAAGTTGATGTTATCGTAAAACATCCCGTCTACAACAAATAGGGGCTTACTATTGGAAAAAGAACCAATGCCGCGAATTTGTACAGTAGGCCCTTCTCCCGGTGCACCATTATTTACAATGTTGACGCCTGGTACTTTTCCCTGAAGAGCTGCCATCGGTGTGGTAGATGGTACTGAAGTTAGTGTTTCTCCCTTTACAACGGTAATAGGAGCGGTTAAATCTTTGGCTTTTGCTGCACCATAACCTATTACGATTATTTCTTCAAGTTGTTGTGAGTCTTCTTTTAAAATGATATTGATGGTAGATTGTCCATTGACTTTTATCTCTTGTGTCAGCATTCCAATATAGCTTACGACTAAGGTTGCATTTTCTGGTACATGGTTCAATGTATACTTTCCATTTAAATCAGTAACTACACCATTATTGGTGCCTTGTACGAGAATAGATACACCTATAAGAGCTTCACCGGAAATATCGGTTACAGTACCTATTACATTTTTTGTTTGGGCTAATGTAGATGTGGCTATTATTAGCAGACATGTCATTAGGAATAAACTTTTAAGATAAGAGACTCGTCTTAAAAGAAGATGTGGTTCTTTCTTCATTGCATTAATTTTTAGTGGATAACATTTGTTTTTTAATTGATTTTTGCCCTGCGCAGTGCTTTAATTCAATTTTAGACAAATGTATGACTTGTAATATCTGAAAACAAAAAAACATCTTCATCACTAATACATAATTCTGATTTTTAATAGTTTTATAAATTCACATTTACTACTCATTTTTTTGTAATTATCTGATTGTTAGATTTATGTGTGCTCAGTTTATTGTCAAAAAGAAATCGTTTAAATTTTGTGTAGATTTTAAATTCAGCTTTTTGCGAAGACGATAGCGATTGTTTTCAATAGAACGGATGGATAAATTCATTAACGAAGCAGTATCTTTGGTATCCATATTTAGTTTTAGACAAGCACAAAGTCTTAAATCGTTGGTGGTGAGTTGGGGATAATGCTCTTTCAATGTTTTGAAAAAATTATGATGTTTCTGTTCAAATTTGATGAGGAATATTTTCCAGTCGTCTTCTGTATTGAGATTATTGGCAAGTAGATGATTTATTTTTTGATAGAGTGGGATTAACGCCTTTTGTGTATTTTTAGAACAAATCTCATCTACTATTCTTTTTAAATTTAGAATTAGTTCGTTTTTCTGTATAATAAATGAGGCTTGTGTGAATAATTCTGCATTTTTTCTCTCTATTTCGTTCTGCAACTGTTCATTCATTTGACGTAGAAATTCAGTTTCTTTTATTTTCATCCGCTTTAGATTCTTTGCTTGTAATTGTTTCTTCATCAAGAGAAAAATGGCGAAAAAAGAGGCTATTATTAATAGAGTACAGACAAGATACCACCAGGAGGTAAGATACCACGGTGGAAGTATTCTAAAATGGATAATAGTATCATCAGAATAATTGTTCAGCCCATCTGTGGAATGAAGACGCAAGGTGTATTTTCCATGAGGCAGTCGGGCATAAGATATGTAATTTTGTTTTTTGGCTTGGCTCCATGTACTATCGACATCTTCTAGTAGGTATTCTACAAATAAATTTTTGGCAAAGGCATCGTTGACAGAAAAGCCTATGGTCACTGTATTGTCTTGATAAGCGATTTTAATATCTTTATTAAGGAGGTTATTGTTTATACTATTATCTTTTCCTGTGCGTATGTATTCTAAATTTGGTGGAGTAAGGCTTATGTTGTTTGATTGCTTGCTTTTTTGGGAATTATGTATGATAAATCCTGTATCTAAACAAATTAATGAGAGAGAATCATTTAGTACGGATATGTTTTCGGATGCCGTAATAAGTGATAAATTGTCTGCTTCAATTTTGTAGGCTTCTTGAATGCGGGCAATGTAGCCGTCATAGAAGAATCTATAAACCGAAGAACTTGTAATGGCCCAACTTGCTTCATGATTGATGGGAACAATGCGTTTAAGAGAGTTAATATTTTTAAAGCATTGGTTTAGTAGTGGAGAGGATTGTAAGTTATCTTTGTTTTCGTTGTAAGCATAGAATTGATCGTTTCCTAAAAAGAAAATACGTCCACTTGCCTTACATATCTGGAGATGTTTTGGAAGAGTTTTGTCTTTCTTGTGTCCGTAGTAGGTATAGTAGCGGAAAGCGTTCATTTCTTCATTCAGCCGACATTTGTAGACTCCATTGTTTACTGTCCCCAACCAGATGTTACCTAAATGGTCTATTTCGGCTTCATTGATAGGGTCAGGTATTTCTCGTATGATATGTACATCTTTTGTTTTCTTATTGATGATATAAACTTCTTTATAAGTAACGAGAATATTTATTTCTTTCTCATTATAATTAGTTTCTAACATTTTGAACACTCCGATGTCAATTCGGTAGGGTTGGTGTATGCTAAAGTCTGGGCGGATTTCTAGCAATCCCTTGTTATGGCAACAAAAGAGTTGTCCATCTATTTGTTTAAAGGCCCATACTTGTCCCTCTGTACCTTTGAGAAATTTCATAGAAGAGAACATTTCAAGATCTTTGGTTTTCTCTTTATGGACGAAGTATACTCCCTGGTTGGTGCCTATAAATAGATAGTCATTCCACAATGTGGCTGTATATACAGCACTTGAGATGCCTTCTGTTGTGTGATAGTAGCTCAATTTATTTGTATATCGGATATATGCGAGTCCGCGATCCATTGCCACCCATATATTGTTTTGTTGGTCTTCATATAAGGATAGAATAGTATTATTTTGTAAGGAGTTGGCAGCATGAAAATGGTTCAGTACATTTCCTTGTCTGTCTACTTCGTAGATACCACTTAGCTGTGTCCCTAAGTAGTATGTATTTCGTTTGGCACAATAGATACCACAATTCAGTTCTTGTCCGTTTAATAATTTAGAGAGGGAATTGTTCCACGGAATAAAGTTTTTGCGGTCATATAGATAAATTTCTCCTGTGGAAGTACCTATTAAATAGCGCTCTTTTCCGTAGGGTAGAATAACACGAGTAAGAGTTCCATTTAGAAATTCACTGCCTTTTATCTTCTTCAGTTGTTTGTTTGCCAATTGGTATAGCGAACCATACATTTCTTGTACCCAATATTCATTCCTCACTTTGGTCAGCAATAGAAAACCTTTTGGGGTCGTTAGTTGCTGTATGGTGTGGTGATCATAGACATAAATATTGGAGAAAGATTGAAAATAAACTTTGTCATTGTCTATCCATATACGCCAAAAACTTTCATTTTCCAAGCTTTTAGGTGGGAGCATATTTTTGAAAGAAGTATATTGAAGTTTACCTGCTTGGTTTCTATCCCATCGTCCTAATTCCCCCAAAGCGCCTACGTAAATTGTAGAATGGGATTCTACTGCCAAAGATCTTATCAAAGAAGAATTTGGCATTTGATAATTTTTCCATTCTATACCGTCAAATTCAAGCAATCCGATGTCATTTCCAAAGTAAGTAATTCCTTTCTCATCTTGTCCAATGGCCCAGTTCTTGTTTGCAGCATGATACTTATCGCGGGCAAAGTTTATAACGTATGGCTTTTGGTGAGCAATGGATGGAGCTATCACCAGTAAGGACAAGATAAATAAAATGAAGTGTCTTTGAATGGTCATGGTTCTCTTATTTTTCAGTTTTTCATAATAGTATGAGCGAACAAAAATAGGGAAAAAATGTAAAATAATAGTCTTTTACTGAAGTTTCATGGTTTTATCATCCGATGCCGAATTCTTCGTAGTCTAATTAAGCTCTGATTTTTATTATGGGGTTTGATATATTTACAAGATGAAGTATTGTCTGAAGTCGTTCTTATGCTATGATAATTTACTAGCACTTTGCTGTAATACAAGCAAGCTTTCCGGTCCCATATTGAACAGCAAATCGATAATGCTGAGGTTGGGCAGGAAGCCGAGTTTTTCCTGAAACACTTGATAGTAGGGTTGCGGAAAAAAATCCGTATCTTCCAAGCGGAAGTCCTTCTTAGGATGAATGCGTTCACGAAAATCTACTTCGTTGGGTGTAAATATAGCTTTGTACTCTGAGGTACGTTCTATGGTTGGCTGTATGTCTATCAGGGAGCAGACGAGGTGGCAAAGTTCTTCGTTGAAATCGGCTAAAAACTCATATTTCTTTTCATAAAAAGGGCGGAAATCATCTTTGTAATATTCAAAGAAAGGTGTATGGTTGTATGCCGATTCAATGGCATTCCAGTGCAGATGACGCCAGTTGCCGTGGTCGGAGATACGGATATCACGCATCGGGCATTTCGGTGTGTCGGGTTTGACTGTAGGAATGGAAAGGGCAAGTTCGCCGTCGGGCGCAGCAATGGTGCAACGGTTACGATACGTCTGTTTGGTATAATGGTCGTGCTGTTCGATATATATTTGGTCGTATGCCAACAGTTTGGTATAGTATTCAACCGGAGCCAGATAGGCGGAAGAAAGATAGATGGTCATTTGAATTGAGCATTTAAGAATTAAAAATTAAAAAATAAGAACCGGCAGGAGTTACTGCCTGGTACTTTATCATTTGGCTGTTTGATTATCACTTTATTCTTCTCCATATCCTGTCCCAGCGATACCCGTTGAAAAATCCCGTATCCTGCTCCTTTGAGAACCAGATGACGGCGGCCTTTCCGATGACATGGTCTTTGGGGACAAGTCCGAACAAGCGGGAGTCTGACAGGTTTATCGAGTTGTTGGCACCCACCCAATAGTAATCTTTCATAAAGTAACAATGCTGTACAGGTTTTCCTTCTATGTATAGTGTATCATTTTTGATGTCTGCCCGTTTCCTTTCATGCAACACCAATGTGTTGCGCAGCAGTGTCATGTTCCAGGGATATACACGTACGGCTTTCCCTTTGCCGGGGATGATGAGAGGTTTCGGTACGTCAACCGAGTCTTCTTTATCGGCAGGCTCTATCCAGTTGTTTGTTCCTAAAGCCTGTTCCAACAGATAATACTCGTACCTGCTGAAGCTGCGTACGTTTTTTACCGTATCCTGTCCCAATAATACGTTGGGGCGGATAGAAAGGATAGTGAGCAGTGAGTCTAACTGCTTCTCTTTCTTCCGGGGATATGTATAAAGGAACTTCTGGTCGGGAGCGTTTTTTTCCGAAGGAATTACGGAGAAAAGAGAATCTACCCACAAAGTATCTCCCGATACTCCCAGGCAACGGCCGATGTATACTTCTCTCTGGTCGATTGCTGTTTGTGAGAGGTTGGCTGGGTTATTGAATACAAGAATGTCATCCTTACGTACTGGTTTGTCGCCCCAACGGTGATACCCCCATAAGCTTATGAAAGGCAACCGTAGTCCGTAGCTCCATTTGTTTACCAGAATACGTTCACCGCGGTACAGTGAGTTTTCCATTCCTGTGGAAGGAATCAGATAGGAAGTTGCAACGCAACTCCGGAGCAATATCACTGTAAGTATTACTCCGGTCAGGGTAGCTGCAATCTTCCAATTCCTTCTCCGCATAGTGTGTATTGATCGCTAACTTCCGGTCACTGTATTAATGTACCCACTTGAAGATGCGGTTCCAACGGATTTTTCCATCAAACCAACCACGGTCTTTATCTAATGAGAGCCAGACAACGATAGGCTTACCTACTACGTGGTCTTCCGGTACGAAGCCCCAGTAGCGGGAGTCAAGGGAATTATGGCGGTTGTCGCCCATCATCCAATAGTAGTCCAGCTTGAAGGTGTAGGTGTCTGTTTTCTGTCCGTTGATGTAGATGCCGTCCGGTTTTTGTTCCAGTGTATTGCCTTCATAAGCTACGATGCAACGTTCGTAAATGGGCAGGTTATCTTTGTTCAGGGTAATGGTCGCACCTTTTTCCGGTATCCAGACTGGACCGTAATTATCCCGTGTCCACTTTGTATAGAGGTTTTGCGGATACATTTGTCCTGAAAGGTTTTCCGGTTCCATGACGATGCGGCTGACCAGTTTTTTATTGCCGGCGAGCGTATCGTACATTTTCTGGGTGAGGGGCAGGTGGTACACCGGAGTCAGTCTGCCTTGAGCATCGCGGCGGTCCAATCCCATCTGCATAAGTCCTTCTTCATAATTGAAGTCATCGGTCATCAGTATCTGGTCGTCGTTACTGATGCCCAATTCGCGAAACATCTCTTCCGGTATGTACGGGCCGGTGGTCTGTACGAAATAGTTGAGCTGCATCTCTTCCGGATTCTCGATGGCTTTTCCGTCGATGTACACTTGTGTATCTTTGATTTGCAGGGTATCTCCCGGCAGGCCGACGCAGCGTTTTACATAGTTCTCGCGGCGGTCGACCGGACGTACCACAATATCACCGTACATTTGCGGATTGGTACGAATCAGATTACGGCCGGCATTGTAATAAAGGTCGTAGACGGTACGCTGCTGGTCGCGCGTCAGACTGTCCATATTGATTTTATTGGGATATACGCGCTGTCCTTCCCTGTAAGCCAGGCTGTAAAAATCTTCTTGCTGTCTGTTAAGCGCTACCGTATCACCCGCAGGAAAGTTGAACACGACAATGTCATTCAGTTTTACTTTTCCGAAACCCGGTACGCGTTTGTATTTCCATTGCGGCCATTCAATGTACGATTTGGTGTTGAATATCGGCAAAGTGTGTTGTGCCAACGGCATGGAAAGCGGTGTGTTCGGTACACGCGGACCGTAGCTCATTTTACTTACATACAGAAAGTCACCCACCAGCAATGATTTTTCCAGCGAAGACGAAGGTATCTGATAGTTCTGGAATATGTAGATATTCACAAAATAAACAGCCACCAAGGCGAATACAATGGCGTCTACCCAACTCATAATGCCACGCACAGCCGGATTTTTGGATTTTTTCCAGAAACTCCAGGGTATCTTCTTGCTGATGTAGATGTCAAATATGAAAGGAAGGACAATCAGTCCCCACCAACTTTTCACCCAGACAAGGAACATCAGGTAGAGCAGGGTAACTATGCCGAATTTGACCCATTGGGCACGTGTTGCTTTTCTCATAATGCTTTAGTCTTTTAAAAATGGAAATAAATCGCTCATGCCTAAGAAACCTTGTTTGTCGGCTGTATATTCTGCTGCCAACACAGCTCCCAAAGCAAAGCCGCTGCGGGTCTTGGCGTCATGGGTAATGGTGATGCTGTCTGCCTCTGAATCGTAGCGGATGCTGTGAATGCCCGGTACTTCTCCCTCGCGGATAGAGCTGACCGGCAGTTCGTTGGCAGCGCATTCGATAGAGCCTGACACGGTTCCATCCGGTGCTTGCAAGGTACCTTTTACCCAGCGGCTTTAGCGTGGGCCTGTACTGCAACAGGGATCACAGAGGCACCTGCGGCAGCCATTCCGAAAATGCTTCCTTTGAGCAATCCGCGACGGTTAATACCGGTCATATCATTCTCCTTGGTTTTGTGAGCCGCTTATTGTTAAGCGGTTATGTTAATTCTAGGTTTAGACGATACGTACGTATCCCCCAAAAAAGAACGATCGCTATCCCTAATTGCCTACCCGATTATTAGTAAGGCAGAGCGGCCGGTGTATCCCTTTTAACCGAACACAATTTGTGTGATAGCGATTGCACCCGGATCGATAAGCTAAACGGATTCCGCATATAGATTGATTTCTGCTGTTGACCTAGGATTACTGTGTAATTTATCGATATAAAAATAATTATATTTTTATTGGTTTATCCTATATAAATAAATAGTTAGTTAATTCATCTAACTTCGATTTTCTGTTTTTTCATTAGCGTAATCAGCAAATTTATCGATAAAAAAGACTCTCTAAACTTTAATTAAGGAAAGAAATTTTCCGGGATCAACCTGATCATTCTTTTGGAGAAATATATGTCTAACAAAATGTGGGGAGGACGATTCGCTGAGGTTCCTCCTAAATTCGTCGAAGAATTCGGAGCCGTCATCAAAGTCGAAACCCGCTTATGCCCGTATGACATTCAGGGCAGTCTCGCTCATGTCACGATGCTGGGCGAAACCGGCATTCTGAAAGCCGAAGACGTCGAAAAAATTAAAGAAGGTCTGAAACTCGTCGGCAAAGAAATCGAAGAAGGCAAGTTTACTTTTAATGCCGAAGATGAAGACATCCATATGGCAATTGAAAAACGTCTGACGGAACTTATCGGACCGGCCGGAGGAAGACTGCACACAGGTAGAAGCCGAAACGATCAGTGCTGCGTAGACAGCTATCTCTATTTCCGCGACGCTGCCAAAGAATGTCAAAGATTAATTGTTGAAATCCAAAAATCCCTTTACGAACAGGCAGAAAAGAATTTCGGTGTGATTATGCCGGGCTTCACTCACCTGCAAGTCGCTCAGCCCGTCTTGGCTTCTCATTGGCTGATGGCTTACTTCTGGATGCTCAAACGCGATTACGCGAGACTTCAGGGATTCCTTGACCGCCTGGTCGAGTGCCCCCTGGGCGCCGCGGCTTTAGCCGGGACAGACTTCCCGATCGACCGTTGGTCTACCGCCAAGCAGCTGGGATTTGAAAAGCCCACCGAAAACAGTATCGACACGGTTGCCGACCGAGACTACTGCATTGAATTCGCGTCTATTGCCGCGATGAACTACATGCACCTGTCGAGACTATGCGAAGAAATCATCATATTCGCAAGCCAAGAGTACAAGTTTGTCGAGCTTTCCGACGACTTTACGACGGGCTCTTCCATCATGCCGCAGAAGAAAAACTGCGACTTTGCTGAATTAATTAAGGGTCGCACCGGCCGCATGTACGGCTACCTGCAGGCCATGCTCACCATGATGAAAGGTATTCCGCTTGCCTACGACAAAGACATGCAGGAAGACAAGTTCCTTTCTTATGAAACGATTGATCTCTGGCAGAGCACGATGAAAGTTATGGCGCCGATGGTCCGCAAGATGAAAATCAACGGCAAACGCACTTATCAGGCGGCTTCCCACGGCTTCTCTACGGCAACTGATATGGCCGACTACCTCGTTAAGAAAGGCATGCCGTTCAGAGACGCTCACCGAGTCGTCGGTCAGACCGTCAGATACTGCGTTGAAAACGACAAGACTTTTGATGATCTGACGCTTGACGAATTTAAGGCTCAGTCCGAACTCTTTGACAAGGATATTTTCGAGGACATTTCTCTTGAACACTCCGTCGGAGCGAGAAAGTCTTACGGCGGCACGGCACCCGAAGCAGTCAAAGTGCAGATGCAGCATGCCGAGGAGTTCTTAGATAAAGCCCACAAAGACTTGGAATAAACCCAAAAATGTAATTTAGAACGTTAGCCCTTAAGCCTCAACATGACCAAAGCAGTAAATACAAAACAAGTTCAGCCCCTAGTCGCTCTTGGGATCCTCTTTTCTTTATTAAGCGCGATTACGTATGGTCTAAACCCCATATTTGCGAAACTTGCTTATTCGTGTGATTTATCAGGCACCGAAATCCTGCATGCCAGATTCATATTTGCGGTCGTCGTGTTAGGGCTTATGGGGCCGTTCCTTCAGAAAGATTTTTATCGGTTCAGCAGATCACTGATAAGAAAGTCGCTATTCATAGGACTCCTGATACTGCTCCCCTTGAATCTTCTCTATGTCTACGCTCTCAAGGATATTCCGGCATCCATGATGAGCTTGATCACTTATGTCTACCCGTTAATCATTTTGGCAATCAACGGCCTTATTTTCCACAAAAGTATCCGGGCGAATCAGATTGTATCCATTACGTTTATTCTTCTAGGGTGCCTCTGTATTTTCTCGGATGCCTTTAAGGCCAATATCACTTACACGGCGCTGGGCTTAGGTTTTCTTTCGACCTTCATGTATGCCGTATATCTGCTGTCGCTTCAGCAGCTGGCGACGAATGTGTCTGCGTACCAAATCACTTTTTTAACCCTTCTATTTTCAACTATCGGACTTTGCTTCCTTCATAACCCTCTGTTTATCCTCAGGTTCGATGCCATGCAGCTTGGGACGACGTTCGGTTACGGCGTTGTTTCTACCGTCCTGTCCACCATTTGTGTCTCCAGAGCCGTTCAGCTCTTGGGCGCAACGCAAGCCGGAATCTTTTGCTCTTTCGAGCCTGTCTTCACGATCGGATTTGCGGCCCTATTGTTAGGAGAAAGCATCCCTGCCTTCCGTTTGGTGGGAATGGTTTTCCTGATCCTGGGCATCGTCATTCCCAATCGAGCAGCGATATTCAAGATTTTCGAAGCAAAGTTCATCTCATAGGAGAACAACGATGGACATGATGTTTTGGATGGAACTAGCCGTCGTCATTATTGCCATCTTCATCGGTGCAAAATGGGGCGGTGCCGGTCTCGGCGCAGCCGGCGGTATCGGTTTAGGCGTTTTAGTATTCGGTTTCGGTATGCAACCGGGTGCGCCTCCCGTCAGCGTGCTGCTCATCATCACAGCCGTCATTACCTGCGCCTCGATTTTGCAGGGCTCCGGCGGCTTGGATTTCTTGGTGAGCATCGCAGAAAAGCTCTTAAGGAGAAATCCCAAGAACATCACTTTCATGGGCCCGCTGGTCTGCTACCTCTTTACACTCTTCTGCGGAACCGCATATGTGGCTTTCTCGGTCTATCCCGTGATTGCCGAAGTTGCTATCGGAGCCAGAGTGCGTCCCGAACGTCCCCTGACAATGTCCGTGATCGGTGCTCAGTCCGGCATCACCGGCTCTCCGATGTCGGCAGCAACCGGTGCCATGATTGC
>OGIE01004744.1_pt1 | contig 12430 bp, 13 predicted proteins | sample 1571581 | NCBI WGS metagenome assembly OGIE01 (sample SAMEA2582021, study PRJEB24529) | metagenome | biome: Human gut stool | place: China | collected 2011
TATCGATGTTTCTAAAGGTAAAAGTATGGTTGCAATTATGCAACATTTTGGTGAAATTGTTTCCACACCTTTTGAAATCAAACTGACCTACGAAAAACCTTATTTCAGGTAATGGACGCTTTAATCAAGACCAAACCACAGATGATCCTGTGTATCAGTTCTTAGACAAGAAACGTGCTCAAGGTAAACCCTATTATGTCTATATGACGGCTGGTGCCAACAAGTTTCTAAGAATCTACTATGGACGAGTGAAAGAATATCTTTCATCTCTTCCAGAATCCTAATTATCACTACAATTTTCAGGCCAGCACTAGTGTGGTGGTTTTATTTTGATACCTAATTTTCAACCTGTATAAAATTTTCAATGTTCTTTAGATTAGCCTTGACTTTTTATTTGCAGGCTATTTTTTCTTTTTTACCATTACTATTTGTAGACGCATTACATTTAATACACATTATCGTTTTTTTCATTACTTTATTCAAAAAAGCATTCCCTTTTCCACGTCTAAAGCAAATTTATATTGCCTATATTTCTTAATCTTATTTTATATTTAACAGTCACTCTTCGTACTATTCCTCTTCCATCATTAAATCAAATATTGTTTCTTCGACAACCTTCACACACTGTTCCGGATTCTTTTTTATTTCATTCCCCCACCCGCCCCGGGTAATGAGGGCTGCCTTGGTGTTGTCACCGTAGCCAAGTCCGTCTGCGATTCCCGCTGCCAGGGCGATGACATTTTTCAGCGCCCCGCCAATCTCAATCCCCAGGATATCCGGGCTGATATACACGCGGAATACCGGACTCATGAAGATGTTCTGGATCTTCTCTGCTGTTTTCCGTGTCTTCGCTCCGGCGACACAGGTAGTCGGAAGGCCGCGGCTCACTTCCTCCGCATGACTCGGTCCGGAAAGAACAGTAACATCAGCACCCGGAAGCTCCTCCTCCAGAATATCCGTCAGTGTCATGAGGGTTGCCTCCTCAATGCCCTTGGCCACATTAACCACCAGCTGTCCTTCTTTTAAGAAAGGCTTCATCTTCCGGGCAGTCTCCCGCACATAGATGGAAGGAACCGCCACCACCAGAAGGTCTTTCTCCTTCATGGCACGTTCCAGGTCAGAGGTAAATTCCATATCGTCCGGAAGCACCAGATCCGGAAGCGTCTTTAAGCGGTGCTCTGTCCGCAGACTCTCTGCCTCCTTTTCAAAGGCAGACCATTCCGTCACCTGATGGCCGTTCTCGTGAAGCAGAAATGCAAGGGCGGTGCCCCAGCTTCCTGCACCGATTATACTCACATTTGCCATAGGTCTATTCCTTTCTGGCACCCAGCTTGTTTTCCGTGCCGCTTAACAGTCGTTTGATGTTGGTGTGATGGCGCCAGATCCCCATGGCGGAGATCAGGCCTGCCAGCACATAGAATTCCGTCAGATGTGCCGCCCCAATGCCGAAATCCCCACGGGCACCGAAAAACACCATACCGATAAAGAAGCAGATCATCACCAGGATGGATCCCAGGGATACATAGCGGGTAATGGCTACTGCAGCCACAAACACCACCAGACAGACCAGCATCACACGCCAGTCTGTAGAGGCCAGAAGCCCGGCGGAGGCCGCAATGCCCTTGCCACCCTTAAATTCCATATAAAACGGGAAATTATGTCCCAGGATCACGCCAAAGCCGGTGTAGAGCAGGTATACATACAGAAGCTCGGGCTGGCTGCGAAACAATACTCTTGTGATCAGGCATGCAGCGATCATCTTGCCTGCGTCACCCAGGAATACGATCAGTCCGGCCTTTTTGCCCATCACACGCAGGACATTGGTGCTGCCGGAGTTTCCACTTCCGTAATTACGGATATCCATATGCTTGGATCTGCTGTAGAGATAGCCGGTCTGAAACAGACCAAACACATAACCCATTACCAGACAAAGTACTCGTTCCATTTACTCCTCCTTTCCATTCCTTTCGCGGATCAGGAATTTCAGAGCCGTACCCTTAAATCCGAAGGATTCGCGGATGCGGTTTTCCAGGTATCTCACATAGGAGAAATGCATCAGTTCTTTGTCATTTACGAAAATAACGAAGGTCGGCGGCTTTACGGCTACCTGGGTCATGTAATACAGCTTCAGACGCTTGCCCTTGTCAGACGGCGGCTGCTGCATTGCAACAGCTTCAGTCATGATCTCATTGAGCACGCCGGTAGCGATACGCATGGTCTGGTTCTCGCGCACCATATCAATGAGCTCAAACATCTTGTTCATACGCTGTCCGGTTACGGCAGAGATAAATACCATCTCAGCATACTGCATGAAGGACAGGGTATCCTTGATCTTTTTGGTGAACTCGTAGATAGTCTTGTCGTTCTTCTCGATGGCATCCCACTTGTTGACGGCAACGATGATGCCCTTGCCCCTGTCATGGGCGATGCCGGCAATCTTTGCGTCCTGCTCCGTCACACCCTCAGTTGCATCAATGACCAGAATAACCACATCCGCACGTTCCACGGCAGATACGGTACGAATGATACTGTAGCGTTCCAGATCCTCTTTGATCTTGCTTTTACGGCGCAGTCCGGCGGTATCAATAAAGATATACTCCGTTTCGTTGTATACGACCTCGGTATCGACCGCATCACGGGTAGTACCCGCAATGTTGGAAACGATCACGCGGTTCTCGCCCAGCAGCTTATTAATAATAGAAGACTTTCCTACGTTCGGCTTACCGATGATGGCTACCTTCGGACGGTCATCCTCCTCTTCCTCTAACTGTTCCAGGGTAAAATGCCTGGACACCTCGTCTAACAGATCACCGATCCCCAGACGGGAAGCCGCGGATACCGGAATCGGATCGCCGATTCCCAGGTTATAGAACTCGTAGACATCGTTTCCGAATTTCTGGATGCTGTCCACCTTGTTTACCGCGAGGACCACCGGCTTTCCGGATTTGCGGAGCATGTCCGCAACCTTAGAGTCAGAATCCTGCAGACCCTGACGTACATCCACGATGAAGATAATGACATCTGCAGTGTCAATGGCAATCTGTGCCTGCTCTCTCATCTGAGACAAAATAATGTCACGGCTGTCCGGCTCAATACCACCGGTATCAACCAGGGTAAAGTTCATGTTCAGCCAGTTGCAGTCCGCATAAATACGGTCTCTGGTTACTCCCGGCGTATCCTTTACGATGGAAATGGTCTCCCCTGCCAGTACATTGAACAGGGTGGATTTTCCAACGTTTGGACGCCCTACAATGGCAACGATTGGTTTACTCATGTGTGATCTCCTTTAATTCATATCCGTCGTAGACGGTATCTTGTTCTTCTTCCAGGCCAAGAACGGCATCCACCAGATCCTGACCGCTTGATTTTACAATATTCACCGGAACTTGTAAAGCGTTTTGCACATCGGCGCGGGTGAGGTCATCCAGAAATACCTCCTCGCCACTCCGAAACATGCAGATTGGAAGCAGCAGACGCTCGCCAAGCGGCACCACCGACATCTGCTTCTTTAAATCCTGTCCGGTGATCAGACCGGCCACGGTGATGCTTTCTCCGAAAAAGTCATTGCGGATCGCGTACAGATGCACCTTTTTCTGAGGAAACTTTGCCTCGATCTTATCCAGCTGCTTTCTCAGATAAGGGTAAGCCAGCCGGCCCGTAGCAATGGACAACTCCTCCGGCTTTACCGGAAGATCCTCCGGCAATGCCTCAAGCGCTTCTGTTACCTCGGTGTCGAGAAGACGCAGCATGCCCACGCCATTCTCCAGCTGCGGGTATCCGTCGTAACGCTCTGTCTCCGGCAGCTCCCGCTCTGCCAGAATATAGAATTCATCGCTGGCATGGATGAAGTGCATGCCATACTGCTCATATATGATCTTCTGCCATTTTTCAATGATATCAATGGCATTCTCTGCATCTTCCTTCTCAAAGGGCTTTAACGGATACAGACCGTCCCGGTATCTGGAGAGCCCTACCGGAACGACGGAAGCGCTCTTCATATAAGGAAGATACTTTGTCATATCCCGGATGGTATGATCCAGCTCTTCCCGGTCATTCACGCCCTTGCACAGCACGATCTGTCCGTTCATGGGTATGCCGGCCTCACAAAGACGGTCGATCTTTTTTAATGCTTCTCCCGCAAAGCGGTTATGGAGCATCTCGCAGCGCAGCTTCGGATTGGTGGTGTGCACCGAAATGTTGATCGGCGCCAGCTTAAAATCAATGATACGCTGGATGTCATGCTCTTTCATGTTGGTCAGCGTCACATAGTTTCCCTGAAGGAAGGAAAGACGGGAATCATCGTCCTTAAAATAAAGGGTTTCGCGCATGCCCGGCGGCATCTGGTCGATGAAGCAGAAAATACACTTGTTGCTGCAGGACTTGTAATCACTCATAAGTCCGTTCTCAAAGGTAATTCCAAGATCCTGGTACTCATTTTCAATTTCCAGCTCCCACTGTTCGCCGTCTGCCTTTTCCACCAGCATGACCATGCTTTCGCTGTCTACATAATATTCATAATCAAAGATATCTTCCACTTCGTTTCCATTGATCGTAAGTAAACGGTCTCCCGGCTCCAGCTCCAGTTCCTCTGCAATGGAACCCGGGTCAACGGATTTTATCAGATGTCCTTTTTGTTTCTTCATAGATATTCCTTTCCAGCAGATGTTCAGGGCCTGCTCTGACATGGGTCATCCGGCTGTCAATCTGCACTCTTTTCATCATAACAAGATTCCTGTTCTTTGTCAAAGCAATCGGCCTCCGGTTTTGGGTGGATTTACCTGTTTTTTTGTTTTTTTTTACAAAATTCCCCAAGGCTCTTGACGCTTGCTTTTTTTAAGGATATAAATATGTTGGATTATAATGAACTATTTTACCTGAAGGAGTATGTACCAATGGCTAACAACTACGTGTTTAATGACATTTTACCGGTAGCGCCGTTAAAGCTCGCTGCCCTGGAAAGCTGCAAGGATCTGGCAACCAAGGTAAACGATCACATTGTTACCTTCCGCCGCAATGATACCGTGGAGCTGCTTCGCCGCCAGCAGGATTTAAACTACCGCGGCTACGATGTAGATTCCTATCTTCTTGACTGCAAATGCCCGCGTTTCGGTTCCGGTGAGGCAAAGGCCGTTATTAACGAATCTGTCCGCGGCGCGGATCTGTTTGCAATGGTAGATGTAACCAACTACAGCATCCCGTACAGCGTATGCGGCTACACCAACCACATGTCCCCGGATGACCATTTCCAGGACTTAAAGCGCATCATCGGTGCTTCCGTAGCCACCGCACACCGTGTTAATGTTGTTATGCCTTTCTTATATGAAGGACGTCAGCACAAGCGTACCAAGCGCGAGTCCTTAGACTGCGCAATGGCACTGGAGGAGCTGATCTCCATGGGCGTTTCCAACATCATCACCTTCGATGCCCATGACCCGCGCGTTCAGAACGCCATTCCGTTAAGCGGCTTCGATAACTTCATGCCGACTTACCAGTTTGTAAAGTCTCTGTTCACCCACGACACCTCCTTAAAGATCGACAAGGATCATCTTATGATCATCAGCCCGGATGAGGGTGCCATGAACCGTGCCGTATACCTGGCCAACAACCTCGGTGTTGATATGGGTATGTTCTATAAGCGCCGTGACTACTCCAGAGTCATTGACGGCCGCAACCCGATCGTCGCCCACGAGTTTTTAGGTACTTCCGTAGAAGGAAAGACCGTTCTCATCATTGACGATATGATCGCATCCGGCGAGAGCATGTTAGACACCGCCAGAGAGTTAAAGGAGCGCAAGGCAGAGAAAGTCATCATCTGCTGCACCTTCGGCCTGTTCACCGCCGGTCTGGAAAAATTTGACCAGTACTATCAGAATGGCTACATTGACTATGTCATTACCACCAACTTAAACTACCGCCCGAAAGAGCTGTTAGACCGCGAGTGGTATCTGGAGGCTGACATGAGTAAATATCTTGCAGCCATCATCAACTCCTTCAACCACGACGTTTCTATCGGAGCTGCCCTGTCTCCGACCGAAAAGATCCAGAAGCTGGTAAAACGCTACCAGGCAGGCGGATACGATTATTATCAGACCATCCAGTAAATTTTAATAGGGTCGCAAAAAAGAGCTTCACGCAGCGTATATAAGTGCTGTGCGAAGCTCTTTTTGTCTAATATGATTTTATCCCTGCTCTCTGAGAGCCAGAAAGGCTGCCAGATTTCCCCGCTCCGTTCCCATGATCCGGTGAGAAAACAGGTGTGCCGGATTGCACCGGGTACAGATATCCGTTGTATGGATCTGGTCTGCCGGGATTCCTGCCTCCCGGAGCACGATCTGGTTTGCTCGCCACAGATCCACCTGATACTTTCCGTCGGACTTTTGGTAAAACAGATCGTTATGGTACTGCTTTGCAAAGCCATCGGCAAATTCCGCAGCCACCTCCGGTCCTACCTCAAAGCAGTCCTGGCAGATACTCGGCCCAATGCAGGCAATGACATTCGCCGGTTCTGTGCCGTATTCCCGGTTCATGGCCTCCAGTGTGGCTTTTCCCATGCGGTGCACCGTGCCCCTCCAGCCGGAATGGGACAGTCCGACAGCCCTGTGGACCGGATCCACAAAATACAGTGGCACACAGTCTGCGTAAAAAGTCACCAGCGTGATACCCGGAATATCCGTGATCAGGCCATCTACATCCTGATAATCCCGCTCTTTTACAATGCCCTTTCCCGCGTCTTCCTCCGTCACCTTGCGGACATTGGTGGTGTGGGTCTGGTAGGAAAGCACCATCTTCTCTGCATCGGTTCCGAGAACGGCTGCCATGCGGCGGTAATTTTCCATTACATGCTGCGGATCATCATTCCGGGTAAAGCTAAAGTTCATGGTAGAGAACACGCCCTCGCTGACACCTCCGTGGCGGGTGGAAAAGGCATGGCTTACCAGACCGGTGGCATCCAGAGCCGGAAAGGCCAGATAGGTAACGCCGTTTTTCTCACGGATTTCAATTTCCGATTTTTCCAAACCGCGCTCCATGCAGCAGCTTTCCGTCTGTCCTGCTGTTGTCATGCCGCTCTGCTTGCGAATCCATGCTTTCTGTTCCATCTGTACCCTCTCCTTTTCGTTCTGAATTTTCCATATCTGCACTGAACTGCATATTCAGCACAATTTTCAATGTTCCTATGCGAACGCGTCCCGAATCCAGTTAATCTGATCTCCCAGTATACTCACCACATCAAAACGGCACGGCATGTCCTCGTGGTAATGTCGGCTGTACAGATAGAACTGCGCCGTATAGCGTATCCGCTGCTGCTTGATATGGCCAACCGCCTCCGCAGGCATACCATTGCGTGCTGTTTTCCTGTATTTTACCTCGACAAATACCAGATACTGTCCGTCCATTCCGATCAGGTCGATCTCACCCTGGCGGCAGCGAAAATTCCGCTCCAGAATTTTCACACCCCGGCGGGTCAGAAAGTCTGCCGCCAGCTCTTCTTTCCGGGTTCCGGTCTCCCGTTTATTTTCTTTGTATTCCATTCACACCTGTGCCTTCTGATCACACTGTTTTTCCAGAAACCTGCTCTGTTCGTTTTCTGCATCCATCCTGCTTTTACACAAAATTCTTGATAAAGCTTTTTCTATGGATCGGGGTCGGCCCATACTCTTTCAATGCCGCAATGTGCGCTGCGGTTCCATATCCCTTGTGCTTGGCAAAGCCATATTCCGGAAATAAGGTATCGTACTCAACCATCATGTGATCCCTGGTCACCTTTGCTAAAATACTGGCTGCCGCAATGGAAACACTCTTGGCATCTCCCTTGATGATCGGCACCTGATTGATCTCCACCCTCGGAATGGTCACCGCGTCATTGAGCAGCAGATCCGGCTGCACGGAAAGCCCGGCAATGGCCTGGCGCATGGCTTCATAGGTGGCCTGTAAAATATTGATCTCATCGATCAGATCCGGCCCCACGATGCCAACACTCCAGGCAACCACCTTTTCCTTGATTTCTGTAAACAGGGCTTCCCTGCGCTTTTCAGAAAGCTTCTTGGAATCGTTTAAAAACAGGATCTCACAATCCACCGGCAGGATCGCTGCCCCGGCCACCACCGGACCTGCTAATGGGCCACGGCCAGCCTCGTCGATGCCGCAGATGGCAGTACAGGCTGCGTAGGTATCCTCGTACTCCCGCATCAGAGCCAGACGGGCGCGCTCTGCTTCCAGCTTCTCTCCGGTTAAGGTTCTCAGTGCCATGCTTACGCCTCCCCGCTCTCGCTGCCCTGATCTGCAACGCCTGATTCCTGTACGGAATCCACTTTGTCCCCATCATTTTTCTTCACCGGAGGAAATTCCAGTGTAATGCGCCCCAGCTTTCCGCTGCGGTAATCATCGATCACCAGGGCTGCAGCACGGCTGTAATCCGGCTCACCGCCCTTTGCCAGGCACCCCCGCACCTTTGCCACCTGGATCAGCAGGTTTTCCTCAGAAGACTCATCAATCTTATAGCGGTCCTTCAATACATCCGGATAATGCTCCTGAAGCAGTTTCAGAAGTTCCAGAGCCAGCTCGTCTTTATTTAGGATTTCGTCATTGATGGAACCGATAAAGGCTAACAGCAGTCCCACTCTCTGATCTTCAAATTTTGGCCAGAGGATACCCGGGGTGTCCAGAAGCTCCAGAGTCTTGTTTAACCGGATCCACTGGTTTCCCTTGGTCACGCCCGGCTTATTTCCGGTCTTGGCACAGGCCTTTCCCGCAAAAGAGTTGATAAAAGTAGATTTACCAACATTCGGGATTCCCACCACCATGGCGCGCACCGGTCGGTTCATGATGCCTCTGCGGCGGTCGCGCTCAATTTTTTCTTTGCAGGCTTCCTGAACCACTCCATTGATCTGCTTGATGCCGGCGCCGCTGCGGGAATTGATCTTCACAACAAAATATCCCTTTTCCTTAAACCAGCTGGTCCATGCCTCATTGTAGCGTTCGCTGGACAGATCTGACTTATTTAACAGGATCAGTCTTGCCTTTCCCTTTCCAAGCTCATCAATATCCGGGTTACGGCTTGCTAACGGCACACGGGCGTCAACTACTTCGATGATCAGGTCGATCAGCTTGATGTCTTCTTTCATGGCACGCTTTGCTTTGGTCATGTGCCCTGGATACCACTGTATATTCACGACATTTCCTCCTATATTTTCGTATTATTATCTATCATCTCAGGACCGGATCAGACTGATATGGATCAGCGGAAACATACGCAGCCACACTTTTCCAATGATCTGGTCTTCCCGGACATTGCCAATGTTGGCAAACCGGCTGTCCTCACTGCTGTCCGGGTTATCCCCCAGCAGAAAATATTCTTTATCTTCTAATTGAACTGGATTCTCTGCCAGTCCGGAAAGAGAAATCTTTCGGTCCCCGGGCAGCGAAACCTGTTCCTGATTCACATACAATTTCCCGTCTATGATCTGGACCACATCTCCGGGAACGGCCACAACTCGCTTCACGTTGGTCTTCTGGTCCTCCCGCTCAAACACGACCACATCCATACGGTCCGGCTTTCCGATCTCATAGGTCAGCCGGTTCATCAAAACAACATCACCGGAATTTAAAAGCGGATACATGGACTGCCCGTTCACCGTGACCTGCGTTCCGAAAAACATCAGGCAGAACCAGGCAAAAGCCAGCGCCACTACCACATCCACAATCCAGCTGCAGATCTTCCGGATCATATTCTGTTCATCACTCAGATAAAAATCCACCTGTTTATGCTCCATTCTACCGTGTGTTCTCACGGACAAAAACACCTTCTGTAAATACCATTCCACATGGCAAAAAGGGGGAAGTTGCTTGCAACTCCCCCACTTTCCTGTTCTGCGCGTCCTGAGCGCATAATACGCAGAAAGGGACAATTTTCATTGTCCCCTGTTCCACGCAAAATTATTTTACTAACTCTTTAACCTTAGCAGCTTTACCTACTCTGTCTCTTAAGTAGTTCAGTTTTGCACGTCTTACTTTACCTCTTCTGACAACCTCAATGTTGTCTACGAACGGGGAATGAACCGGCCAGGTCTTCTCTACGCCGATGCCGTTGGAGTTCTTACGAACGGTGAAGGTCTCTCTTGCGCCGCCGTTCTGTCTCTTGATTACGGTACCCTCGAATACCTGGATTCTCTCGCGGTTACCCTCTTTGATCTTGTTGTAGACCTTGACGGTATCGCCTACGGAAAACTCCGGTACAGAAGCCTTTAACTGTGCTGCTTCAATATTCTTAATAATTTCGTTCATTTGTGTGATCCTCCTTCATATGTTTGATGTTCTTTAATGCTTCTTCCGCAACAGAGGAACATCTCTTTTTCTAGTCACAACGGTATTATGATATCATAGGGACAAACAAATTGCAAGCACTATTTTGCTGAATTTACTCCCCTGAATTTACGTCTCCTGTGCCTCTTTCTCTGCCATCAGCTCTGCCAGATACTGGCGCTCTTTCTTCGACAGATTTGCCTCTTCCAGAAGATCCGGCCGTCTCTCCAGGGTCCGCCTGATAGACTGCTGACGTCTCCAGGTCTCAATGTTTTTGTGGTGTCCAGAAAGAAGCACCTCCGGCACGCGCATACCCTGGTAAACCTCCGGGCGGGTGTACTGCGGGTACTCAAGGAGATTGTCATGGAAGGACTCGATCTCCGCAGAAACATCGTTATTTAAAACGCCCGGCACCAGGCGGGAAATACAGTCGATCATGACCATGGCCGGAAGCTCACCGCCGGTCAGGACATAATCGCCCACGGAAAGATAATCGAGAGGCTGTCATCTGAAGAATTGCTTGCTGAAGTAGTATCTGGTGCAGATTCAGCAGTTTGTGAGCCTTCGGTCTGATTTTCGCTTTGAGATTGTCCTGCCGTCGGTGCTTGTGTTTCGACCTCGGATTGCTGCACTTGTGTTTCAGCTGACGTATTTGTCTCTGGCTGAATCTCAGTGGACTCCTGTGTCTGTCCAAGCGCTGGATCAAAGTAATTATAAACCTGACCTGGTACCATGCCGCCTCTTGCAGCTGCCATTTCACTGACTGTAACGAGCTCATAGCCGGCAGCAATCAGTTCTGGGATGATAATTTGGGATGCCTGCGCAGAGGATGCTTCCATATCGTGCATAAGCACAATGGCGCCGTCTTTTACCTTGCTTCTTATCGTATCGCATGTGGTTGCCACATCATGATGCTGCCAGTCAATTGTGTCCACGCACCACATGATAAGCGGATAACCGTCATCAACAGCTGCTACATTGGCACATGATGCATCATCAGTTGCGCCTGTCGGCGGTCTCATGATGCATGGGCGGTTTCCTGTAATCATCTGCACATAGGAGCTTGTACTGCTGATTTCCTGATCTGTTACCTGTGCATCCATATTTGTAATTTTATAATGATTGTAGGTATGATTTCCAATTTCAGAACCTGAATTTTCAATATTTTGGATAATATCCGCGCAGCGTTCTACATTCCTGCCAAGAACAAAGAATGTAGCATAGGCACCATTTGCCGTCAGAGTATCAAGAATAATCTGTGTATTTTGCGTGGAAGGACCATCATCATACGTCAGTGCAACCATCGGCTTTGTGGCGTCAACAGTGTGCCTAAGCTTTCCCTGTGAGGTAAAATCGTAGACGAGATCACCGATACGGTGGCAGCCTACATATACATGTCCATTTTCATCTGTCATACCAGTAGCGCCGTCAGGAAAAGTAAAATTCCCTGTCACAGCTTTTCCATCTTCACCGAAATAGTAATAATAGCCATCATCGCATTTTACAGTAGAGCAAAAATATTGGCGGCCATCATCAGTAAAACAATATGTATCACCATTTTCATCTATATAGCGACCTGTCTGCATTATGCCGTCATCAGAAAAAAGATAGCGTGAATCATCGATCATTTGATATCCAGTCAAAAGATAGCCATTCTGGCAGTAGCCCATCGTGCCGTCAGCATTTGTAATCCAGCCCTCAGCAGGCTTGTTGTCATCATCAGTTCGGTAAAGTGCTTCTCTGTCAAAAGTCTCAGATTCTGTTTCATAAAAGCTCTCGGATTCATTGGCAGCCAAGTTCGCTTCATAGTCATCTGTAGATGTAGCGATAGTTTGATTAGAAGGTGCATTTGAAGTACATGCGTTTAAAAAGAACGTGCCAGACAGTCCAAGAGCAAGTGCCAGCTTTTTTAGCTGGCCTCTTTTTGTAATATTATGCATTGGATGAAATCCCCCATTAATCGAAATTTAGATTTCTACTAGTATAGCACGCAGTTAAAAAAAAGGGAACATGAGAAAAATCACTTTCAGCAAAAAATGTTATTTTCAATCAAAAAAAATATAGTATAATGAAAAAAAGGAAACTTGTAAAAGAGTGGAATTAATTGTGCGAGTGCTCTTAGAAGTAAAGA
>OGIE01004745.1_pt1 | contig 12425 bp, 10 predicted proteins | sample 1571581 | NCBI WGS metagenome assembly OGIE01 (sample SAMEA2582021, study PRJEB24529) | metagenome | biome: Human gut stool | place: China | collected 2011
CGTTGTCAGGTGTCATACCTACTCGAAATTCATTGTTTTTGATTTCTTTTACGCAACCGATTCTCATGTATGTTCCCCTTTCTGGTCTTTACTGTTGCCCTCTCCCCTGAAAGAGCGCCCCCATGTTTTAGCAACCTTATTATCTCAAATTTTTCTCAGTTTTTCCAGTATATTATTTTGTTAATTTAAGTATTTTCTAAAAATATTATGTTGTTTTATCATATTTTCAATATATTTTTCAGTTCTATATTTGACTGACATTTCCACTTTCCGGCAAACAAAAAAAGTTGCCGAACTGACCTCTCAGCACGGCAACTCCGCTTCATTTTTTGATCATATAATTTACAGGTTTCCTTTCAGGATCGGGCTGATATGTTTGTACAGCAGTACGGTGATCACAGACACCAACACACCTTTGATCAGATTGAATGGTGCCACTGCCAGAACTACGAACGTCCACAGACTGTTGATCGCCGGATTGATGGCTGATCCCATCTCCACGAATGCATCAATCGGCATTCCAAATGCCTTTGCATAAGCCGGAAGCAATACAAGTGCATTGATAAACACTGCAACCACTGACATAGTCACAGTTCCTGCTGCCAGTCCGATGACTGCATGCTTTCTGGATTTCTTCATCTTGTAGATCAGCGAAGCCGGAAGTACAAACATACAACCCATTACAAAGTTGGCAAATTCACCGACAAACGCTGTCTGAGTTCCATTGACTACCAGATTGAGAAGTACCTTTACCAGCTCTGTGAGCACGCCTGCCACCGGCCCTAATGCAAATGCTCCGATCAAGATCGGCACTTCACTGAAATCCAGCTCGTAAAATCCCGGTGCAAGAAATGGCAGTGGGAATTCAAAAAGCATAAGAATGGTGGAGATCGCTGCCAGCATTCCCACGCAGACGATCATTCTGGTTGCCGCTCTTCCTGATCTTACAGTTGCGGTTGTTGATGTTGTTTTCATGATAATTCTCCTTTCAGATTAGCAGAGATCCTGTAACTGGAGAAACGCATATAAAAACCCCGGATCACAACAATCCGGGGCATCTTCATACACTGCAATACTACTTGTTTCCTCTCCCATCCAGACTATAACTGTCGGTACCGGAATCACACCGGTTCAGCCGCTTTACGCGGGTCGCGGACTTACCTGCTGTCTTTTGTTCCTGACAGCCTGAATACCGCCGGTGGGGAATTACACCCCGCCCCGAAGATCTCTTTTATTTTTACACATGATATTATACGCTTATATGTACCGTGATGCAAGAATTATTTTATTCCGGCTTTTCCGGATTCACATTCACCACCTGTTTTACGGTAAATATATCATTCTTATACTGAAGTTCCACGATCCCACAGTTACCGATAAACTCACGCTCCAGCCCCCGGTAACCGATCTTTTCCAGGAATCTTCGGATAGACAGCCCATGACTCACGATCAGAATTGTATTTCCGTTATCTGCTTCTGCCAGTTCATGGATCGTATGATAGATACGTTCTGTCACCTGATTCAGACTTTCACCGCCATATTTAATAAAATAATCCCCATATGGATATTCTGGATTATTTACGATAGAGGAGGCCTCCCAGGTTCCCAGATAAATTTCCTTCAGTCCTTTTAGTCTTGCGTAAGGCATATGATCGGAAGCCAGTTCTGCCGTATCACAGGCACGCTCCGATGAAGAGCTGTACACAGCATCAAATGTAATACCATGATCTTGATACCATTTTCCTGCATTCTTTGCCTGTTCAATTCCTGCTTCTGTCAACGGAGAATCGCATTGTCCCTGATTCAGTTTCATTACATTAAACAGTGTCTGACCATGTCTCATCAAATATATTGTCTTCATTTTCTTCTCCTAGTTTTTCTCCGGCTCCTTACATACATTGATCCAGCCTTTTGCTCCCGCGATCTTCTCCAGTTCCGGCACTGCCAGACGCACTGCGCTGTGATCATTTCCCGCTGCCGGATAGACTGTATCAAACTGTCTCAGACTTTCATCCAAATACACATCCACACCTTCGTTAATTCCAAATGGACACACACCACCCGGTGCATGGCCGATGTACTGCTCCACCTCGTCAAATGGGATCATCTTTGCTTTTATATGAAATGTATCCTTGTATTTTCGATTGTCTACCCGGGCAGTTCCCTCCGCAAGGATCAATATTGCTTTGTCTCCCACCAGAAAAGACATAGTCTTTGCAATCATTGCCGGTTCCACACCAACAGCCTCTGCTGCTTCTGCCACAGTCGCTGTGGACTCTGCAAATTCGATCACCCGATCCTCATAACCAACGGATTTTAAATATTCTTTTGCTTTTATAATAGACATGTCTGCTTCTCCTTTTGTATGTTGTTTACCCAATCATCGTCAGCACCACTGCCACCACAAGGGACGGCAGCAGATTGGCAACTTTAATGGTCTTCGGCCACACCAGATTGACTCCCACGCAGAAGATGAGGATATTTCCCACCAATGACAGGTTATCAAGTACTGGCGTGGTCATGAAGCCTGACAGCAGCACAGCCAAAGCTGTCATAGAACCCTGCAAGGCTGCAACCGGAATAAAGGAAAAGACGCATCCCTTTCCCATGGAAGATGCCATGATCAGTACAATGATAAAATCCAGTACGGCTTTTGCTGTCAGTGTGGAATAATCTCCATAGATGCCATCCTGAATGGATCCGATGATCGCCATAGCACCAATGCTGACCGTCAGCGATGCCGCCACAAATCCATTGGTAAACTGATTATCCCCATCACTTCCGGTTCGATGTTTCAGCCACTCGCCAAACCGTTCAAACAGACCATCAATGTCAATGATCTCTCCGATCAGCGCACCAAATGTCAGCGACAGGATCATGATCATGGATCCTGTGGTCGTAAGACCTGTTCCAGCTTCCGTAAACACCAGCATCTTCGACAGTGTTCCGGCTGCCCCCAGAAAGACAACGGCAAATCCCGTTGCTTTCATAATGGTCTCCTGATAATGTTCTTTTAAAAATCGCTTGCATCCAATACCCAGCAATCCTCCTGCTATGATTGCAAGGGCATTGATGATTGTACCTAATCCATGCATAGTTATAAAGCCTCTTTTTACCCGAACACAGGCCTCAGGAATCTTCACTCCCAAGGCCTGTTCCTATTACATCTTGTTTTTATTACAATTTCATGGACAGAGAGATCCGCTTCTTCGCAACATCTACCGCCAGCACTTTCACATCCACCACGTCGCCTACTTTGACCACATCCAGCGGATGTTTGATAAAGCGCTCAGACATCTCAGATACATGCACGAGTCCATCCTGATGAACACCAATATCCACAAATGCACCGAAATCCATAATATTGCGGACAGTTCCCTTGAGCACCATCCCCGGAGTCAGGTCTTTCATATCCAGCACATCGCTTCTGAGCACCGGGCGCGGCATCTCGTCACGAGGGTCTCTGGCCGGCTTTTCCAGCTCCTGTACAATATCCTTCAGAGTCAGTTCACCAACGCCCAGCTCTTCTGCCGTTTTCTTCGGCTCACGTACTTTCTTCGAGATACCTTTCAGTCCTCCTCCGATAATATCCTCTGCGGAATATCCAAGAGAAGTCAGAAGCTTCATAGCTGCCTCATAGCTCTCCGGATGTACGCTGGTAGTATCCAGCGGGTTGTCTCCATTCATGATCCGAAGGAATCCTGCACACTGCTCATAAGCCTTCGGTCCCAGCTTCGGCACTTTCAGAAGCTGTCTTCTGTCTGCGAATCTGCCGTTCGCTTCTCTGTATGTCACAATATTTTTTGCCAGCGTCTTGGTGATGCCGGAAATGTACTCCAAAAGTGGTGCTGAAGCCGTATTCAGATCAACCCCCACTTTATTTACAGAGTCTTCAACCACTCCTCCAAGAGCTTCGCTCAATCTCTTCTGATTCATGTCATGCTGATACTGACCAACTCCGATAGCCTTCGGATCGATCTTTACCAACTCCGCCAGTGGATCCTGCAGTCTTCTTGCAATGGAAGCTGCACTTCTCTGTCCCACATCAAAATTCGGAAATTCCTCTGTTGCCAGCTTACTTGCAGAATATACGGATGCTCCCGATTCACTGACGATCACATACTGTACCTTCTCCGGGATCTCTTTTAAAAGCTCCACGATCACCTGCTCAGATTCTCTGGAAGCGGTACCGTTTCCAAGAGAAATCAACGTAATATGGTATTTTTCGATCAGCTTTTTCAAGGTTGCTTTTGCTTCTTTTACCTTATTCTGAGGTGCGGTTGGATAAATGACTACCGTATCCAGTACTTTTCCGGTAGGATCTACTACTGCCAGCTTACAGCCTGTACGGAATGCCGGATCCCAGCCGAGCACGGTCTGTCCTGCAATCGGAGGCTGCATGAGAAGCTGCTCCAGATTCTTGCCAAATACACGAATTGCTCCCTCTTCTGCCTGCTCGGTCAGAAGGTTACGGATCTCACGCTCGATGGCCGGTGCGATCAGGCGGCTGTAACTGTCTTTTACCACTTCTTCCAGCGTCGGAGATGTGATTGGATTATCCCTTGTGATCACACGGCTTTCCAGATAACTTAAGATCTCCGGTTCCGGTGCAACAATCTTTACAGTCAGCACCTTTTCTGCCTCACCTCTGTTCAGAGCCAGCGTCCGATGTCCTGCCATCTTGCTGATTGGCTGGCTAAAATGATAATAGGTCTCATATACAGACTGCTCTTTCTCATCTTTTGCTTCAGAGGTGATCTCGCCCTCTTTCAGTGTCTTATTTCTGATCCAGGTGCGATAATCTGCTTCATCGGATATGCTCTCCGCAATAATGTCCATGGCTCCGGCGATGGCTTCCTGTACCGTTGCCACACCTTTTTCCTCAGACAGATAACTTTCTGCCTCTGTTTCCAGCGGTGTCGTTGTCATCTGAAGAAGAATAATATTGGCCAGACCTTCCAGTCCTTTCTCTTTTGCCATAGTCGCACGGGTCCGGCGTTTCGGACGATATGGACGATAAAGGTCATCCACAGCCACCTGTGTCTGCGCTGCCTCGATCGCTGCTTTGAGCTCTTCCGTCAGTTTTCCCTGCTCCTCAATGCTGGAGATCACCTGTGCCTTCTTATCTTCCAGATTTCGAAGATAGGTCAGCCGCTCCCCCAGATCACGAAGCTGCTCGTCATTAAGCGCACCAGTAGCTTCCTTCCGGTAACGGGAAATGAACGGGATGGTATTTCCCTCATCAATCAGTTTGACTGCTGCTTCCACCTGCCATTTCTTCACCTGAAGTTCTTCTGTCAGTTTCTGTATAATATCCATAAAAAATCTTACTCCAATACTTCTTTGATTGCTGCCAGGAACTCATCATAAGTCTCAAATGCTTTCAGTTCCGGGTAATCCTTTTTGATCTGGTCGGTAGTACGGAACAAAAATCCTGCCCGGCTTGCTTTGATCATGCCCAGATCATTAAAGCTGTCTCCTGCAGCAATGGTATCAAATCCAGCTGACTGCAATGCTTTTACAGTGGTCAGCTTGGAATTCTCAATTCTCATCTTAAATCCGGTAATGGTTCCGTCTTCTGCCACTTCCAGAGAGTTGCAGAACAGAGTCGGCCATCCCAGCTTCTTCATCAACGGTTTTGCAAACTGCGTAAAGGTGTCACTGATGATGATCACCTGGGTCAGAGAACGCAGTTCATCCAGAAATTCTTTTGCTCCCGGCAGCGGATCGATCTTCTCGATGGTTGCCTGGATTTCTTTCAGCCCAAGTCCATGCTCTTTCAGGATTCCCAGACGCCATTTCATCAGTTTATCATAATCCGGCTCATCACGGGTAGTACGCTTCAACTCCGGAATTCCACTGGCCTCTGCAAATGCGATCCAGATCTCCGGTACCAGTACTCCTTCCAGATCAAGGCACACGATATCCATCATTTTTTATTTCCTCCTCTTCAAGCTCAGCCTGCCACACGGATCATGCTGATAATATCAAGATTTTTTGCTTTTCTTGCGAATGCATCTTCAGACATGACAGGAGTCATGAACCCAATCTCACCTTTAATCTTTGCATCGATCATCTCCACATCACCAAATACTTTGGCATCTTTGGCATCAGATTTCATACGGACAAAGAAACGATGGGTCATCTCTCCTACCGGAGCCAGTTCCAGTTTCTGCGGATTCCAGAACGTGGTAATGATCTTTCCAAGATGTCTTGCTGCATCCACCATATCACCGGCAACAGCACTGGCAGTCGGCAGTTTACCTGCTCCGCTTCCATAGAACATGGACGCTCCCAGCATATTACCTTCCACACATACTGCATTAAATACATCATTTACCATGTAGAGCGGATTCTCTTTACGAACAAAAGCCGGAGCTACCATGACACAGTAAGTATCCCCCTGCTTCTTGCTGACAGCCAGCAGTTTGATAGCACAGCCTGCTTTTTTCGCATATGCAAAATCTTCAGCCGTCACTTTAGTAATGCCCTCTGTATAAATATCTTTAAAATCCACCTGATTACCACTGGCAAGAGAAGTCAGGATCGCGATCTTTCTGCACGCATCCCAGCCTTCCACGTCTGCTTCCGGGTGAAGCTCCGCATAGCCCTTTGCCTGGGCTTCTTTCAGCACATCATCATAATTCAGCCCTTCTCTGGACATCTTGGTCAGCATGTAGTTAGTGGTTCCGTTTAAGATACCGGAGATCTCTACGATCACATCTGCCGTCAGAGAAGAATTAAGAGGACGGATAATAGGAATACCGCCTCCTACACTTGCCTCAAACAGATAATTCACCTGATGATCCTTCGCAATCTGGATCAATTCAGCACCATGCTCAGCCACCAATTCCTTGTTGGAAGTACACACACTTTTTCCTGCTTCCAGGCAGCGTCTGGTAAACTCATACGCCGGATGAAGTCCTCCCATAACCTCAGCCACGATCTTCACTTCATCATCGTTAAGGATGTCTTCAAAATCATGTGTCAGTACATCCATGACCGGATCTCCCGGAAATTCTCTTAAGTCCAGCACATACTGTACTCTCAGTTCCTGTCCCACTTTTTTGTCAATGCTGGTCTTGTTTGTTCTGAACACCTCATATACACCGGATCCAACGGTGCCATAACCCATAATTGCAACTTTTATCATTAGTATTTTACTCCCTGCCTAATATTTTGAGATATCTGACTCCCTGCTGCTGTTCAATCTTTTCGATCATGGCAGATACGTCCCCTGTGGTAGAAAGCACCTGAACGCTGAGGGTCAGCGTAGCGATTCCGTTGATCGGGATCGTCTGATGAATTGTAAGAATGTTTGCTCCAAATTCTGCAATGATGTTCAGAACCGTGGACAGAAGTCCCGGTTCATCCTCCACCTGAAGCATAAAAGTAACAGTCTTTCCTTTCGCCTCATCATGGAAAGGAAAGATGTCCTCTTTGTATTTATAAAATGAACTGCGGCTGATGCCAAGCTGATCTGCCGCTTCCTGGACAGTCATGCCAGGATTGCAATCCAGAAGACGCTTGGCCTCCACCACTTTCAGCAAAACCTCTGGTACTGCTTTTTTCTTTAGCACGAAATACTTGCTGTTTTCCGTCATTCCTGTTCCTCCGGTGACAGATTGATCCATTTCAGGTAAGCATTGATAAATGGATCGATCTTTCCATCCATCACAGCATCTACGTTGCTGACTTCGCAGCTGGTACGATGGTCTTTAACCAGTGTATACGGCTGCATCACATACGAACGAATCTGATTTCCCCAGGCAATATCACTGACTTCTCCGCGGATGCCGGATAATTTCTCTGCCTGCTTCTGCTGTTCCAGAAGGTAGAGTTTAGCCTTCAGCATCTGCATGGCTTTGTCCTTATTCTGATGCTGAGAACGTTCATTCTGGCATTGTACTACAATTCCCGTAGGAATATGTGTAATACGGATCGCAGATGAAGTCTTGTTGATGTGCTGTCCACCTGCTCCGCTGGAACGGTACGTATCGATCCGCAGATCATCCGGATTGATCTCCACCTCAATGTCGCCTTCAATATCCGGCATCACATCACAGGATACAAAGGAAGTCTGCCGTTTTCCCTGTGCATTGAATGGAGAAATACGGACCAGACGGTGCACACCTTTTTCGGATTTGAGATATCCGTAGGCATTTTCTCCGTGCACCTCAAAGGTAACCGATTTGATACCTGCCTCATCACCATCCAGATAGTCCAACACTTCTACGGTAAAACCCTTACGCTCTGCCCAGCGGGTATACATACGGTAAAGCATGCCCGCCCAGTCACAGGACTCGGTTCCTCCTGCTCCTGCATTCAGCTTGATGATAGCATCTGTACTATCATATTCGCCAGACAGGAGCGTCTTGATCCGCATGGCCTCAAATGCCTCTGTAAACTGATCCAGTTCTTCCTGAATCTCTGGAATCAGAGATTCATCGTTCTCTTCATAGCCCATCTCCAACAGTGTCTCAATATCTTCGTACTGTTGCTCCAGGCTTTCATATTTCTGTTTTTCTTCTTTGAGAATGTTCAGCTCCTTCATACCTTCCTGGGATTTTTCCACATTGTCCCAGTAGCCAGGTGCCTCCATCTCCCGTTCTAATTCTTCGATCCTGAGCGTCTTTGAAGCCAGGTCAAAGTGAATCCCTCAGTTCTGTCATGGGTTTTGCGTAGCTGCTCAGCGTATATTTAAACTGATCTAATTCTACCATAACCACACCTTCTTTCTTTTAAAATTTATGATACTTTCAATCGTGTTTATTTCATCAATTTACGGCCGCAGCACTGCTTGTATTTCTTGCCGCTTCCGCAAGGACACGGATCGTTCGGATATACTTTATCTGCCGCACGCTGTACCGGTTTTTTGCCAAGTGAATCATCCTTATTGGTTCCAGTTACCTGTGCAACTTCCTCGCGCTCTGCCTTCTCTTCAATCTTCACATGCATCAGCAGACGTACGGTATCTTCCTGAATGCCTGCTGTCATGGCCTCGAACATCTCATAGCCGCTCATCTTATACTCAACCAGCGGATCTCTCTGTCCGTATGCCTGAAGACCAATACCCTGTCTCAACTGCTCCATATCATCGATATGGTTCATCCATTTGCGGTCAATAACTTTCAGAAGGAATACACGTTCCAGCTCACGGATCATCTCCGGATTCGGGAACTCTGCCTCTTTTGCCTCATACAGCTTCGTTCCTTCCTGCTTCAAAGCATGCTTCAACTCTGCTTTATTCTTACAGCCAATACGTTCCACAGTAATCATCTCAAAAGGAATGATAGGAAGCAGTGTCTCATTCAGACCTGAAAGATCCCATTCCTGCGGATCCTGATCATCGCCGATAAAGGTATCTACTGTGTTCTCTACCACATCAGAAATCATCTTGTAGATAGAATCTCTCATGCTCTCGCCGTCCAATACCCGACGACGCTCTGCATAGATGATCTCTCTCTGCTCATTCATTACCTGGTCATACTCCAGCAGGTTTTTACGAATACCAAAGTTATTATTTTCAATTTTCATCTGTGCTTTTTCGATCGCACTTGTAAGCATCTTATGCTCAATCTGCTCGTTTTCCGGAACTCCCAATGCATTGAATACATCCATCAGACGCTCAGATCCAAACAGTCTCATCAGATCATCTTCCAATGAGATATAGAAACGTGATTCACCCGGATCTCCCTGACGACCTGCACGACCACGCAGCTGATTATCAATACGTCTGGACTCATGACGTTCTGTACCAATGATCTTCAATCCACCAGCTGCCTTTGCCTCATCGTCCAGCTTAATATCCGTACCACGACCTGCCATGTTAGTTGCGATCGTAACAGCTCCATGCTGACCTGCCAGTGCTACGATCTCAGCCTCTCTCTCATGGAATTTTGCATTGAGGACTTCATGCTGGATACCGCGCTTCTGAAGCATACGGCTGAGTTCCTCGGAAGTCTCGATCGTGATCGTACCTACCAGCACCGGCTGTCCCGTTGCGTGCGCTTTCTCAATCTCGTTGCAGACTGCAAAAAATTTCTCTTTCTTAGTCTTATATACGGCATCATGCAGGTCCTTACGGATAACCGGCTTATTGGTCGGAATCTCCACAACGTCCATTCCATAGATTGCCCGGAACTCTTTTTCCTCAGTCAATGCCGTACCGGTCATACCGGATTTCTTGTCATATTTATTGAAGAAATTCTGGAACGTGATATTTGCAAGAGTCTTGCTTTCCCGTTTTACTTTTACGTGCTCTTTTGCCTCAATTGCCTGATGAAGTCCATCAGAGTAACGACGGCCTGGCATAATACGTCCGGTAAACTCATCAACGATAAATACCTGGTCATCTTTTACCACATAATCCTGATCGCGGAACATCAGATTATTAGCGCGAAGTGCCAGCTCCATGTTGTGCTGGATCTCCAGATTCTCCGGATCTGCCAGGTTCTCGATCTTGAAGAACTGCTCTACCTTCTTGATACCATCAGCTGTCAGATGAACGATCTTATCTTTCTCATTGACGATAAAGTCTCCGGTCTCCTCGATCTCCTCACCCATGATGGCATCCATCTTGGAAAATTCCTTACTTGCCTCACCACGAGTCAGCGTATGAGCCACATAATCGCACAACTCATAAAGCTTGGTGGATTTGCCGCTCTGACCAGAGATGATCAACGGAGTTCTCGCCTCATCGATCAGAATAGAGTCGATCTCATCGATAATGGCATAATGTAATTCTCTCTGTACCAGCTGCTCTTTGTAAATAACCATGTTATCACGCAGGTAGTCAAATCCCAGCTCGTTATTGGTTACATAAGTAATGTCGCAATTGTATGCAGCACGTCTCTCTTCCTTGGTGGAAGCATTCAGTACTACACCTACCGTCAGGCCAAGAAACTCATGAACCTTACCCATCCAGCCAGCATCACGGCTTGCGAGATAATCATTGACGGTTACAACATGAACGCCCTTTCCCTCCAGCGCATTCAAATATGCCGGGAGTGTGGACACCAGCGTCTTACCTTCACCAGTCTTCATCTCTGCAATACGTCCCTGATGAAGGATCATACCACCGATCAACTGTACCCGGTAATGCTCCATACCAAGTACACGCTTTGCTGCCTCTCTGACAGTTGCAAATGCCTCTGGAAGAAGATCATCCAGAGTCTCTCCTGCTGCCAGTCTCTGCTTGTATTCTTTTGTCTTATCTTTCAGTTCCTCATCGGTCAGCGCCTGCATAGTCGGACGCAGTGCTTCGATCTTATCAATGGTGGGAGCAATCAGTTTCAATTCTCTCTCACTGTGAGTACCGAACAATTTGTTGATAATATTCATATTCTACTCCTGTCTATCTATATAGATCCTGACAAAATACCCTTCTTTTTGCCACATGCGCCCATTATAGCATAAATAAATCGTTTGGTAAACGTGAATTATTCCGTTACAGTTGTGAAATGTAAATTTACTTCACAGCCTACCAATCTGGAAATTTCTCTTATCTTAACATTGCTTCTTAAAATCAGAATAGTTATCCACACTCTATAGTGGCACTTATTCAACATTTTAAAAAATGGTATCTGTTCAGAACCCACCTGTGTTCAATAACCACTTTTTGTGCAAAACAGAGAATTGAAAAAAATTTTTCTGCTCCGATTTGCTGTTACTTTGTGAATAAAAATGATGTTTTTTATTCGGATATCAATCTTGTGGATAAATCACTATCGTCCGTATTTCATCTGCTTCATTTTCGTCTTTTGAGACGATTTTGAATATATTTATTAGCATTTGTACCTTCAAATTTAATACTTATCCACCGTCATTTTGCCAAGTGGCTTTTGTGACAGATTCGCTTTTTTACAGCGTTTCCGCTACAATAGAAACATAAAATCTTGCAGAAAGAAGGTGGTTTGAATGCCAGTTAACATCACAGAAGAATTCGTTTGTCAGCTCATGGCGCAAGTTGATTTCCTGACGAAACAAAATAGCACATTAGCAGCTACTGTTGACAGCATGAATCAAACTATTGCTGAGCTGAACCAGACCATCCGTGAACTGAAGGAGCAGTTAAACAAAAACTCAAAAAACAGTTCCAAGCCGCCTTCATCTGACGGACTTAAGAAGCCAACTGTTAAAAAGGATCGCAGTCTCCGTGAATCTTCCGGGGAAAAGCAGGGTGCTCAAAAAGGTCATGACGGCGTTCGTCTCGCTGTTATTTCAAAACCGGATCATGTCAAGGCGCATATGCACTCTGACTGTACCGGTTGTCCTTATCGTGCCAGCTGTCTTGATAAAGCATGCATAAAGGAGACACGCCACGAAGTAGATGCTGTAGTGAGCGTGGATGTCACTGCACACAACCTGATTGAAGTGCGTGAATGTCCGATGCATGGTGGTGTAAAAACCGGTGCATTTCCAGC